>Ga0098043_1001007_pt1 | contig 10219 bp, 7 predicted proteins | sample 9B_taG_FD_92581 | JGI IMG/M metagenome (GOLD analysis project Ga0098043, IMG submission 92581) | Marine viral communities from the Subarctic Pacific Ocean - 9B_ETSP_OMZ_AT15188_CsCl metaG | ecosystem: Environmental > Aquatic > Marine > Oceanic | place: Subarctic Pacific Ocean | collected 2015-01-10 | reverse complement strand
GTATAAAAATTCTCTCCTCTACCATTATATTTAAAATTATTATGGGAAGCATTATAATTATCATTATAACTGTCTAAAAATGCTCTAAATATCATAGAATCTGCTTCATCAGGTTGATCTGAATCTATAGCTTCTATTCTAAATCTAATTAAATCTCTATACTTTTGGCTTGTAAAATCTCCTTTAGTTCTTATTATATCTAAAGCATTTATTTTATCTACTGTTTCTGGACTATATACTGTGTAATCTAATCTTCCTAATTTATCTACGGCTCTATTTATTCTTTTTCCCGGATTACCTGTGTTTACTCTTTCTTCTCTAATATATCTTACACCATCCCCATTTGCTCCTGTTTTTAATTGATAATCAGAATAACCTCTACCCATATCTTTTCTAAAGTCTGTTATTTCTGTTGTTTTTACATTATATGCTCCTTCTACATCAAAATCTGTGTTTTTATATATTAATTTACGACCATTTATATCTGAAAATCCTGGAGAATCACCAGAACCCCCATAAGGACCCCCCGTTTTTTTCTTATTATATAATACTGATTGTCTTAAGTCTGCAGCTGATATTTTATAAGGAGAAAAGGATTGATCACCTGATTCTATACCTGCATTATAATTTGCTGTTGAATTTTTTAATATTCCTAATTTATTTAATTTAGAAGAATCTCCTCTTGTAAATTCATAACGTTTAAGAGTAGTTTTACCTATACCATATACTGAATGAGGACCACCACTATAATCATATAATACTCCTTGCCCCCCACCACTATCATCATTACCTAATATTCTAGCATCGTATAATGATATCATTCTATTAGCAGAACCTGCAAAGTTCATATTTTCTACGTTACCTAAATTATCAGCATTATTTCTTACTTGGTATTCGTATTTAGTATCTTCTGTTGAATCGACACCATATCCTTGTTTTATACCATAAGAACCTGGTAACCCTCCTGCTCTATTTATATGAAGTCCTGAAAAATTAGTAAAAGCTTGAGCTAATGTATTTATACCTAAAGGATTATATATTCTACTTCTTCCCCCTAAATTTAATCCAAATAAACTTACTGGTTGTTCTTCTGTTTTAGGATTTGATCTTTGTAAACCTGTTTGGGTAATTAACCATGCTGGTCCTCCAGGACCATCATATGCCCATTTTCCTAATCTTAAAACATCCTGAGCGGATCTTTTAATTGAAGTTAATAAACCCCCTCTAATTAAACCATCAGTAGCACTATCTACAAAATCACCTACTTGATCTAAAAATCCTGTGTCTCCTGGATTGGGAACATCTGGTAATTGATCAGCAGATAATTTTCCGCTGTATAAATAAGGTTCATTACTAAATTCTCCTCCTGGTCTATCTGATGTTCTTCCTTTTCCAAACTCAAAAGTTTTTTGTCTAAATATACCTTCAAAAACAGGCGTATAAGATTTCCCATAATTAAACCCCCCTGCTGTTGAAGGAGTATTGTGGTTGGGATAAGCATTTGCCCCAGCTGTTAAGTCTGTAAGAAGGGTTTTTAAAGCCATTTTGTTTTATTATGATGGAAGATTATTTAAATATTCTCCATTAGATGGTAGTCCCCCATCTAAATCTTTTAATCCTGCATTTATAGTAACGGTTGAGAAATTAGCTCCCCCATGATTATATTGGTAGTTTTGTGTTAGTAGACCTTCATGTAAATCTACACCACCTAATTGTTTGCCAGCTCCTCCTTCATCAGCAAAGCTAGGATTATTACTAAGTCCATTTAGATCTTTTGATCCCGCATCTATTGTAACTACAGGTGTGTTATGAGAATATTGGTATTCGTTTGTTAATAAATGTTCATGTAAATCTACATTATCTATTTTTTTACCTCCTCCTCCTTCATCTGCAAAGCTAGGATTATTAGCTAATCCATCTAAATCTTGATAAGGTGAATTCTGTGAACCCCCCGGTACTAAAGATAATGAACTTTCATGTACTTGAGAAGCTATATCTGTAGGTCTTTGGAATTGAGGACCTTGGTTACCATCTAAGTCTTGGTCTCCCCCCGGAGGTCCTGGTTGTATTCCTTGCATTTGTTGTGGATCATATGTTAAACCTGTATTTCCAGATTTTACTACTGTATCTTCCATTAAATCTACTAAATGATCTTGACTATTAAAGGGAGAGTTTGCTGTTCCCCCTAAAGTATTAAAATTAGGATCAGGTACAGCATTTTCTACTGATGCCCCCGGTATTGTAGATTGGTTTGTAGAAGTTTGATTAGGTGCCCCACCAAAACCCCCTACTACATCTAAATTTGATTTTAAATCTTTTAATCCCATAATTATTTGTTTTATTGTTTATTATAAATATATTCTATTCAAATCTTGTTTTAAAATTTTCATTTCTTGATTGATAATTTACTTCATTTAAACCAAATGGAGAAGCTACTACTACTCCTGGTTTAGTATTACTTACTGCATTTATAACAGCATCTGTAAATCCTTGGAAATTAGGTCCTTCGCTACTAGGTACTTCTCCTCCTGCTTCTGCTTTTCCTCCTACTATTCCTCCTCCTTTATTCATAGCATATAGATTACCTAATCCTACGCTTTGTACTCCTTGTCGGCTCATTATAAATTCACCTTGTTCTGCCTCTATTATTGTACCCCCCGCTGAGTGTCTATTTCCTCCTATAAATCCTCCTTTTTCTGCTTTATTTAAATATTTAGCACCCATAATTCCTATTGTTGCAGCTGCAGCTATACCTAAAGCTGCTCCAATAACAGGTATTGCTCCTAAACTTTTTATAACCCCCATTGCTGCTGCTCCTATACCTTTTACTAATCCTTTTTTATCTATTAAATTTCTAGTTTTAGCTAACCCAATTCCTATTTTTTCTTTTATATTATATGCTGCTTTTAAGGCAACTCTACCTTTTTCTATAAGAGCTATACTTTTTACTGTAGCAAAATATGCCATTGCTCCTACTCCTATAGCTCCCATAATTAATTCCATTTCGCTCATTTTTTCAGTAGTTCCTGTAAACATACCAAATATTTTACTTATACCTGTAAATAATAAATTTATAGGTTCTAAAACAGCAGTTAATATATTTAAGAACTGTCCTACAGGTCCACCAACTAAATCAACAAATACTCCTTTTAATTTCATTACTGCGTCAGCCATTTGTTCTTCAACATTTCTAGCTTCCATTCTTTTAGCTAAATCTTCTTTTCCTTCAGCTCTTAATTGCTCAGCTGTTTTACCCATCATTTCTTGATTCATTAACATATCAGACATTTCATTAGATGACATTCCAAATGATTTAGCTAAAGCATTTTGTTGTAGTACATTCATTTTACTATATTCTGAAAATGAACCAGCTTGTTCTGCTATTTCTTTTGATAATCCTTCATAGTCTCCCGTTAATGCTAGTAATCTGGCTTTTTCAAGATTTAATTCTTTTCCAGTAAGTAATTCTGCTTCTAATTCTGATTCAATAGATGATTGAAAATTAAGCATTGAATTTCCTGCTGCTGCTACTTGTTCTAATTCCATACCAAGAGCAGATGCTGTTGCTACTGCTTTTGTTATTTCTTCAAGACTACCCCCCATTTGGGCTCTAATTTGTCCTGTAACATTACCTGCTTTTTCTAATGTTTCTTTAAAAGGAACAGCTACACCTGTTGCCGCTCTTATTGAACTTACTATACCTAATGAGTTTTTATATTGTTTATCTATAGATTTACCTACTACTAAAGATGATTTTGCAAAATTTGCTGTTGCCTTACTAGATAAACCTACTTTTTCAGATAAAACAGTAGCATCTTCTGTCATTTGCATAGAAAAGTTAGCTGCTACTCCTAACTCACCTTGTAACATAGAGAATGTTTTTAACATTCTTTCAGCATTTAAGGCCATATCACCTGAAGCTGCTGCAGCTTGGGTCATTTCATTTCTTAATCCTGTTGCTTCTTCACGGGATATACCCATTCCTTTTTGCAATCCAACTATTTGTTTATCAAAAGCAAGACCCGCTTTAACTAAAGCAGTAATAATAGTTAGAGGGTCTAACATTCCCTCTTTAATTTGTTTACCTGCTTCCTTAATCCCTACTTTCATAGTAGAGAATTTATTATTTATAAGTTTACCATTCTCATCAACTTCACCTGCATGGTCTCTCATTTTTTCTAAAATACCATCTGCATCTGTAAATTGACCTACTATAGGAATTTTTGATACACCTTCCATAAGTTTACCAGTAAGACCCATGTTTTTATTGATCTTTTCCTGATGTGCATTTTCTTCTTGTAAACCATCTACTATACCATCAACTTCTTGTTTAGTTTTATTAATAATATAAAGTTGACGTTCTTCAGCACTCATATTTTTAATACGAGTTGCCAGACCTTTTTCTTGACTTGCTACTTGGTTTTGGATTTTTGTTTGAAGTTCTGTATCTATTTTAAGACCTTTGGCTTTATCCTCAGCCATTTGGGCTAATTTTGCTTTTTGATTAACTAAGCCTTTTTCAATATTAGCAGCTAACCCAATAGCTTTTTGATTAATATCCTTATTGTCTTTAAGGATTTTTTGCTTTTGTTTTTCTAACTCTTCTGATTTACCCTGGAATTTAGTTAAATCTTTTTGAACATCTTTTGTATCCTTATAACCTGATTTCATTTTTTGAACAGCATCAACTAATGAATTAGATAAGTTTAGTGCTTTCTTTTCAATAGTTGTTCTGTCCTCAACAAGTGATACAGCAAATCTAAGTTGATCATTTAAGTCTACTACTCTATCATAGTATTTGTCTAGATTCTTAGTTGCTCTTGCGTCTGGTCCTCCTTTAAATTCTTTATCGTCTTCCGCCATAATATAAGGTTATTCGTGTATAAATATAAAAAAAGGAAAAGTGCTTACGCACCTTTCCTATTTATTAAAGTAAAAATTAGAAGAAGGATCTATATTAGGTCTAGATATTTCACCATCACCTATATTTGAACGTCCTTTAGCTTTTTCTATTTCTTCATTTTGTTTTTTGTTATATTCGTTGATTCGGTCTATATGAAACCTCCTCATCCAAATGGGCATATCGTATACTTCTGAATGTTTAAAACCACCGCCGCCATGGAACACGAGATCATGGATCTCAGTATACAATAATTGTCTATAATTCGACGTCAGGCCAAAAAAAGTTAGCATTGATAGGAACTGTTACTCCTTCTTGAATATGCCCATCTTCAAATTCAATGTTAAAATCTAAATCAATATCTGGTTGTATGCTAGTAATATAAGTTCTTAATGCTCTAGCATCTCTAGCTAATAGTTCTACATCTACAAATTGTCTTATTGTCTTTTTTTCATAATCACCATCTACTGATAAAATTAAATGTTTCATCCTTGTAGTTAATTGAGGATCTGCTTTTTTATTAAGTTTTTTAAGTCCCTTTAATTCAGCTTCAATTTTTTTCTCATCAGCTTGTGTTAAAAGCTTAAATGTAACTTGTCTTTTTGAAGTAGGTAAAGTAAATTCAAATTCATTTTTACCTTCTACCATTATACTTTCGTCAATGTATATATCATCTGCTTTTGTTAAATCAACAGTTACTACTTCTATTTCGTTTGTTTTTGGGTGTGGTGTTTTAAAAGAGTATTCTGCTCCATATCCTAGAATTCTAGATGCTACTAATACTGCATTTTTATCTCCAATTAATAATTCACTATAATCAATAGGAGATAAAATAAGAGATTGTAATAATTTATCAATTACTGTTCCATTTGATATATAATTTTGATTTGTAAGGATATCTTCCTCACGTGCTGTCATATATTTCATTTCTATGACTCCACTTCTTAGTGGGGATCCTTCAGGATAAAGTAAACCTTTTGAGGGTAATGTTACTTCTTCGGAAGGAAATTTAGGTTTTTGTTGTGTTTGTTCCATAACGTTATTTATTTATTAAAACTAGTTCAGATATACATATATAGAGAGACAAAGAAAGCGCCAAAAAGGCGCTTCTTTTTTATAAAATTATTACTATTAGTAATTTAAGATGGCGTAATCCATTCTAATAGTGATTGAAATATTCATTGGTGTATCTGAAGCCCAATCAGCGTCTCCAAAGTTAGCTGCTTTACAATAAGCACCTTTACAGATCCATTCTTCAACAACATCACCTACAGGACCTAAAGCGTTAAATCTAATGTCTTTTTTATAAAAATCAGAATAACCATCTCTACCTGTAACTGATTCGTGTGACAAACGAACCCATTCCATTACTGCTTGTGCCCCTGATGGTGTTACGGGATCATAAAGATCAGCTGTAATATCTTGCCAATCAGCTTTTCCTTTAATTTTTCTTTTCACGTTAATGTGATCAAGAGTTACGTCATTAAATGAGATGTTAGGTCTTCCTACCTTTTTTACTAAAAATGCTGGAATCCCATCGATGTACATTACAAACCTATTTTGTAATTTAGGTTCAAATGCTGTGAACATCATTTCGTTTGTGTTTAATATTGCCATCTTTATTGTATTTTTATTGTTCCGTTATAAATATAAATTTTTTCTTTTTTTTAGTAGCTTCCGCCACCACCTCCTCCACCACCATTATCAAAAGTAGCTCCTGTTGGTAAGATGTTAAAGTCTAAAATTATGTATTCAGCTGTTTTTGTTGGTTGTAAATAAATTCCCCCTACTAACTGATTTCTATCAATTTCTGTTGGTGTATTATTACTTTCATCCATTACTACTCTAAAAGCAAATAATCCTTGTCTTTGTTGTACTGACTCTAAATATGGGTTTACTATATTTAAGAATCTATTTCTAGTTTGAATTGTGTTTTGTTCAAATACTAAGTATTTAGAAGAACTTGCAATAAATTTCTTAACTGCGATTAATAATCTTCTAACATTAATTCTATCTAATGCTGTTGGTCTTGTTTGAAGTGTTTTCTGACCCCAAATACAAACTCCAGTTCTAGGGAATGTAGCTATTGGGTTTACTTTACCTTCATATAAGCTATCTCTTTCAGCTTGATTTAATCTTATTTTAGCTTCTAATACATTTCCTAATACACCTCTATTTAAACCTGCTGGTGCGAACCATTCAGCAGCAATGTTATCTGACGCAGCTATTGCACCCGGTACTATAACCGATGGTGGAACAAATACTGGTTTATTAATCGAAGTATCTAGCACTTTTACCCATGGATAATATACAGCAGCATAATTACTATCTAAAGCTGATGCTTCTGTAACAGCTGTTGTTACTTTATCATTAACTGTTGTTAAATCCATTACATAAAATGCGTCTCCTCTGTCTTCTACCATTGTAGTAGCAGCGTCTGTTACTGAAGAGTGGATTCTTTTTATTACACCAGGTAATACTAACATATTCATATCATATTCATCTTGGTTTGAAAGAATATCAATTGCTTTTTTATATGCTGAATAACCTGTAGCATTTGTAGAACTTAAATCCATACCTTGCATGTTAGTGGTAGTTATAAATTCTCCTGTTTTAAATATTTGTGATGTTTTATATCCATCATACCCTCCTTGGAAAGGTAATGTAAATTGTAATTGTGTAGCTGCAGGTCCTGTAACCCCTGTTGAATCTAAAGATGCACTTAATGAACCGTTCCACAATCCTGAATCTGCATGTCCAGAATAATTTTCAACATTAAAATCTCCTGATACATTAGCTACTGAGTTATCAGGTAATGGTTTTAGGAAATTCATATTATCTACTTCAACATCTTGGAAGTTAAACCCTAAAAACGCTTTACTATTATATGCAGTTCCTAAAGTTTGATCTGATTTATAAGAAGCTGATGGATGTGATACAGTTGGTGAAAATGCTGCTACATTTATTGGGTTATGTACTGCTCTAAATCCTTTTGGTGATAATTTAGGAGAGTATGATTTATCTGTAACTGCTTGAGCTACTTCAACTCTAATAAATTGTGATTGATTTGGATAATCTCCCTCTGTTATTACTTTATCAAATAAAGTACTGTATGTTGCTCTTCTATCTCCAATTACTCTACAAATGTAATTTACACTATCTGGATTTAGATTAACGTTATTATATTGTTCTAGTATTGTTTTTCTTGAATCTTTATCACCACAACTTCTAACTAATACGCTAAATGTACTATATTGCTCTTCTCCATCTATATCAGCTGGTTCTTTTAGACCTGTTATAGAAATTTTATATTGTGTATTACAAGCGGCTCCATCATTTAAACAATGGAATTTAAATAAGTTTTTAACTACTCCACTTTGGAACTGTGAAGTGATAAATGGTGTAGAAGCATGTGTATATCCTTCAGCAAATGAACTTGTATAAGTCATTTCTGCTGATTGAGTAACTAATATTATTTCTCTTGATGAATTTAATCCTGGATATCCTGCTGCATCTGTTCCTTCGTCATTAGCAACTAATGATGCTGTAGCAGTTGCTGTGATTGATAATTGAGCATCTACAATATTTCCTGATTCTAGATTTGTTACTGTTACTACCCCACCTACAAAAGATGCTGTAACTCCAGGTATTGAGCTAAATCCTACAGATGCTGAAGCTGCCATTATTGATGCTGTCATAAAACCACCATCATCCTGGATTCCATCTCCAAAGTTTATAACAGCATGTGATGCTGTTACTCCTGCTGGTACAAAACCTGAATGTATTAAAGAAGATGAATATGGAGCTGCACCTAAACTTACTGCGGCATCATAATTAGATGAACTAAAGTTCACTAGGTGGAATATTTCATCTCCTGTCGAAAGATAAATCGAACCAGAACCAGCAAAATTAGGACTATTAAAACTTCCTGTGTTTACTAATTCATTAGCAGTACCTCCACCAAAAGTTATCGTAAATGATTCTGCTGTGGAAGCTGCTGCTGCTGCAGTTGATAATGTTTTAAAGTTTGTATAAATATGAGCTGAAGCTTCATAAGCATTAGCTCCTGTTTTGCTATTATTTGAGTCAGATCCTATTACTTTTGTAATATAATCTACATTTGTTGGTCTTAATGAGGCAGAAAATTGTTTAGCAGTTGTAAAACCAGAACCACTAAATTGTAAATTAAAACTATTTGCTATCTTATTATCAGTACCTGCTAAAGTAGATAATAATGTTTGGTCTAAACCTATATCAGAATCGTTTTGAGAAGGGAAAAATGTTGTTAATAATACATTATTACCATCTGAACCACTCAAAGCTAAACCAACTACGCCTGTAGGAGTAGTAGCTGTAGGGTCTAATTTTTGACCACCACCACCTAAAACTCTTACTACTGTAACAGTTCCTGCGTTTTTTAAATATTCTTTTACTGTTTGTGGTACGTAAGTTGTTGAGGATAATCCTCCAAACTTTGATTCAAATTCACTAAATCCTCTTCGTATTACAGTTGGAACAAAAGCTGGTCCTTTTGTTGTTGGTCCTACAATAGCTGCTCCAATAGCGCCGATTCCTTGAGGTAAAAATGATAGGTCGTTTTCTCTAGTAAAAACACCTGGTGATACAATATTTTCTGCCATTTTGTTATATTTTAATTTGTTCTTTTTAGATTACAATGTTATCTGGATATAAATATAAAATAAATCTATAAACCGAAACAATTTTAGGCGATTATTTTTAATAATCACCTAATAAATATCTAAACAAAATTAAAACCTAGTCTACTGGCTTAAATTCGTTAGTTTCTAAATCAAAAGTACCTTTACCATATTTATCTGATAAAGTTTGAGCTAAAGTTTGCTCTTTAACTTTTAATTGAGATAGCGATTTTTTTAATTGATTTTCTTGTGAGTTTAAAGCTTCTTTATTGATAGATATTTGACCAAATCTAATAATAATTTGATCCATTTCTGTTTGGATTTCTTTTAAAGATGCAATTTCTTCTTCTGTAAATTTTTGTGCTGACATAACTTTATTATTTATTAATTATTATATTCGAATATACATATATGTAAATTAAAAAGACCCACCATCTATTGTAACAATATTTGAAGAAAGAGCTGTTATTGTTCCACTTGCACTTATATTTCCAACTACTTCTAGTTTTTCTCCTGGTGAATTTGTTCCAATACCAACCTTATCATTTCCTGCATCTGTAAAGAATAAATTAGTATCTGTGTCTCCTTCTATTCTAACATCAATATCTGCATGACTTTCATTAAAAGTTATTTCTCTTGTGTCACCACCACCATCACCATC
>Ga0098043_1001003_pt1 | contig 10232 bp, 9 predicted proteins | sample 9B_taG_FD_92581 | JGI IMG/M metagenome (GOLD analysis project Ga0098043, IMG submission 92581) | Marine viral communities from the Subarctic Pacific Ocean - 9B_ETSP_OMZ_AT15188_CsCl metaG | ecosystem: Environmental > Aquatic > Marine > Oceanic | place: Subarctic Pacific Ocean | collected 2015-01-10 | reverse complement strand
ATCTAGTTTTTCCATTTTTTCTCCTTATTCCTGCTTCATTCAAAGCAATTGCTATCGCTTGTTTACGATTTTTTACTTTCTTATCAGATTTTCCAATAGAAAGCTTCTTTTTTTTAAACTCTCGCATTACTTTTGCAACTTTTTTCTGTTTTTTATCCATTTTTTAATTATCACTCCTAATTATATCTACTTTTGGCATCATTTGGTCTGAACTTGGTAAAGTTTTTCCTAAAACAGTCTTTTGAATTGACGTATCAGCTCTTAATTTTGCTAATTCTTCGTTCTGTTCTAGTTTTTCATCAGTATTTTCTTGTGCCATCATGGCTTTCATCTTATCAAGGTTTAATCTGTCTTCACCTTCCTTCTCTTTTCTAGCATTTTCTTGTGCTCGAAGGTCTAACTCTCTTGCTCTAAGTTTAGCAATCGGGTCATTATCAAATTGTGATGTAATTTTCTTCTCTTCGTTCATAAAATCTTCCATCATTTCAGCAATCAGTTGAGCTTTTCTTGCTTCAATCTTTTGAGTCAACTGCATAACTTGCATTTGTATCTGTTGAGCCATCATTGGATTAGCTTGCGCCTGCATTTGAATTTGTTTTAACTGCATTAATTCATTTCTAAACTCTAATTCAACTTGTTCTTGTGCCATCAAACTAATATGTTCAAAAATATTTTTCTCAAGGCTTGCCATAACCATTGGATTATTTCTAGCCATGTTAGTTGCCATAAAATTTAAATGCGCTGTGATATGTGATCTATGGTCTTGACCAGGAAACGCTTGGAATGGTGCACCACCTAACGCTTGTATATGTTCTAAAGCAGGGTCCATTGGTTGTGGTGGTTGTGGTCTTACTAATATTTGGTCAATGTTTTTTACACCCAACGCTTCATACATATTTCTGTATGCTTGATACATGTTATGCATTTGTGGATTAGATTGTGCCAGTTGGAGTTCTGATTGCGCGAGGGATATACGCTGTGTTTGTGAAAAAATGTTGGGGTCAGCAACTGGCAATATATCTACCCTATCATCAAAGTCTGTTTGTTTAATCATTCTTTGACCCCCAACTACATCATACGGATACTCTTGAGGTAGATATAACTTGAATACTCTTGCTAAAATTCTAAATTCATTTTTTAAAGCAGAGTAAATTCTTTTGTGAATTGCTGACATGGTTCTTGATCCACGTTCTAGTAATGCAACGGTTGTTCCAACTGCAGCATTTTGATTACCTTCTCCAACTTGCATATCAGCGATTGAAGCAAATCTTTGTCCCGCTGAAACCACAACACCCATCAATGATAATAATGTTTGTGATGGTTCTTTGAACGGAAGCATCATAAATGAATCTCTTAAATTACCACCTGGTGCATCTACGTCTCTAAACTCACCTGGTTGTATTGATTGTGCATCGTCCCTGATTCTAATACCACGCATCTTGAATCCGGCAGGTAAATTAGACAGGGTTCCGGCGTCTAGTAATTGTCTTAATGCAGCTGTAGCTGTTCTTGATAATCCACCAATCATGTGAATTAAACCAAAGCCATAGAAACCTAAACCTGGTAAAAATTTAAAGTGTACAAAATATTGTATTTTGTTTTTGTTAGGATCACCTATTTCATAATTTCTTTTGATAGATAATATTTCTCTTGATCCTTCTTCTAGTGTTACAATATATGGAATTTTAATTCCTGACGGCTCACCATTTTGATCTGTATGTTCAAAACCTTCTAAATCTAAATCAACATGACACTCTAACAAAGTGTAAACATCTTCGTTTGTAGTTTTAGAAACTCCTTCGAGTTCTCTTTCTTTTTTCTCAACATCTGTTTCTTTGTCTGCAGCTTTTCCAATATCTATATCTCTATAGAAACCAGCGACTTGTTGTTTTCTTAAATCGTTTTCTGAAATTTTTACACGATGAATAATTGCTTCCGCATCATCTAATGAGGTAGCTGTGTACGGAACAATTAAATCATCTGCTGGAACAAATTTACTTACGGCTCTTTGTTCCATTTCATCGTAGTAAACTTTTTTAAATGTACTACCTGAAAGTGGTAAATGAAATAACATAGAGTCGAACTCAGGTTCGTATTCTTTCATCTTCTCCATGATTTCATAATTCATGTAATCTTTGACACGTTCTGCTTGACTTGTTTTTTCAGCAGACGGTACTCCTAAAATTTGTGTTCTAACTGGTCCGTTAGCTGGTAATAATTCTTTGTATGCTAACGCTTGAAACTGTGTAACCGCTTCAGCTAAAACTGGGTGAGTTGCACCTGATGCACCTGAGAAAGGTTCTGTTCTGTTGTCGTATTTAAAACCTAAAAGGTCTAGACCTTTTGTGTAAGTTTGTTCCCAGTCTTTTCTTGAAGAAGTGTAATCTTGATATTTTGAATTTAAGTCTGATGCTAATCTTCCTAATACTTCATCAGGTAAAAAATCTGCTAAGTTTGCATAATGCTCATCACCACCTTCAGGTGATGCTGCACCTGGATCTAAGTTAATATCTACTGATCCATCTTCATTTTCTTGTACTTCTACAGGACCAGGAGACTCTTGTTGTTCTTCAACTGTCTCTACGATCTGTTCTTGTATCTCTTCTTCACCTGGAACTTCAAATGTTTTTCTTGGTTCGTTTGGAAGCGATTTGTCTGTTGCCATTTATTTTCTCCGTAAGTTTTACATGTTTAACAGTATTATAGGATAAATTCAAGCCCTGTGGCATGGGTCCGGACTTCGGTGGTGGGCCACTTTTTTTACCTTTAGAATACATTATTTAATTCCTAGTTTCTTTTTTGTAACAGGTCCTAATCTATCCACATCATAACCCATGTCCTGTAACTCTTTTACTGAAATATTTTCAGGTCCAAGTTCATCTATTAAATCATCTATATCTTCTATTCCTTCTTCGACATCCTTCAGTTTACCATCATCATCTGGTCGAACTGTATATTCATCATACTCATCTGGAACAACTCCTGCACTTTCATCTGACTGACCTTTAGTTAAAGTTAGTTCTTGTTCTTTGTATCCACCACTACCATCTGGATCTCCTTTTCTAATTTTAATTTGTTGACTACCTGTATTTAAATCTTCGTATAATTCATAGTCTGCATCTGAAGTTCTATAAGAAGTAACTTGTTCTCTTTCAGAACTTTTTAATTGTCTAGTCACATCCTCTCCAAATTTTTTAATTTTATCTACAAGTTTAAAAAAATATGGTGGTGCACCTTTTGCTGTCTCTACTATTTTAGGTGCAACTTCTGCAATGGGTTCAGCTGTTTTAAAAAATTTTCCAACAAAAGGTAAAGCAGTTAGTCCACCTAAAATCTTCATAAACTTTCTTTTACTTGGATCATCAGGTCCATCTGCGAAACCTACACGTCCTCCTAATTCATAACCTCTATATTGTTTTGCTGCATACTCATCTATTAAATCTTCTTGATAAGGAGTTTTAGTTAGAGCATCTGCTTCCTGCATCATCGCTTGTGCTCTGTTTTTTAAAGTTCCAATGCCAGTTATAGTAGCTCCAACAGGAGTTGATATTCTTGCACCTTTAGCCATTAAAGGTCCTAATTTTTTGACTGTTTCTGGAAGTAATAAATTTAATCCAACCATAGGTTCTGTTACAGCATCGGTAAAACTTTTTCCTTCATCCATACCTGCTTTAGTTTCAAGTCCTGCATAACCAACAGCAGCTGGTAATGATCCAAGAGTTTTAATTGTTCCTCTACCTACATTTTGTAAAATTTTTAAAAGTTGTGGTCCGTATTTAACCGCACCTACAGATCCTGCTGCGACAGCCTCTGCAGGTATACCTGTATCAGTTTGTTCTTGTGAAACGGCTACACCTGGATCAATAGGTTTAGACATATCATCAGCTCTAACTTCTTGATCAAAACCCATTCCTTTATAAGCTCCGTATCCAACTAATCCTGCAGTTGTTATGGCTGGAAATTGACTAAATAGTTTTAACGAAACTTTAGAAGTTGGATTTAAAAAAGCTTTTTTTAATGGTGCAATTAATTCAGGTGCTTTTTGTTTTGCATAATTTAATATTGATTTTTGAGAATCAGGATTAGATAAAATGTTTTTAAAATCGTTTGGAACAAATCCTCTTTTTACTTCTAAGTCAATTGCTTTAGGTAATTGTTTAGTTAAAAATTTTACTTGATCTTCTTTAGGAATATTTTCCAATTCTTTCATTGTCATAGAATCTCCTAAAACATTAGAAAAAGAATATTTCTTTTTTATTCCTTGAAAAGAAGTTTCAAGTGTATCGGGATCAATAGTTACACCTACTAACCTTCCACTAGTATTTTTAACTATGTCTGTAACTTGCTTATTAATATCTTTTAAATTGTTTTTTAATTCAGTTGAATTTGGATTCTTTTTTAGTTTTTCAAAAATATCATATTGTTTTCTATACAATCTATCTAATTGTATTTCGCTAGGTTTTACAATTATCTGGTTTATTAATCTTGAGTCTATACCCATTATATCAGTATTAAACTCTAATCCTAATTTAGCCATATGAGTTTTAGAAACTCTGTGTGCAGTGTCCATTTTTTTCTGTAAATCTAAATCTTGTAATATGTTTGTTTTAGCTGACCTAATTCTATTTTCTTGTAAAAAAGAAGAAGTTTGTTTTATAAGATTTTTAGTATTCTTTATAATGTCAGCACTTGTTTTACTTGGAACTGTTGCATATTTTAAATTTAATTTATCTACAAAATATCTCACTGCTCTTCCCGCTTGTTTTTCACTAATAGGAAATAACTCTGCAAGTTCTTTATTTGAAAAATCTACAACTGCTTTTTGCGGTTGTAAGACTCTAGCTCTAATAGCTTTTATAAAATCTTTTTCCATCTGTTTATCAGGAAAAACAATATCAGTTGGTTTTTCAGAGCCTCTTTTCATTTTAAGAGAGATACCTTTACCTTTTTCAAATTTAACAGGTTTGGTATCCATTGTAATTTCACCCCTATTAATTCTTAATCTTTTTTCTTTACTAATGTCTGTTGTTCCATAAACTTTTTTAGCAATCTCTTCACCTTTTTTTGATAAAGGTTCAAATAACGGGTTATCTGCTCCTTTTGGAGTTGTTGCTCCATAACCAACTCCAACGTTTTGACCTTTCTTTAACATGTTTCTTTGATTGTTAGTTAACTCTTCCCATTTTTTATCGGGATTATTTTTCAACCAATTATTAATATATTTTTGTTGATCTTTAGGTAATTCAGAAACAGGAATCAAAGGTCTATTAAAACCTTCTCTTGTACCTAAATCTTCTCCTTCTATAACACCGCCACCGATTGCCCGTTCTTCTCTTTCAACAGTGCCAATACCTTCAGGTACAACGTCTCTTAATCTTTGATAACGTGCTCTGTCTTTAACATAAAGTTGTAAATCTTTAACAGCATCAGCTGCTTCTTGCATAGTAAAAGTTCCTGCATCAACACCTTTTTTTGCAAAAGCATTTAACCTATCTGCGATGTCAGCTGTTGGTAAAGTATTATTGTGATATGCTAAAACAAATATCTCAGCATCATTTCTAAAATCAGTTATGTCATACTCTGGTATTGGATTACTTGTAGTAGTATCCATCTGCATTGACTTTGGTGGTTCTACTATTTCTTCTGTGCCATCAGCTAAATTTACACGGCCACCAGTTGCTCTAAAATGTTCTCTGCCTCCACCTTTGAATTTACCAGCACCTGTAGACATTCTCATATAATCTTTAAGAGATTTTTTGCCGCCAGTGCTTAAATAATATTTATAAGCTTTCATCATGTCTTGAAAAGCTTTATCTTCTGCTGATCCAAAATCAATTTCTACAACTTCACTTGAACCGCCGCCATTAAAACCCGGACGAGTTAGATAGGCCATCATCTGTTCGTATTCGCCTATCTTCATTACATCCCCATCAAATAATTTAGTCCGCCTTCTGCGTTTGGTTTTCTATCTTCTGGATCAAACTTTTTTAAAATATCTTCTTGTTCTGTTTCTTCTATTAAATCTAACATCTCTTTATCTTTTAATCCTTTTGATGGATTTTTAGGTATCTCAATATCAAACAAACCTTCTATCTCTAACATCTGATCCATATCTTTCATGCCGCCACCTCTTGCATCTATTTCAATCATTTCTTCTGCAAGATTTTTTACATCTGTAATTGCTTCACCGAAAGTATCAGCAAAAGCATCTATTGGATCTTTCTTACCAATCTCAATTCCTTTTTTATCTAATATTCTTCTAGCTAATGCTCTAGTGATTCCTGTTACCTGATCCAAACCACCACCTGGTCTAAATGGATTCTTTAAGCTTTCAAGCCCTGATGCCTGATCCGGTGTATCTTGTTTTTTTGTGAAAGGAACTACGTCACCTTCTTTTCTGGTGCCTGGTTCCTGCTTCTTGCCTCTAGCAAATATTCTTTCAATTTGTTTTTTAAGTAATGGTGTTACTTCACCAAACTCTTGTTTAGCCATGTTGAAAGCATCTTCTATTTTTCTGATGCCACCAGTTCTAACCATGTTACCAAGTGCTAATAAAAATTTTCCGAGTTGTCCCATTAGTAATATGTCCTTTGTTTCTGAGGCAGCTCTTCATCCTGATAGTCTTCAGGGTGTTGTATCAAACCACCTTGTCTGAATCTCATCACAGCTTGAGTCATAGAGTCGACCAAGTCATCATGGTCGCCATATGGAAATGCTGCACATTCTTCAATGACTTCTTGTGCAAATTCCATTTCTTTAGGAGCATATATTCTCCCGGACTCAAACAGTGGAGAAACACTGTTCACTCTTGTATGTTTATCATTTCCTTTCGATGGTGTAAAGTTAATTACTGGGATTCCCATTTTTCTAAGCTCGTATGTCAAAGGTAATCCAGATGCTTTGGATTCAATAATCACTGTCTCAGGATTCCAGTAGCCGTACTGATCCATAGCTATTCTACGTAGTTCAGGAAACTCGTATCTTCCTTTAATTGCATCAACCAATATTAATGCTTTTCCAGAATCTTCATCAGGTGTAAAGACTCCCCATGTCGTTATCGCAGAATAATCTGCAGAAGATTTTTTCATAAACGCTGTATCATAAGATTGTATAACGTGTTCTAGTGGTGGTATATCTCCTTCCCAATCTTGCCACCATTCTCTCTTAATTAGTGCTCCCTCTTCTCCAGTTGGATTTTGCATGTACTGTGCATTCCACTTTGAAAGAGGGATAGACGCTTTTACTCCTTCTAAATCTTTTATGTTCCAATATTCAGGCCACAGGGGCTTACCAGAAGGTAAGATAGCAGGAAATTCTATCACCTCCCACTGATCTGCTTTAGGTTCTTTTTGTGCAGAGATTAATCTACCAGCCAAATCTTTTTGATTCCATCGTGTCATTACAATCACAATAGTTCCTCCTGGCTGCAAACGTTGTCTAGGTCCTGATGTATACCACTCGTAAGTCCGTTCCAAAGCTTGAGCATTCATTGCATCTTGTTCAGTATGCGGGTCGTCAATAATCAGAAGATCAGCACCACGACCTGTAATCGCAGATCCAACACCAGCAGCATAATATTCACCACCTTGTTGTGTTTCCCATTTACCTGCAGCTTGAGAATCTTCTTTGAGTCTTGTTTGAAATACTTCTTTGTACTCAGGTGAATCCATAAGTTGTTTTGCTTTACGACCAAACCTTACAGATAATTCAGTTGTGTTTGTAGATTGTATAATTTTTAATTTAGGATTACGACCTACCATCCATGCCGGTAATAAGTATGAAGCAAATTCAGATTTAGTATGTCTAGGTGCCATATTGATAATAACACGTTTTACTTTTCCATTTGCAATATCGTTAAATTTTTTTGCCACTCGTTTGTGATGGGACCCTTCTATAAAATCAGGCCACACGTGTTTTACAAAAGCCATAAAATCGTTTTGGATCTGAGACTCCTTTTTCTTCTCTTTCCACTTGTTCATGTAAAGAGCTAGTTGTCTTTTGACATCAGGCGGCAGCTTTTCAAATTTTTTTAATTTTTCTTTGTCTAGGTTCATAGAGGCTTTGTAAAGTATTTCATGCTTATCAATGTATAAATCTTAGCATAAATGTCAAATATTGGGACCCCTTTTTTACAAAAGGTAATTAACTAAAATAAAAAATTGCAAATTTTGGATGGGCCCTGGTACCTCTACAGCCTGATGAGGTACCAGAGATAAGAAAGGTTAGTCCAGTAGGACCATGTATTGTTTGGTAAAGTTTTTACTAAACCAATCCAATCCTGTTCTAACTGTATTATAATCCTGGAACAATTCAGCCCCAGTAATTACATCGTATACAGCTACAGCAAATGCCGGCAACGTACATGAGTCGCCGCCAAATCTGTTTCTTACAATCTCTTCCTTTGTTGGGTCTTCTGGTAAAGACACAGCAAAAGGGAGTTTGTATTGTTTATTATTATAAGTAATTGTTTTCATATATACCTTTCTATTAATAGGATTATCCTATTACAGCTGCCTTGTTTCGTCAACAATTAAATCCCATTCATTCCAACCATAACTACTTGTCTTTTTTACAGGGTCCAGAATAGGTGTTTCAAGGCACTCGGTCCTAGGGTGTAATCTTATAAATTCTTCCCAATGTGCATAGGCAAAATCGTTCCAACAACCTTGACTACAAAAATGCGAAAAGAAATTATTCGCGTTCCATGATGATTGTTTTATCTTACGAGTTCTTAAAACCTTTGAGCCCTTAACACCTCGCACTCTGTCCACTGTGTGATTTGTATGGCACTTTGGACCATGACACCAATTAAAGTCACTCATGCTAATACTCCTAAAAATAAAATTAAACCAAAAAAGAAAACGCAACTATAAAATTCAAAGTCTGTCATTTTTATCCCTTTCATTTAAAATGTTAGTTAGATTAGTAATTAATAATCTAAGATTTAATGTGTCAAGTAACTTGGCATTTTTCAATGCCAAGTCAAACTTATCTGCCTGATATTTTATATCATGATTTTTTGAATGTACTTCAAAATGTGTTTCGTTTTGTTCAGCCATTAGTACCTCACTGTCCAAGATTTTTTAGCAGTTCTATAACCCCATTGATCTAAATCAAAGTAAGTATATAAAGCCTCGCCAATTTTAGAAGTCCAAAATCTAGACTTGTCATCATGAGTACCTGTTCTCGTGATGTGCTTTCCGTCTTTGTTTGAGTAGTAAGTTATTTTAAAGTGTTTGTCTTTTATCATTTTTACCTTTCTGTTTAATAGGACAATCCTATCATGGATTGCCCTATCTCGTCAATAGTTAATTTAAACTATTTTGTTCTTCTTGTAGCAGTTGTTTTGCTATTGCTATTTTTTCCTCTTTTGTTTGTTCAACCTCATCAGTTAAAAGATCAGCTAAATTTGTTGGACTATAAATTGAAAGAGCCATACTAGAATGTGCGTCTAATATACTTTCATTTAAAACTACACCAAGTTTATCAGCTAACTCTTTTGCTTGGTCAAAGTATCTGTAAGATTTTAAACCAAGTTTTAGTTTTTGCATTTTCTTATCGACATGGTCAAAAAGATTTTTATGTGCAAGAATTATATTATCCCTTGCAATATTAAAATCTTGAAACCATTTATATTCTGCCTGATTAGTTTGAAACATACGACTATGACAATAAGATGTTCCAATAACAACAAGTTTAAAATCATTTGCCCATTTATCTTTTTGGAAATCTGATTGTCCACTTACATCATTACGATTACCATAACCCAAATAATTATTAACTTGACTTTCGGAATTATAATAAGTCGGATTTCTTTTATCGTATTGGTTGTTAAGTCTTACATCATAATCTGCGTCAATGCCTTTTGCTCTCATCTCATCACGATAGTAAGCAGTTAAAAATTCTTTATCTGCTTTAAACTCAACATGAACATCATCAAATTTTTCAATCGGATTGTCGTTGTAGTCGGTGTCCATACGAGGTGTATCAGTTTGAACATGAAAACAATTATCATCATATAATCTTCCACCACTATCGCCATACTTATTAACCATAGAACGAATTGTATCTACATCTTCTTGTGGTTGATGAAATCTTACAAGTTGATTAATTTTAACTTTTGCTTGTTCTCGCAAATTGTTGTATGTTTCTTTTGCGTCTTGCCATGCTTTCTTATATTTTGAATTACTTTCAAAATGATCTTGAAATACATCAGCAATCACTTTTCGCTT
>Ga0098043_1001002_pt1 | contig 10233 bp, 14 predicted proteins | sample 9B_taG_FD_92581 | JGI IMG/M metagenome (GOLD analysis project Ga0098043, IMG submission 92581) | Marine viral communities from the Subarctic Pacific Ocean - 9B_ETSP_OMZ_AT15188_CsCl metaG | ecosystem: Environmental > Aquatic > Marine > Oceanic | place: Subarctic Pacific Ocean | collected 2015-01-10 | reverse complement strand
TTGATGGTGTTTTGCAATCATCTACAGCATCGCAATCATCTACTTACACAGGCACTCATGAATTTATGATTGGTGCAAATGGCACAAGTGGTATCCAGCAATATATGGACGGGTTTATTTCTAATGTTCGTTTTATAAAAGGGACAGCCCTCTATACAAGCTCAAGTTATACTGTCCCTACCGAACCACTAACAGCAATAACAAATACTAAACTTTTAACTTGCTGTAGTAACAGATTTAGAGATAAAAGTACATCTGCTCACAGAGTTGCGCCTAATGATTCAGGTGTAAATCACATGACTTCTACCATTCTGCCAAAGGTGCAACCCTTTTCACCCTTTGCGCCTAGTTCTAGTTATAGTGCGGCCAGTAAAGGAGGATCAGGATTTTTTGACCAGACAAGTGACTGTTATTTTGATGTGTCGGATGCAACTGATTTTGATTTTGGCACTGGTGATTACACTGTAGAAATGTGGGTATATCCAACCACCACATTTATCGTAAATTGGGCGATGGCTTTCAATACTATAGGCGTAAATCAGTATTGGGCGTGGACGGATGGCGGTGGAAATTCAGCAGCTGCCGGACTATCAAGTTATCCATCTGGCAACTACTCTGGCAGTTTTGACCATATGCCAAACAGATTCTCATGGAGTCATATAGTTTTTCAAAACACATCTGGAACTGAGAATTGGTACATAAATGGTGTACGAGTTTACAATGCAACAAACAACCCAAGTTTCTCAGCAAGCGCAACAGGAGTAAGAGTAGGGCTTAGTCCAGCCTATGCAAGTCAGTTTTTTTATGGCGGCTATATTTCAGACGTAAGGGTTTTAAAAGGAAGTAATGCTTACAGCAATGCTTCAACGCTTACCGTTCCCACGGCTCCCCTTGGTTCTGTAACGAACACTAAGTTGCTTACAAACTTTACCAATGCCGCTATCTTTGATCAATCAGGTAAAACAAATATAGACACCGTGGGCAATGCTCAACTAGATACAAGCGTTAAAAAGTTTGGAACTGCAAGCGCAGAGTTTGATGGCACTGGTGATTATTTATTTTTACCTTCTCAACCAACTTTAAGTTTTCCTAGTGATTTTACTATTGAATTCTTTTTTAATAGCGATAGTTTTTCTGGATACAAAGCTTTGCTTGCAAGTAAAGGTTATTATGATTCCGCTGGGAGTTGGCTTTTAAGAGCAACCGCATCCGATTCAATAGCTTGGGCTAGTTACAATGCAAGTGGGGCAAGCGAAGCCTACAAAGAATTTACTGTTCCTACCATGTCCACAGGCACTTGGTATCATCTTGCTGCTGTTAGAAGTAGTGGAAGTATTAATGTTTATCTTAACGGAACAGTTAGCTCTAGTGGAGCTTTAGCAGACACCAAACTCCTAATAGATGGTAGCGTAAGTGGAGTTTATGTCGGATATGAACAGCGTTTTACTGCAAATGGAGATTTTGATGGGTATATTGACGAATTAAGAATTACCCAAAAAGCCCGATATACGAGCAACTTCACCGCACCAACTAAAGCGTTTCCAAATTTATAGGTAGATAATATGCAGATAGCGATAATTAAAGATAACAAAGTAGAGAGCATGGGAGAACACAGAGAGTTGTTTTCTAATGTAAGCTTCCCTGCAACTGGCCCATCTTCTGATTGGATGACTGAAAATTCTGTAATGCCTGTAACGAAGAGCCGTTCTTACGATAGGATGACCCAGAAAAGCACTAGCGTAGATCCTTATATAGAATCCGGCGTAGTTTATCTCCACAAGATAGAGTCATTGTCAGATAGCGAGAAAACAGCGGCCCAGACAGAAGCAAACAACGCACAGGCAGAAGCACAAAGGGCAGAGCGAAACCGAAGATTAGCAGAGACAGATTGGATGGCTTGTAGTGATGTCACTATGAGCAACGATTGGAAGACATACAGGCAAGCGTTGAGAGATTTACCAACACACAGTAATTGGCCCAATCTAAAAAGTCCCGGCCCAGAGGGATCGGGCGATAACGATTGGCCTGTTAAACCATCATAGGAACTAGACATGGCGAGTTTTGATAACAACTTACGATTAGAAGAAATAACCACAGGTGCTGCCTCTGGTACGTGGGGCACGAAGACTAACACTAATTTGTCTCTCATTGCCAAAGCTTTGGGTTATGCCACTGAAGCGTCTTTTGGTTCTGATGCAGATGCAACCACCACCGTAGCTAATGCGACAGATGATCCAGCCAGAGCTATGTACTTTAAGGTAACTAGTGGTGCTAGTCTAACGGCAACCAGAACTCTAACAATATTACCATTCACGATATCTAGGGTTATGTTTATAGAGAACGCTACCTCTGGGTCTCAGTCAATTACCATTAAGCAAGGTTCTGGTGCTACCGTTACCATAGCCACAGGAAAGACCAAGATAGTTTACCTAGACGGTGCAGGTAGTGGGGCCGCTGTCGTTGATGCGTTAGCTCTATTGGAAAACTTCATAGCCACTGGCACAGCAGGTTCACTCACTCAACTAAATATTACAAGTCAGGGTGACCTTCGCTTGGAGGATTCGTCTGGTGGAGAGTACGCAGCGATACAAGCTGCTGGTACAACAACTACTTACACTATCACCCTACCCGCAGCAAAAGGCACAAGTGGGCAGGTGCTTACCCTATCAGACGGAAACGGTGCTACATCTTGGAGTGATGCAGGTACAACTTCAACTATAACTAATGGCGCAGTTACCGCAGATAAGTTAGCCACCGATGCAGTAACCACGGTCAAAATAACAGATTTAAACGTCACTACCGCAAAAATAGCAAACGATGCCGTGACTCTAGCTAAAATGAATTCTGGAACAGCCGGAAATTTAATTAGTTACGATGGGTCAAACGATCCTGTGGCAGTCGATACAGGCACTGCGGGACAGGTTTTGACCTCTGCTGGGTCAGGAAATCCACCTGCTTTTGCAACACTAGCAGCAACGACAGTACCTTACAATGATTGGGCTATAAAAACAGGAACGTACGGAGCTTCAAACAAAGACCAGCTTATTGCAAATAGTAGTAGTGATTTTACTATTACACTCCCGGCAGCTAGTGTTTCTGGAGGAAATCAAGGAAATACAGTAATTATATGTAATGCAGGAGCCGGGGTTGTGACAGTAGGAAGAAACAGTTCAAACATTAACTCTGCGGCAGAAGATGGTACCCTAGCACAAGGTGCTTCTACCCAACTAGTTTATGTAGACGACACTATTGGCTGGTTCCAAATTTAGGAGAAGAGAATGGCAGTCTTAGGAACGCAAGTTATAAAATCAATACAACGTGGTAATGTTACTTTAAGTAATGGCAGCACTACTTCTGTGACAATTACTGCAGTAGATATAAGTAAATCAATGTTGAATCTCAGTACCGCAAACGGAGCTAGAGGAGGCAAAGCAAACAACACTACAAACGATTATACTTCTTATGGCGCAGCCATTGTAGCTGGAGGAAATTTAGATAGTTCTACCAGTATATTCATACGCGCTGGCAGTGGTCTTGGCTCTTCTTCCGCAACTGGTTCAGATTGTAGGGCTTATTGGGAGGTAGTAGAGTATGCCTAAAATATATGCAAATCTTAATAGCGACAGTATATGTGAAGCAATTATTGAGTACCAGACTCCATTAGACAACCCGCCTTCTAGCTATAAGGAAATAGACACACATGATCCTACCTTGATAGACAAGAAGTGGAACGGCTCATCTTGGGAAGAAGTTAGCTAATGGACGAGCTAGAAGCCCATGAAAGAGAGTGTGCAGTGAGATACAAGAACATTGAAGAACGCCTTGACCGTGGCACAGAGCGTATGAACCGTATAGAGATGAGTGTCTATGCGTTATATCCTTTTCTGGTTGGACTTCTCATAGCCAGTAAATTCTTGGGGTAGCCCCTCATGTTCGCTGAACTCGCAGCGATTACCAGTGCTTTATCTGCAATAAACAGCACCATAGCAACCTTTAAAGAGGGAAAAGCTAATGCTCAAGATGCTGCTGCGCTCTTAGGTAAGTTCGGGTCTACTGCTCAAAAGCTAGATGATTGGGAAAGAAAGAAGAAACTTAAACGTCCTCTAACTCCTAAAGAGGCAATGGATCTCAGCATAAAACGCAGAGAGATCAAAGCTGTAGAGAATAAAATCAAAGATCACCTCATGATGATGGGGATGTCAGATGTCTGGAAAGACGCAGAGCGCATAAGAAAACAATCAGAAAAAGATCATGCCCAGTATTTAAAAGATATACATAAGAAACGTAAAGAACGCCAACAAAGAATGAAGGATCGCTTTACTGTTTTATTTATTATTTGTTCTTTAGGATTTATAGCTTGGTCAGGTTGGTTTGTATATGAAGCTATTCAAGAAAGAAGACTGGATTCCGCAAAGCAAAGACTAGAGCAAGCTAAAGAACGCCAACGCAACATGAGAAAATGCGGTAGATATAAATGCTAATGGCATTTCTGTTAGTAGTTGTTGTAGAAGGTGAAACAGTCTCAGATAATAGAATGCTGTTCAAAAACATATACCGCTGCAATGTATTTGCTACCGCTGTGGAGCAAGGCAAATGGTCACCAAACGACAGAACATACTACAGACAGCAGAATGTAACGGCTTATTGTGTGCCTAGAATGGTTGGTGAAAATACTAAATTGTTTGAATAGGAGATAGCATGAGCTTTTTAACTTCGCTGATTGCGCCAGTTGCTAATATTGCAACCGGAATCATAAAAAATAGAGGTGAAATTTCCAAAGCTAAACACGAAGCCAAGATGTCCCAAATCCAAAACGATGCTGATTGGGAATCTAAAATGGCTGATGCCTCTGCTAATTCGTGGAAAGACGAGTGGTTTACAATTTTACTTTCCATACCTTTATTGGCAGTCGGTGCTGGAGTTGTAATGGATGATCCTTTAATAATTGATAGGGTAAAATCAGGTTTTCAGGCTCTTGAGGAATTACCAGATTGGTATAGTTATCTTTTATTTTTGGCAGTCTCAGCCTCTTTTGGGGTTAAAGGCGTTGACAAACTTATGAACTTGAGAAAGAAATAATGAAAAAAGCAAAAAGCAAAATTAAAAAAGTAATTAAAGGTTTAAACAAAGCATCTAAATTGCATAAAGCTCAAGCAAAGTCTCTTAAATCAGTAATAAGCCCGAAGAAAAAATCTAAAAAGAAATGAATAAAGAGCTAGAACTAGGTAGTGAGTACGAGAAATACGACAGTGATGGCGATGGAGTTGTTACTGATGACGAGTTAAAAACAACGGAGAGACTGCAAGCCCTTGAAATTGCTAATGAAAAAGCTGAAGCGCAAAAAAACATGTGTTGGTTTGCTCTGTTTGGCATGTTGTTATACCCCTCTGGTATTGTGATCACATCCTTTCTAAACTTAGATCAAGCAGCCTCTATATTAGGAGACATAGCGTCAGTGTATTTTATATCTGTGTCAGGCTTGATAGCGGCTTTCTTTGGGTTTCAGAGTTTTAAAAAATAATGGAAATAGCAATAGTATTTATAATTGGTTACTTGATCGGTAAGTACGCATGACGGTAGATGTAAAAGTTCTTTATGACGAAATAGCCAGTGACGAAGGCAAGGTGCTTCATCCTTACCTTTGCACAGAAGGCCATGCCACCATAGGCATAGGACATAAGATCTTACAAACTGACCCAGAAATTAATCTTCCTATTAAGAATGCTTACGATGGTGCGCCAGAAGAGGAGTGCATCACAGAGCATAGATGCTACGAGTTGTTTCAAGAAGATGTTCAGCTTGCTATTGACGGTTGCAGAAGAATATATAACAACTGGGAAGAGCTTCCTCAAGAAGCCCAGCACATCCTTGTAAATATGTGCTTCCAGATGGTGCCAACTGGACTTAGTAAATTCAAATATATGAACCAAGCAGTAGAAGATCAGGCTTGGGGGCAGGTCGCACTAGAGATGGATGACAGCAGGTGGAGCCGACAAACTCCAGAAAGAAGCAAGAGATTAAGGTTGCGAATGCTTGCATTGGCAGACAGAGATGATTAGGAGATAAGAAATGATAGAGCTAAGTGGGTTGCCAGGAGCAAAAATGGCGAGTAATCCTTTTACGTTAGGAGGTGTTTCATTTGGCTCAAATCGTCCATTTAAAAGAGCCGATGATATGAGATTTAGTGATATACAACTTAGCCCAGGAGGGTACTCGCGCAGAGAAATACCCTTAGAACTACCAGAATATAACTTACAGAGAGTAAATCCAATGCAAAGAGGTGGAAGTATGCTAATAGGACATCATGGTATGGGGCTTGGTGGCTACGATGGTGGCGGCATCAATCCAGGCAACATGTACGGTGGTGGTTTTGGTAGGATGCCAACTAGCTCTTACGGTGGCGGTTTTGGTGGAGGCTTTGGCGGTGGTTTTGGGGGTGGATATATGGCTCCTTTCCCTCCTAGAAGACCAAGCCCTTATCGCAACCCATACTACATGGACTCTCTAAGAGGCGGTGGAATGGGGCAAGTGATGCCAACCAATATCCCATTTAGAGATCCAGGTTATGGATCTCCTATGATGAGTCAAAATCTAATACAGTCTCTTGGTGGGCCTCAAAGTAGCTTTAGAAATCCTAACAGGCCTTATTCTACAATGAACATGCTTAACAGATTTAGAGGCGGCAATCCTTATCCAATGCCTTATCCCATGCCTTCGCCTTACGGAGGCGGCTTTGGTGGTGGTTTTGGAGGGGGATTTGGCGGTGGAAGACCGGGAAGCGGAATGAGTGGCAAAGGCGGTAGAATGCCTATGCCCGGAATGCCTCCTGAAGATCAAACTGGAGGTATGCCTCAACCCGATACAGGAACGCCCCCAGCAGGAGGAGAAACTCCACCAGCAGGAACACCCCCAGCAGGAACACCTCCAGCAGATACGCCTACAACAAATACCCTGACTGACGCTCAAAAAAATATTCTTGCAGAGCAAGGCTTTACAGAGCAAGAAGCAAGAAATGCGTTTGATGCAATCATACAAGATCAAGCAGGAACGCTAGATCCTAGATTTGCAGATCTAATTGGCACAGGTTATTACAGAAGAATAGGCGAAGCTTTTGGGTTAAAAGATGCCGCAGGTAATCCAGTTACTTTAGGCGGCACTACAACTGTAGCAGGAGGAAGACAGAACACTCCAACCGAAGAAAAGTTAGCTGAGATGTTACAAAACATCCCACAAGCAGGTGTGCCAGAAGAATCGCCTCCTGCTGATGCTGCACCGCCTGCTGACCAACCGCCTGCTGGAGAATCAGCACCACCACCTGCTGATGCTGGTTCAGATGTGGTTGCTGGAGGAAATCCTTATTTAGATAGTTTAACTCCAGAGCAAAGAGCGGCAATAGATCAAATCCGTCAAGGAGGGTTTAACCCTTTAAACTTGGGCATAGGTGGTTTATATGGGGTAGGCGGTGGAACGATACCTAATTTTTCTGGGATAAGATTCTAAATGCCGCTACAGAAAATACAATTTGCGCCAGGTGTAGACAAAGAAGGAACTGAATACACCGCAGATTCTGGATGGTTTGATTCTGATAAAATTAGATTCAGAAAAGGCAGACCAGAAAAAATAGGGGGCTGGACGAAGTTTAATAATACGGCCTTCCTTGGTGTTTGCAGATCTATCTTTGCTTGGGCTTCTCTTGAAGCAATCAAGTATGTTGGCCTTGGAACAAACCTTAAATTCTATGTGATGGAAGGTATTAGTCCAAACGACATCACTCCGTTGAGAGAAACAACATCTGCTGGTGACGTAACCTTTTCAGCAACAAATGGGTCATCAACTATAACCGTTGCAGATACAGGTCATGGTGCAGTGCAGAATGATTTTGTAACTTTCTCAGGGGCCGCTACGCTGGGCGGCAATATAAACACCACAGTTTTAAATCAAGAATATCAAGTTGCCAGTGTAACAAGTGCAAATGCGTTCACTATCACCGCGAAAGATTCGTCAGGCAATACCGTTACAGCCAATGGCAGTGACACAGGAAATGGCGGCGGTTCAACGGTAGGCGCATATCAGATTAATACTGGCCTTAATGACTATGTATCAGCGGCTGGTTGGGGAGCAAACCCTTGGGGAGATGGAACATGGGGCGGTGGTTCTGCATTAAATGTTTCAGGACAGCTAAGATTATTTAGCCAAGATAACTTTGGCGAAGACCTTGTATTTAATGTAAGAAATGGTGGTATATTTTTTTGGGATGAGTCAGGCGGTTTGACAACGAGAGCCGTTAATATTACCGAGTTAGGAGGAGCATCTAACTGCCCTACAATCTCTGCTCAAATACTTGTTTCTGATAATGACCAGCATGTTGTTGCTTTTGGTGCAAATCCAATAGGATCTGCCAATCAAGATCCTTTATTCGTAAGGTGGTCAGATCAAGAATCAATTACCAACTGGACTCCTACGGCAACCAACACAGCAGGAGGAGTTAGAATAAACTCTGGTAGCCAGATAGTAGGGGCGTTGCAAACAAGACAGGAAATACTTATCTGGACAGACGTATCAGTGCATTCAATGCGATTTGTAGGCGCACCGTTTATATTCCAGTTCACAACCATTAGCTCAGATATGTCTATGATCTCCCCCAATGCGGCAGTCAATGCTAGGGGTAACGTGTATTTCATGGATAAAACAGGGTTCTATGTTTACAACGGTGCAGTACAGCAGATACCTTGCTCAGTGCAAGACTTTGTTCTTTCTAATCTAAACGTCAGCCAAGCATATAAAGTATTTGCGGCTGAGAACAATGCGTTCAGTGAGATTATTTGGTTCTATCCAGTTGGCACAGGAACAACAGAAATTACCAATTATGTTAGCTACAACTACAATGAGAATCTTTGGGCAGTAGGCACATTAGGCAGAGGTGCATGGCTGGATTCTGGCGTATTAGAAAACCCTGTTGCTTCTTCTGTTATCACAAACACCAACGACAACTATGTGTTTAATCACGAAGTAGGACATGATGACGATGGCTCTCCTATGACAGCATTCATAGAGTCTGGGGATCTTGAGATAGGCGATGGCGAAAGATTTATGATGATTGACAGGGTATTGCCTGATTTCTCATTTAGTGGCGATGGTAGTCCTACTGTTAACATGACAATAAAAGGCAGCAACTATCCCCTTGAAACACCTAGTTCTTTGGCTACAGCGACAATTACTCCGACAACCAAGCAATCAAATATTAGAGCAAGGGCAAGACACACAGTTCTAAGGCTAGAATCCACAGGATCTGACTATGGCTGGAGGCTCGGTGGATTTAGATTCGGCATGAGACAGGACGGTAGAAGATAATGGCAGAAGTCAGAAGAAACCCTTTACCTGTCCCTTTGCCTGACTATGACAATCAGAACGAAGCGATTACCAGAAGAACAATAGAATTTGCGCTAGATCAACTAGAAACGGACGTTGATTTGGCTAAGACGCAAGGAGATAAGAGAGGCTCTCTAGCTATGAGAAAGTTTCAATTCCTTCTAATGGGGGCTTCGTGACGGACGTTATAAAAGTTCTAGGGCAGGTTGCTCCCAGTGCCACCACAACAACTACGTTGTACACAGCACCAGATCTGACTCAAACGACAGTGAGTAGTTTGGTTGCGTGTAATCGTGGTGGATCTGGGGGTACGTTCAGAGTCAGCATTCATGTTGCTGGCGCAGGAGCAGACAACAAACAGTTTATTTTTTACGATGAAGATGTGGCCGCAACAACAACCAGAACAGTAGTGATAGGACTCTGTTTAAATCAAACCGATGTAGTTAAAGTCTATGCTAGTAGCGGTGACTTCAGCTTCAACCTATTCGGAGTGGAGACAAGTTAAATGTATCAACAGCAACCAAGACAGATGGAAGGCATAGCCGACATATTAGCCAATCAAGGACGATATGGAGACTCCATGTTAGTTCACATGAACCCTGTTGAGGTTCAGGGGCTGGCTTCTTTGTCTCCTACAGGATCTCTAACCATTAACCCAGAAACAGGACAGCCAGAAGCTTTCTTGCCATTTTTAGCTCCATTGTTAGGTGGTATGTTGGGAAGTACCGCTTTAACAGGAGCAACACTGGGAGGCTTGGTTAGCGGTGGATTAAGTTCAGCGGCAGCAGGAGCAATAGGGTCAGGGCTTGCAACAGCCGTAGCAGAAGGTGATCTGAAGAAAGGCTTAATATCAGGTATTACAGG
>Ga0098043_1000999_pt1 | contig 10258 bp, 7 predicted proteins | sample 9B_taG_FD_92581 | JGI IMG/M metagenome (GOLD analysis project Ga0098043, IMG submission 92581) | Marine viral communities from the Subarctic Pacific Ocean - 9B_ETSP_OMZ_AT15188_CsCl metaG | ecosystem: Environmental > Aquatic > Marine > Oceanic | place: Subarctic Pacific Ocean | collected 2015-01-10 | reverse complement strand
TTCGGTATTTACGAAAGTGTGCAGATGATATTATGAATGGAAGTAGGAATTATATATGAGAATATTTTTATTACTTATGTTTATTAGCTCGTCTGTACTGGCAGGAGAGTGGAATGAAAAGCCAATCATGTGTGCCAACGGAGAAGAGATCTATGAAGTTATAAAAAGTAGAAACGAAGAATTGTCGTACATGGCTACACAGTTTACCAAAGTACATGATACAGATGGCTTGTCCGATATACCTGCCTACCTTTCACTTCGTATATATACAAACGAAAAAACTGGGAGTTACAGTATTATAGAACATCATCCCAGTTATGGTTCGTATTGTGTAGTGAGTTATGGCTTAGAGTTTAAGAAGGTTTCTTCTTTTTAACTGCTGTAATTACATCACCACGAGTTATTTTATTTGGGTCACCATACATAGCAGCTAACTTTTTATTTTTACCAGTTAACTTACCACCGTTGTTTTTATTTTCAAACTTCTTAATAGCTCCACCAAGATTCATACCCATGCTAAATCTTTTGGGTTCAGTAGCACCCATGTTTTTAGCCATAGTTGTTGGTTGCACTCTGTTTTGTTCAGCTAATCCACCCATAGGTTTACGTGGCATTGCCATACCACCACCGTACATTTTAGTTGGGCGCTGCCCATTATTGTACATTTTCATTACTCTTCTCCTTCTAGTAATAATTCTGGTAATTCTGTAACATTTGCTCTCGCAAGTTCAGAAACTAAAAAATCTTGCATTAAAATTCCAAACTCATTTAATTTAACTTTGTTCATATTTTCAGGATATAAAAGAACATCTCTTAAAACTCTTGCGGCATCTGGAACACCTGCTGCCATTTTTACCATGTCTACAGATGCGTTTAAAGATACTCTTACTGCAAATTCAGATGCAACATATGCAGGACTAACCATACCTCTTGCTAAGTTATAAACTCTACTTAGAACCTCTGTAGTGCTAAATTTTATTTCTTTGAAAGTTTTAGGAAACATTCCAACAGATTCAGGATCTTGAGTTGTATTTTTTAAATAAGTCATCACGTCTCTTAAATCATTAATGTGATCCTGATCCATAACTTCATTAAGAATACTTCTAGTGTTAGGATTGTCTATTGCTTCAATAATTTCTTCAGGACTATCGTAAGCGTAAACGGCACTTCTACCACCATCTATCTTTGAAAAAAATCTACCCTTTTGTATTCTTCTCTTACCCTTTGCAAGTAAACCTTCAAGCACAAGTTTGGTCATAACGTTATCTATTTCTTTTGAATACTTTTCTATATCTTCAGCACCCAATGCTAATAGATCAGACTTTAACTCTTGTATGCCAGTTAAATCTCCTTCTTCTACATATTTTTTAAAAAATTGTTCAGGGTTTCTGTATTTACCAAACTCCCTTAATTTATTTCTGTAGTTTTGCTCAAGAGCTTTTAATTGTTGTTCTCCACCACTTACGGCTTTGAGACGTGCTTCCATTTTGTTCTTAAATCTATTGTATTGAGTTTGTAGCACTTTATGTCGTTTCATTTGTCTAACAATATCTTTTTCATCAGATATCATTTTTGCAAAATCTATTAGAGGTTCATTAACCTCTTCACCATTTCGTAATACTTTTACGTTTGTTAAACTACTTAGTTCATTTAATTTTTCTATATCAAGTTTTGCAAAATCATATCCACCTTTTTGTTGATCCAATATAACTTTTGCTCTAGGAGTTAGAGTTTCTATTGACTTAACTATTTTATTTGCCCAACCTGTGTAGACCATTTCATTAATAACTTCTTTAGTTATATTAAAAGCATCAGCAGACGATGGATCATCCATGTCAAATATTTCTTTGAAGTTTTTTCTATCGGATAACTGTGTAAATATTTTTTTAGTTTCTTTTGCTATATCTTCTGCAAGAAGAGGATCATCAGGACTTTTTAAGTACTTGTTAACTTTTTGTATGATTGGATTAAAAAGTTGAGATGGACTTTCTTTTGTAAAAACAGCACGTGTATCTTCAGGTCTTTTTTGACCTTTCTCTGTTCGTAAAGGCGTGATGTCGCTTTTAGATTTATTGTAAACAGACAGTGGGCCGCTACCATCTCGGAGTCTATCAAAGATGTTTGACCTGTATATATCTTTTGCACTTTGTTGCATACTTTTTAAATCGCCTGCAGCACTTGTTATTAAATCATCTATCTCCGTTTCAAATGCTTTTACTTCACGTGATAACTGCACGTTGTTCGTTCTAAAAGCGTAGTTTCTAAACGCTGCTTGAACATCCATAACTTCACTTGGTAAAGCTAAAAACGCTTCAAACGTATCATCTTTTGAGTCAGAGTAGTACATGGCTATGTCTAATTCGTCTGCATTTTCACTTATGAACTTTGGATTGACACGTTCTAGTTTTGTATTTGGATCTATTATAGTTTCTTGTCTGTGTAAAGTTTTTAACTTTTCTATTGTTTCTGTACTAAATTTACTTCTTAAAGTTCGCACACCCATTTCTTTTAGTGATGCTCGTAATTTGTTAGCTAATGGACCTCCTAAAAAATTACCCTCTGCTGTGAAGTATTTACTTAAAGGAGTTTTAACTGTTTCTAATTCTGATCTTTTTTCTATCAGGCTTTTCAACAAAGGCAATACATTTACTGTTTTACCTTCTGCTTCCATTGCCTTATCAAATTCTTTGTATCCTACTTTACCGTTAGCATAACTTCTGAGAAGTATACTTTCCATCAAATCTTCAGTTAAAACATTTACATTTTTTCTGTAGTCAAGACTAAGCCTGTTTTCTTTCATGATTTCAACACGTTCTAGCATGGATTTGTGAACGTTATTCATGATCTTTTCAATCACCTGACCTCTGTTTAAATCAGGCTCTAGTTTCATGCCTAGTTTAATGCCTGCATTTATTAGAGTGTCAAACTCTTCACTGGTAAAGTCTGTTGCTCTTGTATCTTTAAGTAGAAGATTTAAGGTATCTCTGACAAGAATATTGGCTTGAGTTTGATCTTTTATTAATTCAGTTTGACCTCTTTTTAAAGCAGCTTCTAAACCCCTTATTATTTTACCTACATCTTCATTTGTATTAAAATTAACACCTCGTTTAGTAAGTTCTTCTTTTAAATTATTTACAGATCTATCACCGAGTTTAAGCATTTCTTCTTGTTCTATAATAGATGTTGTCATTCCATCCACACTTTTTAAAGTTGCTATGTCGGACACATCAACATTGCTTTTTGAAACTTTTGATAAACCTCGTAGCCATCCTAAACTTGTCAAAGATGCAAAAGTAGTTTGAAGAGAATTTGTAACCTTTTTTTTGATCTCTGGGTTTGCATCAAAAGATTTAATTATCCTAGCTTCTAATTTAGCGTATTCTTCTATAGAATCTATAACCAAATCCATATTTTCTTCGCTCATATTTTCTGCTAATTTAAATACGTATTCTATTGCTCTTCTTTGTTTGTAAGTTAATCTTTTTCCTTGTCCTTTTAAGAACTCTTCAAATTTTATAATGTTACCATCTAAAAATAATTGTTTCGGTACACCGGGAATCAATGAACCTAAAGACAGTACTGATGACATTGTGTTATGTAATGTGGGTGCTTTACCAGTAACTATAGCACCTATGTTTGATACAACGTTAGCTCCTACTTTAACTACATACCTACCTGCTAAAGCATAACTTATTGCTCCCATAGCTTGAGCAGAGTAGTAGTCGAGTAAAGGATCATCACCACTCGTAAGATATTCAGCGACAGCAAATTGTGCCAAACTAGCAGGTGCTGATATGGCAAGACCTTCTTTGAATATTGGATATGCACCTAATGTGTAAGTGTAATTTCTAAAAAGTTTACCTCTAATCGTATTAATCGTGTTAGTTAATTTTTTATATTCTAAGCTACCTTTAGGAAACTTTTTTCTGTCTTTTATAAGAGTTTTCTTTTGATCTTTCAATCTTTGTAGGGTATTTGAAACCTTTTGTTGACCAAAGCCTATTTCAAGAAACTTATCATTTAAGGCTAATGTTTCACCTTCACGATTTATTTCGTAAGCTTTTTGCTTTAAGCTCATACCTTTGTAAGGATCATCTTTTACTTTTGTTGGTCTAAGTTTTTCTACTTTTCTTTCTAGTTTCTTTACGGCTGCTTTACCAAACGTTCCTGATAATTTTGCAAACGATGACATACCCAAGATATTTTCAAGATATATCATGAAAAAACGTTCACTAGCACCTAATTGATCTATGCTTTCAAATAATAATTCTTCAGCTTTTTCTCTGCTTACAAACTCTCTTTGTCCAATCACATTACCGTTAGGATCAGTTATTTCTGTTAACTCTTTGAATCTTGCTCTAGTGATACCCCCCGGCTTATCAATTTGTTTTTCAAGCTCTTCTATAATCACACTGTTAACTTGATCAGATAGTAGCTCACCACCCATGTAGTTAAACATTTCTTTGTGAGCCTTTACCCAGTTCTCTCGCTCTTCTTTAGAAGCATCCCAAGCTTCAGCAAAAGTACTGCCATTATCAATCATGTCTTTACCTATGAAAGCTCCAATGGCTGCTTCACCTGAAAACTTAGGTAAATCGAATATCAAACCTCTTTGTGTTTCACTTAGAGTTTCAGTGAGGGTATTGAAAAAATCACCAGTTGTTACTCTGTCAATAATAGCTTGTTCAACTCTAAGCTCATCTTTTCTGCTTAACTGTAAATCAGGATACTTTTCATTTAACTTTTTAAAAGTTCCTGATATAATCTTTGCAACCTCTATTCTTCCTTCAGCATATCTTTCTTGCTCTTCTCTCAAAGCTAGATTGTTGTTGTCTGCAGTTGCAGCAACAGCATCACCCCTAGCAAAAGCAATCTCTGGGCCTTCTTTTTTCTTTATATTTTGAAATGCAGTGAAAGCATTATTTATTATGGTATCGTATTTAGATTTTTCGTTTTCAAATCTTGGATCTTTACTTAAAGAATAAACTCTATCTAGCCTAGTTCTAGCTTCAGGAGCTAACTCTGGTATAGGTTCGTTGTTTTCCAACTTACCAAGAAACTCTTGTAAAGTGCCACTAGGTTTTTTTTGCTCTTCTATGTCCTCTTTTGCAGTCCTAGATAACTCTGTTCCTTTTGGTAAACCTGCTACCTCATCCTTTTCTGTAACAATACCTTTAGGTGACGGAAGAACATCTTGAAGCATGCCTGCTTTTACAAACTTTTTTGTATCTTCTACTTTAAAATCTTTTTTGACAGCACTGGCTTTTTCAACTTCTTCTGTTTTTACAACAGTTAAATCTTCTTTTTTGGGTGCAACAAATTCTGTATCATCTACAGATTGAACTTCTTTGATATCTCCTTCTTCATCTGGCTTCTTTTCAGGAGTGATTTGTATACGAAGCATACCTTTTTCATCTTCACCCTTTTGTGTTTTATCAAAGTAATTTACAATACCTCTAGCCTTTGCTTCTTCAGGAGTAAGACTAGGTAAATTATCTATGCTCTGTTCTTCAACGAGAGTTGCCATTATATTTTATCTCCGTCTCTTATATGACTTCGTGGTATTGATTCAAAAGTATCTGTGTCAATTACATTGTCTGGATTGTTTGGATCAGCTATATATTTAGGATTTCCTGATTCATTCTTATCATCTTTGTTACCCAAGAACTCTGCCCTAGATAATGCGGCCCCCACTTTTTCTGTCTCTCTTCTTAGTTGATGAAACTGTTTTGAAGCATATACTATTCTTCGTTCTGCATCTGAAAGAGTGTTGAATTTACCTGTAGAAGCTTTGTTATATATTGCATATATTAAGCTTCTTTGATCAACTAAATTTTGAGTATCTGCCAAAACAGTTTCTATAGCTGATATTTGACTTGGTATGTTAGTAAAAATACCTGTAGTTCCCAATCTTCTTAACTGTACTTCAAAGTCTTGGTTTGATAATCTTCCTGAAGGATCAGCAGCTCTTGCAAGTGTAAAGGCAAGTTCAATTTTTAGAGCTTCTATCTTTCCTAACTCATCAATGTTACTTTTCTTAAAAACTTTTCTTAGTGTTGATTCAAACAAAGCTGCATCATCATCACTTCGACTGCTTAGCATGTTTGCTAACTGACTAAGTTGACCTCCTGTTCCAAATATGCCGTATCCTAACTTGTACATTTCTTCAACAAGACCATCACTGGTTTTAATTTTTGTTCTTAATCTTAAAAGCTCTTCCAGTTGATTTCTTGCTTTTATAGCAGCATTATAACCCTCTTCAAAGTCTTTTTTCTTAACACCTATGATAGATAAAAGTTCTTCTTGTCTAGGCTGACCCATTGTTAATACGTCATTTGCTTCCATAGCTGATCCGGGTTTAGTGGGTTTAGCCATAGCTATTGAAAGAGCTAAAACTTTTTTACGATCTGATTTTTCTCCCTGTCCAAAACTTTCATTCAAGTAGTTCATTACGTTAGGCTTATCAATGTCTATAGGATTGTTTACATTCAACTTTCTTAATTCAATGGCATGAAACAAATAACCGTACGCATTTTTTATGTTTGTATCTTCATCCTCTAAACTTATATTACCTTCATACAGTTTGTTAGGAGAAAATTTAGTTGCGTAATCAAATAAAAATTGATTTGTTTTTCCCTCGTAACCATAATCTTTTGCCATACTATCAAACAACGTGCGTTCTTTTTTATCTTCAGGAGTATATGCAAAAGCCATTAACTTACCGTCTTTTTGATACGGTATGTATAAATTATTTTTTTTGAACATATTATTTGCTGCTAGATTATTATCTTTATTAAATTTTTTAAAAGAGTTGTCTATAGCTTCAGTTTCACCATCTGTGCTAGTGTCACTATCAAAAAGATCTAAGATAGATTCAAGACCTCCAAATTCTCTTAACAATGTTGTGCGAACCAAACTTTTTTGTTCTCCCATTTTTCCTTTAGGAGATTGACTTAATGAATATCCTTGTAGTAAATCTCTTTGATTTTTTTTAAATATTGAATTTAAGAATATGCTTTCATTAGGATTATCTTGAAAATGTTTTCTAAATTTAATTATATTGGTTGGGTCTTTCATTAAATGATTTTGTAAAGATGTCCAAAATTGAGTAGAACGAGCATAGCCGTCTTTTTGAACGCTCGATTCAAAATACGCATCTGTTCCCGGAAAAGCGTATGTGCCTATTTTAATTTGATTGTCATCTATTGCACCTAACGATGTTGCTACCTGATCCATGTCTAGTCTCAATCGAGGACCTGCCCTACCAAAAGGACCTATTGATCCTCTCTGTTCAAGTTGAGTTTTTGCATCTTTTAACATATTGCCTAAAGATTCTGGAACTCTTTTCTTTGGATCTAAAGATGCTTTAATTATTGTATCTTCAAGATCGGCAACTCGTTGATCGTCTAGTCCTCTAACTTGCTCTTCTTGTGCAATGTTACGAGTAAAACCTCCAACCAATCCTTTTACTAAACCTAAACCAAAACCCTTCATTATTCATCTTCTTCCGTTTTTAGTTGTGCGTTTAAGAAATTTTCTTCAAGAGGTTTATTACCTTCACGTATCGCTTCATTTACATTTTCTCTTATAAAATCAAACATACGTGGGTTATTCTTTTTAATCATCTTGAAGAATGTTGTATCATCCATCACACCTTCTTCACCTGCATTTTTGTTTTCAAACATGCGATACGGTATACCTTCTTCTTCTGCCATGCCTGCTATGACTACGGCTAACGGTGGTTTTATAAGTAAACCAACGTCAGGTGTGAACTTGCCATCATGAAAACCTTGTAGTATGTATCCCTCTATCATAGTTTCAACAGACACACCACCCAAAAGTAACTTCATCATTTCATCACGTGTCTTTTTTCTTTTCAGTGAATTTATTGCTTTTGTTAAAACTATCTCTGGATCTACATCTACAGGTGGATTACCCCATGCCCATCGTGTGTTATCTACGGTAAGTGAATGACCGGGGGGTGCTACGGCAAACTGATCTTTCGCTTCAACAGTTCCCATCATAGGTTGCATTTGTCCATTCATTTCATCTATCATTATGCCAACCCTCTTGTTTTTCTACCTGTGTTTTTAGACTTCTTAGATATCCCCTTAACTGTCGTTGATCCTATACCCACCGTCTTTTGTCCACTACGAACTGTGGGAGTTACAATATACTGTGCAAACATGTTGTTCATCTGTTGATTGTATGAGTTGTTTAACAACGATGTCAACGCTGTTCTAACATCAGGATTGTTGTATCCTATATTTACTGGACTAGCTGTGATAGGCGATGTACTCATGCTTCTTGATGTGCCTGCTAATGTGCCTACAGATCTAGGAGATTTTCTTCGTTTTGAAGTAGGTGGTACGAAGTATTGTCCAGTTCTTTGTTTTTCATCTAAGCCTGCCACAGTTGCGTATGCTTCAGTACCTTTTTTTATAAATCCAAATGTATCACTGTCGGTAAAACTTTTTATATCACCTATAAGTTGTTGACCTGCAGTCACTTCTTCTCCAAATTCTTGTATGCTTTCATACCCACCTATCGTCTCTGCAACCCAGTCAACTCCTGTGTCTATCCATCCCCCTATAGTATTAAAAAGATCCATACTTATATTCCTCTAAGCGTTTCGTATCCACGTTGCAAGCCAATTACCTACACCTGTACCTATTGCGTCTTTTTGCTCTTGGTCATACAACTCTTGCGTATTTGCAAATTCCATAGCCATGACACCTATTTCATGTTGCCTTTGTAAGGCTGATTCTGATTTTTGAAAATTCCAAGCTGCATTGTCTCTGTATTTTTGCCACAGTTGAGCTAGTGCAGTTTGCGTAAGGTTGTATTGGTTTTGAACGTTTATTCTGTTTGTTTCATTTTGCAATGCAGTATCTGCTGTGTTTATCTGTCGTCTCCACTGCACATTAGATTGATCGATTGCAAACTTCATGTTGGCGTTAAATTTATCACGTGCATCTCTCATAGATGAGTTGAATTGATTCATTGCATTTTCTTCACCTGCATTGAATTGTTCTACTGCAGCAGTCCTGTTTGCGTTGGCTGTTTCAACTTGTGAGCCAAGCTCTGCAAAAAACTCTTGTACTTGTGTTTCATTTTTTGCGTTAAATTCTCTTCTTGCATTTTCTTCTGCAGTATCTTTAAACAAGCCTTGTGTTAAAGCACTGTAACTAAGTTCATTTGATTTTTGTTGTGTAGTCAAGTTGGCTGTGTCTACAGATAAAAGCGACTGTGCATTTGTGACTGCTGATTGCAACCTTGCAGATAAGTTAGCTTTGTCCATTGCAGCGAACGTGGCTGCGTTGGTTAATGCAGTTTGTTGTTGATTATTAAGATTTTGTAACTGTAAAGTTGCATACCTGTTTGCATCTTGGGCCGCAATTGGAATACCTGATTCCATAAGTGCTTGAGTTATGGCTGCAGAAGCCATGCTTGATGCACCTATACCTCTTGCTTGCATTATTGATGTTACTTTACGAACAGCAGGTGCTGCCCATGCAGGTAATTCTTCGCCATCGTCTAGTGCTTGAAATAATTCTCCAAGTTGAAACTTTACGGTAGCTCGTTGATCTAATTCTGCCTGTGCAGGATCAGCTACAGCTTGTTGACTAACAACACCTTGAGGAACATCAGATATGACACCTCTTGGATCGGTTATTTGTGCAGTCTTTGCTTCACCTATTTGTGGAACATTAGTTGCAACAGAGCTTATTTGTCCTACACCCTCTTGTCCAATCGGTTTTGCAGGAGTTATAGGAGTTATTGTAGGTGCAACTGGTGAGATAACATCCCCAGTAACTGTAGCACCTGTTGTTGTTTGTAATTCATTTTGTTTAACTGTAGGTAAAACGGCTTCAACTTTAGGCATAACCCCTTGTTGTCCACTTGCAAGTTTGCCTATCTCTTCTTTAAGTTGATCGTCTGTAGTTATTGTGCTTGCCATACTTCTACTTTCTCGTTCTGGTGAAGGTCTATTAAAGCCTATATCAGCTATGGGAAACTCTTCTAAATTTGGATCAGGTCTACCTGTTAGAGAGTATGTTCCTTCAGGACCATACATTGGTGGTACAGAGGGTAAAAATCTGGGATTAATATCTTCTGCCATTACCTACTACCAATCAGTATCTTATCTAACTTATCTTCTAATCTTCTTAGTGCATCCATCAACTCGTGCATATCATCCTTAACGTCATCCTTACGTGCATACTCTTCTCGTGTCTTGTTAAGGAGTATCTGTATT
>Ga0098043_1000997_pt1 | contig 10261 bp, 27 predicted proteins | sample 9B_taG_FD_92581 | JGI IMG/M metagenome (GOLD analysis project Ga0098043, IMG submission 92581) | Marine viral communities from the Subarctic Pacific Ocean - 9B_ETSP_OMZ_AT15188_CsCl metaG | ecosystem: Environmental > Aquatic > Marine > Oceanic | place: Subarctic Pacific Ocean | collected 2015-01-10 | reverse complement strand
GGAAATTATCAACTACATTGATGACAATGGCACATCAGATGAACACTGGCGACTACTCCACGCTATCAAACAAATGGAGAAACTAAACAATACAGACAACCTATTAAACGACTAATACTATGGAAACAATATCAATATACGATAGAGATCTAAACAAATTACTTGTAGATAATAAACCAATTATTTCAGCATACAAAGACTTTCTTTACTATGTTAGTGATGAGTCTTTAGGGGAATGGTTTAATGATAACGAAGAAATTGCACCTATATTCAATAAGATTATAAAGTCTATATCAGATGATGAATTTAACGAAGTATATAACTCCTTGTTTTCTTTATGGATAGATGAGATAGTAACAACAAAGAAAGGTAGAGAATACATTAAAGAAGAAATCTACGCATATAATTTTGAAATACTAAACAACTAATACTATGAAAACAACAGAAATTACCAATAGAGTATAGTATGGGCTTGATACAATTCTATTGTAACCTTTGCCGAACAACTTGTAATTCTCCAGTAAGTAGCAATCTTAATTGCGAACGCAACATCAATCTCTGCTGAATGATTTGTAATCATACTCCATTGATATTGCTTACTCGCAGAGAGATTATTTAAAAATTTAAAAGAGGATTATGTAATCGAACTGCTATTACATAGAAAGGCGAAGTTACAAGAAATATTTTAAAAAGTCAAGGAATTAAAAAAAATTAACAATTATGAAAGTAAATTTAACAAGAGATCAGATAATGCAAATTATCTGTGATATAGAAGTAGGCTATTTACAAGATGGCTACAATGGAGATAAAGAGGGATTTTTAAAAAGACAAAGAATAGTAGATAAATTAGAAAAAGCAATTATTAATGAAAAGAAATCAACTAATAAATAAAACAAAATGACTGAACATTTAGAAAAAAGAAGAAAAAAAGTTTGTGAAACTTTAAGAAAAAACAAAAGATTTAATGGTGTGAATTATCACATTAATCATAGTCAAGAACAAAAAGATGATAGATTGATTGCTTATGCTGAAGAACTTTTGTTCAATTCTGCTGAAAGAAATGGAAGATTACCATACAATCCTAATATTGATGATATAAATTTATTGTTAGATTGTCAATCATTGATGCGAAAATGGTCATATCAAAGAAGTCTTAATGCTAAATGCAGATTACATAATGTTTAACTTTGATAACGCTAAAGAAAATTAATAAAAACTATGAATAGAACAAAAGCATTAAAGATATTAAAGGCTTACGGCAGACCAACCTTTAATATTGGCAACACTAAATTTGAGTTTGCAAGACAAAGTGAGCCTCAACTAAAAGAGATAGAGAATAAAACAAATGATGAACTTATAACTGAATGGAAAAGTTTAGTTTGGATGAATGAGATTTATGGTCAAGTATCTCTTAACGATATGCAAAGAATATCTTTGATAGAGTTAGAGTTTGATGATAGAAAAGATATAAAAGATGAAGATTTAAAGTCTTGGTACGATAAAGAATTAGAAAACTTTAATATAGATGATGTAAAATAAATTTGCACATGTAAAATATATTTATTAATATTGCCTAACCAAAAACTAAAAACTATGAATACACAAACAACTTTACAAGAGGGTAAAGACTACGAGGTAGTAGTGGATGCCTATGTTACCAACGAAGATCTGGAAGTCAATAGTATTATGTTCCATTGTAGAAAGACAATGACTGCAGTAGATATTACAGACTTTCTATACGACTACCTTAGTGTAGATTGTATCAACGATTTAGACCAAAGAATTATTAACAACTCAAAAGACTAAAGACATGAAGATAAGAGAACTTATAAAACAATTACAAGAGGTAGAAAACCAAGACAGAGAAGTATCTATTGTAATAGGAAACGAGGATAACAACTCAATGGTATTTGATGAGTTTGAACTACATAACACAGATGATAACGAAACAAGTGTAGAGGTATTCTGCTTTGACAACTATATGTTTGAACAAGATTACTGCTACTCAATAAGAGATATTAACAACGCAAAAGACTAACACTATGGAAGATAACAACAAACTTATTGCAGAATTTATGGGCAATCCTACGATATTTAATACTATTCATGATGCTACTTTATATCAAGTAAAGGAACAAGGTAATATGACTTATCATATTGATGAGTTACAATATCACTTATCTTGGGATTGGCTTATGCCAGTTATACAGAAATGTTTGATAGGTCAAACAGAGGTTAGTAGAGGTTTAACTAACACAAATGTTAGTCGCATACTTGATGGGTTATGTTATCAAGACATGTCAAGAACATATAAAGCAGTAGTAGAATTTATTAAAGAATATAACGATGGGAAAAACTAAAGAATTATTTATGCAGATGGCTCAAGGATTTATGGAAGGTGTAAACATAGAGAAAGAGCTAAGAGGTAGAATGGCTGATGATCAGTATCAGTACACTATATATAAAAATAATCGTAACAAAAAAACTAAAAGACATGAGAATGGCACTATACGAAGTAGAAATAAAATGGTGGGATGACCTTTGTGTTGAAACAAAGATTGTATCTACAAACCCAGCATCCGTAGATGATGATACTATCTTCTACACATTTGAAAACGAGGATGAGATAGAATCTTTTACCCTTGAAGATCCGATAGGAGAATTTCAAGTATTGTCTTACACAAAACTATAAGTTATGGAGACTAGGAAAGAATTTATAAATAGGATGGCTTGGATGTTATCGGAAATAGATGATTCTAAATTTAAAACTTTAAACTCTTTATCAATGTTAGAGTTTCACTTAAAGAGAAGGGAATTAAATTTACTGAACCAGACTAAAGAACTCATTATAAACTCTATGGAATATAGAGCTAATAAAAAGTTAAGGTCTGGAATAGAAATAAGTTTAGGTAAATTAATTATACACACTCATCAAGAATTTGATGATATAATAAAAAAATTATAATGATAGTGGACTTCAATAAACACACATGGGTACATCAAGGAAATATAAACAAAGTAAAAAAACTAATTATGGAAGTAGAAGAATTTCAAAGAATAAGAATAGAGGCTTTAGAAAAAAGAATCAAAGAACTAGAGGATAAATTAAAGGAAAAAGAAAATGAACAATCAAGTAAGAACAATTGATGTCGATCAAGTGTGGATGAGGGGAGACAAAGACCCCTGTACTAAGTATGTTCTATACGCTAAAGTACAGAGAAAATATATCAATCCTATAATTAATGATATAGATAATATACAATCCCTTTTGAAAGGTAAAAAACTATTTAAGTTAGATACATCAAATAATAAAGTTAAAATATATAATATAATAGATGCAGTAGATAGATCTTTTAGTAACGAAGATCTTGAGGAATTACTAGAAAAAGACTTATCTTTAATAGAATTTATCTACAAAGTCTATGCAATACGAAAAAGAAATGCTGGAGAACTTACTTAAAGAGTCTGGTATAGACTATAAACTAGACAACCGAATAAGACCAAATAAGCATCCAAACATGAAGCGTTTAGAGGTGGCTTTAAAAAAGCATGGGGTAAACTATATGTACTTTCATCAGACAGATAGTCTAGCAGTAACACAAGTAGATATAGGAAAACATAATGCCTTGTGCCACACACTTATGATGCCTTCAGAAGATGGTATAAGTGTTTTAATGGTAGTAAACAATGATATTGATTTAGAGCTAGTTATGGAAGGTATAACGCAAAGCCTAGACAGAATAATGCCTGAAGATATATCTTATAATATTTTAGGAATAATATAGTAATATGTAAAATAATTTACTATATTTGCATCAGAAGTTAATTAAATTTAAAAACCAAAAACTATGGAAAAGTCAGAAACAATTGGCAAGCTAACCCTTGCCTTATCTAAAGTGCAGTCTCAATTAAGACCTGCAAAAGAAAACTCAAAAAACCCTTTCTTCAAGTCAAGTTATGCTGATCTTGGATCAGTATGGGACTCTGTTCGTAAACTACTAGCAGACAACGAGTTAGCAATCATTCAAATGCCTACTGATGTAGGTGGCGTAACAACAATCCTATCACATTCTAGTGGAGAATATCTAGCATCAACTTGCTACATACCAGCAAAGGAAGATGCACATGGCGTAGGCTCTGCAATATCTTACGCAAGAAGATACGCTTTAGCATCATTCGTAGGTGTGGTTACTGGAGATGATGATGACGGCAACATGGCAGTTAAAGGTTCTGGTCCAAAATCAACTACAACTCAAAAGTCTAAGCCTAAGCTAACAGACTCTCAGTATAAGTCTATGATGAAGGCTATTGAAGATGGTAAAGGTAGTGTAGTAGAGCAGAAGATGGCTGGATATACTATGACTAAAACTCAACAAGATAACCTTAGCAAAGTTCTTAAAATATCTAAGACCTTAGTATAATGAGTTTAGATAAGTTTATAAAAAAACTAGTCGATGACTCCTTTTATTACTCTGACTACGAGTTTGTAACGAACTCGCAGTTAGGGTTAATAAAGAAGGATGTTAGAACTTATAAGATGATGAGGGACAATCCTGAACTCAATAAGGAAACTATGCCTATGATCTTTGGTAGAGCATACCATGTAGCTATGCTAGAACCTAATGATTTTAACAATAAAGTTTTAGTGTTTAACTCTGCTACAAGAACTACTAAAGGCTTTAAAGAGTTCAAAGAGAACAATCCTAAAGCATCTACAATAGTCTTGCAAAAAGAGTACGATAAGATTATGTACATGCAAGATGTTTTGTTTAGTCATTCTGAAGTTAGAGATCTTCTTCAATCAGAAGGAGAGAGGGAGATAGCTAACGCTTGGAAGGATGATGATACAAATGTTTTCTGTAAGGGTAAAGCAGACTATCGAAATGGAAAATTATTGGTAGACTTAAAGACCACTGCAGATGGTAGCTTTTATGGGTTCTCTAATTCTTGTAAGAGGTATGGCTATGATAGACAATCAGCCTTCTATATGGATGGATTTGATTGTGATGAGTTTGTATTTATAACTCAAGAAAAAGAGAGACCTTATAATGTTTCTATATTTTATGCTGGAGATGAGTTTATAGAGAGAGGTAGACAAGAGTATAAGTATCTACTAGATGTTTACAGAAGATTCTTTATAGACAACGAGGAGATCGTTGAACAACATTTAATAATGGAAACACTATGACACTAAAAGAAAAGTTAAAAGAAAGTAAAATATACAAGCCTTGGCTTGCAGAAAGATTAGGGTTAAGCCGACCTACCCTAGACAAATACTTAGATAAACCTGATGAGTTTAAAGTTAAACACCTTAGAAGGATTGCTAAGTATATAGAAACAACAGAAAGGAAGGCACTAGTTAATTATTTTATAAAAGCTGAAAGCTATGAGTAACAAAACAACTAACAGAATCTACGTTGGAAACGGGGTAGAAAAATTTGATGGGGACATGGTAGAGTTCTCTTTAAACCTAACTAAATTAGGTAAAGAAGCAACAGATCACATGTTCGAGTACAATGGTGAAAAATTCATCAAGCTAAAGGTAGCTAAGATGAAAGAAACTAACGAGTATGGTAAGACTCACTACGTTGAAGTAAACACTTACAAACCAGAAGTTAAGAAAGAAGCAGTAGCTGATGACTTACCATTCTAAAGATGGAGGGGCTTGTCCCCTCCCTTTTTTAAACAACCAAAAAAAACTATGAAGTACAGAGTATCAGACACAGATATTATTAATGTAGATAAGGTCGAATTTATTGAGGTTGATGGTAGTTGTATAAACTTTCATACCTCAACAAATACACACCGATCTATATATAATAATGAGATAGAATCTAATTGTGTTTTCAATAATATTGTTAATCGTTTTTCTATTGTAGATCTTAGGCTCAATAATTCTAAAAAACCTGAGACTGAAGCTGAAAGAAAAGAAAAAGCATTTGAAATGTTTTGGAACTTATATGATTACAAAAAAGATAAGCCTAACACAAGAAAGACATTTATGAATTTAAGCTTAACTCAAATGGGTAAGGCTATAAAAGGAGTCAAGGCTTACGTTGATTCAACACCTGATAGAACTTACAGAAAATTTCCTAGAACTTGGATTAACGCTAGGGGATGGGAGAACGAGGTTCAGGTAGATAAAAAGAAAACTAACCGATATGTTAAACCTAAATACATCACAGATGAAAGATAACATGGACATGGAGATGAGGCTTATCGGTAAGATTATATCTAATCCACGAGACTATTACGATTGTCATAGTCTTATATCTGAGGAGATATTTACCGATCCTTTAAACAGGAAGATATATAAAGTGGTATCTGAAAGGTTAGATAAAGGTGATAAAGTTGATATGATTATAATATCATCTGCTATTAAAGATCCTCTTGTAGATCTCAGGGTAGCTGAGTGTATGAGCTCTGATCATTACGCTTATATAACAAAGAACATGGTCTTGTATCTATCTCAAGAAGATAAGAAGATAAGACTTAAAAAACTAGCAGAACTTACTACAAAGAAGATTGATAATGGTGATGATTTGTTTAACGTTATAGAGTTCGTGGAAGAACAAATGAAGTCTATTTCTGAGGTTAGGGGTAGTGACATACCTGATATTAAAAAGCAGTTAAAGATACTGCATGATGATATAAGAAGGAGAATGGATTCTGAAAACATGGTTGGTCTACCTACGGGTTTTCAATCAGTAGACAAGTTTACTGGTGGATGGCAAGAGACAGACTTTATTGTAATTGGTGGTGCCTCATCTATGGGTAAGACATCACTTGGTTTAGCCTTCTGCTACAATTGTGCCAAGGTAGGTATTCCCTCTGCAGTATTCTCTTACGAGATGGGAGATACTCAGTTACTACAAAGATTAGTTTCATTGGAGAGTGAGGTTAATAACAGGTATATAATGAAGGGTGCGTTAGAAAGCACTGAGCTTAACAGAGTTGATAAGGCTATAGGAAAACTAGAGGGTGTTAATCTATTTATAGATGAGTGTAAGGATTCATCTCTTAGATACCTTTTAAATAAGATTAGGCAATATGTAATAACTAAAGAAGTTAAGTTTGTTCTTGTAGACTACTTACAACTTGTTAAGGGTAGCGGTACATCTAGAGAGCAAGAGGTTGCTATGGTGGCTCGTGAGCTAAAGAATCTAGCCAAGGAGCTTAACATAACAATTGTTGCCTTATCTCAACTTAGTAGGGGTGTAGAAAGAAGGGATGGTTGTAGACCTAGTTTGTCCGATCTTCGTGAGAGTGGCGAGATAGAGCAGGCATCTGATATTGTTATGCTTGTATACAGACCTGAATACTATGGTATTATGACTGATGATAGTGGAAGATCTACCGAAGGACTTGTGGATCTTATATTCGCTAAAGGTAGGAATATAGGAACTGGCACGCTACCTCTTAAGTTTAAGAAGGAATACACTAAGTTTATAGATCCTCAGGATTACACTGAGAAGTTTATATCTGCTCAACCATCAGAATCTTTTTAGTTATGGAGTGGAATTTTAAAACCATAACAGACTTTATCATGGGTGTTATATTTATTTTTTGGTTTATAGAAAAAATAATAAATAAAAAATAAACCTAATGAGAAAAGAAATATATCACGCTACAGTTCATTACAGATGGAGAACAGTAAGGTTTGTTAAAGGAGTGGAGAAACCTGCTAAGGAATGGAAAAAAGCTACTCACAGGACTTGTGTTAGGGAACTTGATCCTGAAAAATTACAGAACCTTAAACACTTTACAAGAGGGTTAGAGATAAAACATAAGTCAACTAACGACATACAAATAAAGATAGATAAGGTAACTGACTATGAGTTTTTATGTATGTCTCACGATGTGTATTAAAGTTATAAATATAAATTTATTAACTTTACAATAAAGTTGTTAATTAAATTTTAAATTATGGAAACCAAAGTAATTGAGTGGGGATGGGAAAAACAATCTCCGATGGGTATGAGAAGCGAAGATCATATAGCTTTTCTACTTAAAAAGTACAACGAAGGTAAACCTGAATCAGAACACGTAACGACAATGGCTCAGTTAAACAGAGCATTATTAAAAGAAGAATCAAATAAGTTAAACAGTTAAATTAAATTAAAATGATCGCACTAGCAGTAATCTGCGTTATATTTACTCTTATAGCGTGGAACATGGTAAAGTATTCTCAAAAAATTAAAGAAAGTGAAAGACATAATAACAGAGTTCTTGAAACTCTCAAGAAAGAAAAATCTAAGATTAAAAGTAGTCCAAAGGTTTCTGAAGATCAAGTATCGAATAAACGTAAGTATAGACGTGCTAAGAAAAAGGCTGTCGAATCTAAAGTAAAGAAAAATGGGAAAAAATAAACATAATTATGGTATCTACGATTTGAAATTATTTGAATCAATAGAATTAGAAGAGGACTTTAATTTTGATCCTCTAAAAATAACAAAAGTACCAGGAGGTTGGTTAATTGAAAACATGTTAAAGATATATGACGATGAAGATAATATTATGCGATATGTTAGTGAACCAGTATTTGTACCATACCATGAAGAATTTATATAAAGAAAAAGATGCAGGAAGAAATAAGAAAAAAGTGTGATGAGATAAGGGATCTTCTCATAGAGAAAAACAAGTCATACGGCAACTCAGTATTTGATAAAGGAGTTTTGTTTAGTGTTGATCCTATGTACGCTATTCAAGCTCGTATAAATGACAAACTTAATCGTATAAAAAGTAAGGAGACTTACATGAGTGAGAATGATCTAATGGATCTAACTGGCTATCTTGTACTTCTTCAGGTTTATATGGACGAAGTAGACAGAAAAATGAGTGAGACTATTAAGTCTACTGAGGCTTATCCTGAGGGTGAGACACCTTTTGATTACGAAATATCCAGTAACGGTAAAGATGAGGGTTGAGCCTAGATTCGAGAAGCAAGAGGACAGAGAAAGAGAGGCTGAAACTCTTCGTATTCTACTTGAAGGCAAAGATCTAACATTTGAGCAATTAGATAGGTATGCTCCAGTAGATGCTGAGATTATAGATAATAAAACTATGAAGGTGGTATCCCTTTGTGAGGTGAAGACTATGAGTCTTAATATGGATAACATAAAAAGAGTTAGGACCTCAGTCAGAAAAATACAACACTGTCAGAAAGAAGCACTTCAAAAGCAATTACCTTTGTGTATAGCTTGGAGATTTCTTGACGGTATTGGATATATTTGGATGCACGAAATAACAAAAGCCACAGTTGAGTGGGGTGGCATGAAAAACCCACGACCAGGATCTATATGGGATAGAGAATTATTATTCTACATAGACTTAGATTTACTAACTATAATTAAATTTTAGAAATGAACAAGCAACAAAAAGATCAAGAACAGCAGTACAAATACTTAAAGTTTGACTGCGAGATGAGAGCTAGAGTATTAGAGATAGCCTCAGGACTATCAACAAGTAAGAATGCTAAATCTCTTTTAGAGAATGCAGATAAACTTGCTAAATACGTTTTTGGTATACCAACTCCTCCAAAAGAAAAGAAATAATTCGTATCTTGCAGGCTACAATAATATAGCATGGCAAGTAAAAGCACTAAACATTATAAAAAGAATAAGGAGTCGTATAATAAGAAAAAAAAGTACGACTCCGAATATTCTTCATCTGAACAGAGAAAGAAGTATCGTGTTAAACTAAACCTTTTCAATAGAAAGAATGGCAAGAAAGGTGATGGAAAGGATGCTTCGCATACTAAATCTGGTAAGCTTGTTTTAGAAAGTCAATCTAAAAATAGGGCTAGGAATAGAGGTAAGAAATAATTATTTCATATCTTAGCTTAATGCGATTCAAGAGAAGAAAAGGAAAGCAGATAACTAAAGCTAAGAAACACAACGCAGATGGAATTACATTTGCCTCAGGACTAGAGCTTTACTGCTATAGAGCCCTTAAAAAAGCAAAGATCCCAAATCAATACGAAGGAAAAACTTTTGAGCTTGTAGAGAAATTCAAGTTTGAAGGACTTCTTATGGATAAGGGAAAAACAAAAGGTAAAACTACCTTTAAAAAGAAGCCTGGTAATATAAGAAATATATCTTATACTCCAGACTTTATTAATTTAGAGAAGGGTTTTATTATAGAAACAAAAGGAATAAGAACCCCTGAGTTTAAGATGCGATTCAAGCTGTTTTTAAAGTATCTTTATGATACCGATCAAAAATTAGACGTATATGTCCCATCAAATCAAAAGGAGGTCGAT
>Ga0098043_1000994_pt1 | contig 10265 bp, 12 predicted proteins | sample 9B_taG_FD_92581 | JGI IMG/M metagenome (GOLD analysis project Ga0098043, IMG submission 92581) | Marine viral communities from the Subarctic Pacific Ocean - 9B_ETSP_OMZ_AT15188_CsCl metaG | ecosystem: Environmental > Aquatic > Marine > Oceanic | place: Subarctic Pacific Ocean | collected 2015-01-10 | reverse complement strand
ATCTAGTTTAAAATTATTAAAAAAGGATTTATATCCTACAATACTATCGTAAATCCATTTCATATTATCCATATCTCTCCAAGCTGTAAATTTTCTATTTGTTAAATTAAAAAAGTTAGGGGCATTCCATTTAATCATACAAGAACTATCAACTAAACATATTTGATCATAGTTGATATTTTTTCTTTCTAACTCATCAAAAACATACATTATCTTTTGCCAATTAATTCGATATTTAAATAAATCTTTTTTAATTGGCTTATTAAATTCCACAAAAATACAATCATTTTCTTTACACCAGTATTTCCATGTATTTTTAGAATATTCAAAATATTTAAAATCTCCATACTTAGACGAAAGATTTTCATTTTCTACACCAATCCAATATATAACATTTTTTTTCATACTTCTAATTTATTTATATAATCTACTAAATCCATTTGGGGATTCCAACCTAATAGTTTCTTTGCTACATGAGCTTTACATAAAGTATGTCTTGCTTCTCCAGGTTTTGGTTTTTTAAAAATTGGATTTATTTTAAACATTTTAGCTACTTCATTTACTGATATATTTTTTCCTCTACCTAATTCAAAGGTATAACCATATTTTTTTTGTTTCATAATTTGGATTAAAGCTTCTATTATATCATCTACATGAGTAAAATCTCTACGTTGTTCCCCATCTCCATAAATTTCACATTGTAATCCTTTTTTAATATTATTAATCCATCTACCGATTAATGTAGTATATCCTCCTTCTGTTAATTGGTAAGGTCCATATACATTATAAAATCTAGCTATTGAGTATTGTAGCCCAAAACATTCAGAAAATAATTTTAAACATTCTTCCCCTATATCTTTACTAAAAGTATAAGGATTTTTAAACTTACCTGAATGGTGTGAAGATGAACCTGCATATATTAAAGGTATATTGTTTTTAGCACAATAGTGAGCTAATTGCATAGTTCCATTAGCATTAGCTTTAAAATATTTAATTGGATTATCAAACGAGGGTTGGATTCTAGCTATTGCAGCCATATGAAATATTAAATCGGGTTTAATAAAATCATAATCATATATGTTTATAATATCATGTTCAAGATATTCGCATCCATCTTGGTGGTTAGATTTTAAACCTGTATTATAATTATCTATAGAAATTACTTTATGATTATCTTTTAAAAGTCTTTTAATAAGATTTGTTCCTACAAACCCAGCTCCTCCTGTAACTAAAATTTTCATTTAAATAAGTTTTTCATTTGCAAAATTATATCTTAAATAATCTATATCAGAATAATCATAATCTTTTATTCTAAAATTAACCCAATTCCCCGCATAAGGTCTTTTTGTATTTATGCAACCTGCAATCATATCAATTCCAGCACCTACATCCATATAAACGGATTTCTTATATTTTTTAAATGTATGTAATAATGCAGATTTAGAGTGACCAATCCCTAATAAAAATATATCTGATTTTGATGATTTTAACTGATTTCCTATAAAATTTTCAACTAAATTAATATCATCAGCTGCATATTTTTGAGGAAAATGAATATAGTCTGTAAATGATTCTAAACCTAAATAATCTTGATATTCTTTACTTTTCATTAATTCTTCTATCAAATATAACTTTTCACTTGCTCCTAATAAACCAATTTTGCCTTTAAAATTTTGAAAAAACCATTTATTAGATACTAGACCATATCCATATTCAGCCGGATAATCAATTTCCCTATTAATTACTTTGTGAAACATATCTCTATTTTCTGGGTAGATTTCACAAGTATAATAATCACATTTTTGAGCTCCTTCTGTAAATAATTTATGGTTAAGTTCATCATAGGATTTACTTAAAGCTCTATTCCCTGGAGCCGCACTTCCTACAGGATCTTTTGTTAAAAATCTATAATCTCCGTCTCCAAATTTATAAAAAGTAGCAGATTGTTTACTATTAACTAACTTTAAAATATGAGATTTAAATTTATCTAAATCTTCTTGAAAATTTGGGTAGGAATAAGGAGAAGAAAAACAATTATGAGTATCTAAATTAAGAGTATTTTTTATTTTATATAAATCTAGGTGCATTGTTATTTATTTAGAATATCATCTAATTTTTTTACATCCATAGAACAATCATCAGGCATATTAGTATCTTTAATAGTACTTTTAGATATTGGTATAATATTTGGGTTAGATTCCTTAGCAAATTCAAAAATAGTTTTGCCTTTATTTCCTACATTTATAACTCCTTTTTCATTAAATAACTTTAAACAAACTTTAGCTACATCATCTTCGTATATTAATGATCTTTTTACATCCTCCAAAGCATGAGAATATTCAAAAGGTTTATTAATCATTGCTATTCTTAATATTAAAGAATTATCATACAATTGAACTGCACATTCTCCTCCTAATTTAGACCAACCATATTTATTAAAAGGTTTTAAGGAATCTTGTTCTGTATAATTTCCTTTTATTCCCGGGTAAACATAATCAGTAGAAATGTATACTAATTTTATATTATATTTCTTACATGCTAGCACAACATTACTAGTCCCAATGATATTTACTCTAATGCTAGTTGAAGGTTGCTTTTCATGTATTACCATAGGTTTAGTTAAAGCCCCACAGTGTAAAAATATATCAGGATTATTTTTTGATATGTAGTCATCAACTAAAGAATAATTACTTACATCCATATCGCTAGCACTTGGAGATAATACTTCATATTCTGTATTATGTTTTTTAAATTGGGTGGCAAGTCTACCATTTCCACCTGAAATTAATAGTTTTTTCATAACTTTTTACTTTATTTTTTTAAATCATTATATAATGTAATTACTTTATTTTTTATACTTTGAAAAGAATAAGTATTTATTAACTTATCATAAGCATAGTTTATAGTATCATCTCTATATTTTTTATTAGTATGAAGTTTATCTATTTTTTGTAAAAGATATTCTACATCTACCCCAACTAAATCCGGAAATAATACCTTTTGATAATCTGTGTTACTGCCTATTAATATCGTTTTAAGTGCTATACTTTGAGCACTTATTATACCTCCCCATTCTTTTTGATCAGTTGATAACATATACTTGTAATGAGAAAAGGCTTCTAAAAATTGTTTAAGCCCCCTAGGACCTTCATATTTAATTCTTTGTAAAGGTGTTTTAGAAAATATTTCATTATTATTTACTGAGTTCCTTCCTGCAGATGATGTTTTATTGTAATCAAAAATAGCATCTGTTTTTAAATCAAATTTATTTTTAAATGTGCTTTGAAGTTTTAAATGGTTTAAAGGTTGGGGTATTACAAGAGGAATTTTTGGAATATTAAGATTATAAGATTTATACAAATTAATATTAAAATATGGAAAAGAAAAAGCATCAGTATTATCAATAATATAATTTCTAATTTCAGGAGTTTGATTCCAATATTCTTTATACATCCCAATGACTACAGCATCGGGGTATAATTTTTTAATATGATCTAAATGATTTGGGTTTTTTTCAATTGCTGCAAATATTAAATCAAACTTAATATCGGGAAATAACCCAAAGTTAACATTAATAAAATGACCATTAAAAATTTCGGGATAAGTAAAAAACGCTGTATAGGGTAAATCTGTAGAAGTAACATCTTCATGATTAGAAGTTCTAAAATACTTATTCTTACTACAGTAATAGGAAGGTTCACTTGAATTATCTGTAATTAAAGCAAATTTAATTTCTTTACTTTTCATATTTTTATTTTTTAACCCTCCAGGAATTTTCATCAAATTCCATTCTTCTTAATCTCATTTTTTCACTATTAGGAACTGCTACCCCATCATCACATCTTTGGCATATTGAAGCTTTACCTCCCATTATTTCTTGAAATCTTTTAGTTTCAAATAAAGCATGATATGGCATATGTAATAAATTTCCTATAGGTTCTTCTAACCCATAGTCCTGACAGCATAATTGGACACTACCATCGGGAATTAATACATTATGAATTATTCTTTGACACCAATTATTTTTCCACAAAGCTTCTCCTGTTAATTTTCCTATATTACCTGCTCTAGAGTTAAGTCCTCTGTTTTTATATCCTATACTTCTCATTTGAGCCCCATAACGTTCTTCAATTTCTGGATGAAGTTCATAACCAGGTGCACTATGGGTGTGAAAAAGAGCATTAACTGGTTTAGAATTTTTTATCATGTATTCTAATATATCAAAGTATTTTTCCGAGATTTCTTTACCAGTTTTTTCTTTATCTCTTGGATCATTTCTTAAAAAGGATGTTTTATTTATTCTACCAATAGTTTCAAAATATGTTGCAGATGGGGTATGTACACTAAAATGTTTAAATCTTCCTATATTAACTAGTCTATCTATAATTTCTTTTGTAACAAACATTAAAGTTGTATTAATCCCCACATAATGTCCTTTTTTTACAGCATATTCTACCATATCTATAGCTTGGGGATTTTCAAATGCTTCCACATACCCCGAAAAATGAATATCAACCGAGGGATCTACAGTAGATAAACATTCTTTGAATGTTTCTAAAGACATCATAGTTTCTCGATTTTTATCTTTTTTTAGATATTCTTCCATAAAAGCTTTATGAATATTATCCCCAGCAGAGTCAAAATGTTTATTAAGAGTTTTCATATGTACATTTTCCATATATCGCCGTATCAATTTTGTTTGAGGGCAATATTCGCACATATTAGCACATCCTATTTTAGTAGTTATTTCTAAAATATATTTCATTAAGAATTTTCTTCAAAATATTTATTAACCCAATAAATAACATAGTCTATATCTTCTTCATCCATAGCAGAATGTACAGGTAATGATACTAATCTTTGCCACTCTTTATCCGCAACTGGGAATTTTCTATCTTTATGAGTTAAATGTTTTTGAATTATTTCATATTTGTGGAGTGGTTTAAAGTGTACAGAAGTATGTATATTTTTACTTGCAAGATAATCTATTAAATTACCTCTATGTTCTGCAGGTACTTTTGCACAATAATATTGTACTGTTTCAGTGTGTGGGGGTCTTTCAACATGTTCACATAAAGATTCATTATATCTTTTTTGAATATGTTTTCTCCATTCCATCATTTTTGGAAGTTTTTTCATTTGTTCTAAACAAATTGCAGCATTCATATCAATCATATAACACTTGTAACCAATTTTATCTACTTCATAATCCCAAGTATATCCTGGCTTACCAGTTACTTTATCTTCTTTAGCTACTCTTGAGAATGTTGATGATACACCAAACCAAGTCATTTCTTTTAATTTATTATATAATTCTTCATCATCTAAAGTAATCATACCACCATCTCCACAAGGCATGGTTTTAACAGCCTGAAATGACCAAATAGCAACGTCACCTTTTTGACCAGCACCTGGAGTATAACAACTATGGGCACAATCCTCGATTATTAAACCATCAAAAATTTCTCTTAACCCATCAATATCTGCAGGTACTCCTGCTTGGTTTACAGCAATAATAGCTTTAGTATTAGGGGTTAGGTGTTTTTTAACGTCCTCAATATCTATATTCATAGTTATGGGATCTATATCAACTACATTCGTTGTAATATTTGGTTGCCAAATTGGAATCATTGCTGTAGCCATAAAAGAATTAGTGGGATTTATAACATCTCCATCTCTTATATCTAAGGCTTTCATAACTAAATCCTGACCATGAGAATTACTTGTAACGGCTACTGCATATTTAGCCCCAACCATTTCAGCAAATTCTTTTTCAAATTGGGCTACTTTAGGTCCTTTACCCCACCAACCACTTTCAATAACTTCTGTTAAAGCTTTTATTTCTTCTTTACCTCCCTTAGGACGTAAAACAGGTAACATATTTTTTCTTATTTTCATTTTTTTATTTTTTATTAAGTTAATATAATAATTTTTAAAATATTAATCAAGTTTTTTGTAAAACATTTTAAATTCTTCGTATAATTCCTTGGGAGGAGAATCATATATTTCATTATTCTTATATTTGTCAAAAATTTTAACTTTTTCTAAATTATTAGTTAAATCTCTTTCCCATTGAAATTTAAGTCTAAATCCTTCTGTATCTGTTTGTTGGGTAAAAGTTGCTGTCCCTTTTACAAAAAATGGAAAAACTGCTGTCCCTGAAGCTCCATATATGCTGCATTTAGTTGATTGAAGTAATGCTATTTGGCGTTCTACCGAATCTTCTCCTTTAAACATAATACTTTTTAAATAATCTGAGTTATCAAATACTATTGAAGCTCCCGCACTGCTATTTTTTTTCTGTTCTATACCAATCATAACAACATTTACTTTTAAATCATCTATTAAATAATTAACAAAAGTTTTCCAGTGTTTTGGATTCCAGTCTAAATAGCAAGTTTTTCCAACCCTAGTTCTTATACGAGCCATTAAGGCAATAGTTTCCCTATCATTATCAAATTTAATTTCTTCTTTAACTGATTGTAATATTTTATCCGAGGAGGTATAATGTTTCCATTCTCCAAAAGGTTGTTCAGATAATGTGCGTTCAGAACCAAAAGGAATGTTTCCTGGCATATATAAGCTTATGTCCTCATATTGATCTAAATAGGGTTGACCTATTTGATTTACATATTCTATTAAATTTTGAGGTATTATATCTTTATATTTTTCAGCATCATGTTGACCACAGGTAGCAGGATAAGTTAAGGTATCTTCTAATTCTTCAGTATATGGAAAATATTTATCTATAAAATCTTCATACAATACTTTTCTCCCATTATATCCTACCATAAAAGCATCACAATCCTTAAAATTTTCTTTTCTTAATTTTCTTATTTCGGGGATCCACCAACTTAATTCATAGCAAAATTCCCCACACCAAGGGCCAAAAATTACCAGTTTCTTATTCATATCCTATGTTATTTAAATTTTTAAACATGTTATAATAATACATACAAATTTTATCAGATGTAAATTCTTCTGTATATTTTTTTCTTATATTATATATAATTTTTTCTTGCAATTCTTTAAAATTACTAAAAATATATTCTAACTTTTCTTCTAAATCAGAAAAATCATATTTACATGGTATAAAAGTTTCATTATCAATCATTAAATTAGGCAAAGTATCTACCATAGAATGGCTTGGTTTTAAAATAATAGTCCCAAATACCATAGCTTCTAAATCTCTAAAACAAAATTCCCCCATTCCATAGGGAGATATACAAACTTTTGAACTCCAAAGATTTTTAACATACTCTTGATAAGGTAATTTTTCTGTTAAAATATTATATTTAGATTTTAAAGGCTGAAGTTTATCCCATAATCCTGCTCTATGTTCTGTGTATAATAAATCATTTCTAACATTATGGTCATAATTTTCAGAATGAAATGCCTGAAAAATAGCACATATGTCTATATTTTTATTAGAGCATATGGGTTGGAATTGATGGTAGTTATTCCAATATCCTAAATTTATATGAGTAAATTTTATTTTATCCCACTTTTCTTTTGGGATGTCATAAGATAAATCTAATTCGCTTCCAGAACCAAAAAAAAATTTATTAAATGCGTATGGGATTTTATAATCTTCTCTAGATGGCAAAAGTTGATTTTTTAAAAGATATATAGCATTACTTTGATCAAATACTTCATATGCCCCCATTAATGAAGTAGAATCAGAACCATCAAATAAAAAATAATCTCCTGTAATTTTTGATAAATTTTCTAATCCCTTATTTATACTTTCTTCTAAAGGAATTTTTTTATTTATAAAATCATTCATTCCTACAAATAAATAATCATAATCATTTGACTCTGTAATATCAATACTATATTCTTTAAGCCTATCTTTTACAACATATAAAGGATTAAAAGTTGGTCTATTTCTAGCAATTGTAGGGTTTTGAATTTTTACTTTTATCATAGTATATTTTTATAACCTTCAATAGTTTTATCTAATCCTTCTGATAATTTAGTTTTAGACACCCAACCTGTAAATTTTTTAATTTTAGAAGAATCTAAATATTGGTGGGAAATTTCTGGGAAATCTTTACTTTTATATTCAATAGATAAATTATTATTTATTTTAGATAATATCATTTCTACTAAATCTTTTATAGAAATAATTTCATTACTACCAATGTTAAAGGCCTCTCCTGCAGTTACAGTAATATTTTTTACTAAATTTAAATAGGCATCTACAGCATCTTCAACATACAAAAATTCTCTAGTAGATAACTCACTACCTTTCCATATTAAGGGAGATTTTTCTTGCAAAGCTAGCCTAATTGTGTTAGGTATTATTCTTGACATATTCATATCACTACTTCCATATAAATTAGAACATCTTGTAACAACTACAGGAAGATTATAATTAGTATAATATGAACGAGCAATTAAATCTGTACATGATTTAGATACTTCATATATTCCTTTTCCTTCCATACCATAGTTTTCAACATAAGGAACTTCTCCACTTCCATAAGCCTTATCTGAACTGCTAACAGCTATTGCTTTTACTTTATATCTTCTGGCTGCTTCTAGTATATTTACAGTACCCATGATATTAGTTTCAAATGCCAGTTTTGGGTTAGGTTGGCATTTTTTAACTTCTGATAAAGCCCCCAAATGGAAAACTGTGTCAAATTCATATTCATTAAATAGCAATTTAATAAAATTAAAATCTCTTATATCTCCAGGAACTAAATTTATTTTACTTGTATTTAAATTTAGGGATTTAAGGGAAGTTTTTTGTCTAATATTTAAAGTAACTATAGTTATACTATCTACTTGATTTATTATACGTTTTGCTAAGTATGAACCTAAAAAACCCGTTCCCCCAGTAATTAAAACATTTTTCATAATTGATTATAATAGTTATTTTGTTTTTCTTGTCTTTCTATTGTTTTAGGATGTGCCAAACACCAAGGTTCATCTAAAGGAAGTTCACTTATAGTACTAAATCCCTCTAATACTTCATGTACTTTATTTTTCCAATTTATATCAGGAGAATTTTTATATATTCTAAACTGAAAATCTGGGAAGTTTACCCATCCTTTTTCATTTACTCTCCATCTCCATTTTTGAATATGTTCTTGGGTTAAGCCCTTTACGGTATTAATTCTGGGAACTAATAATACATCTACAGGATTGTATTGTAAAACCATTCCTATATTTTTAGCACACCATTCAGAAATCATTTCATCTGCATCTATCTGAAAAATATAATCTCCATTACACATTTCAGTTAATTTATTTTTCATATTAGCGAAATGTCCATCAAAAGGATAAGAAAAATATTTTAAGTGGGGAAAATGTTTTCCATAGTGTTTTAAAAATTGTTTTACTTCTTTTGTACCATTAGTAGAATCAAATAAAACTATTATTTCATCCTCTTGATTTTTATTTTCTAGTAAAAACCCTATGAGTCTTTGAATTTCTTTTAATTCATTACAGACGGGTATTGCATAACTTATTTTCATTATAAACTTAGTATTAGTTGGGCTATAATTTCAGCTATAACTTCTATTAATATTAAAAACATAAATGGGATAAAATATTCCCACCAATTAATTTTACCATCATTATTCCAATCAAAATATTCTAACCAAAATTTTTTCCATTTAGATTTTTTCATAATATTTAATTTTAACTAGGTAATACCCCAATATACGAAAGAGCTTCCATAAAATCACGTTCCCCAAATTGTTTCATTGTAGTCATGTCCATTCTATGTTTATAATATTTGTCTTTTTTTCCTGGAATAGGGTATTTTAATTTTTCTTTTTCCGTTACTGTAGTTGCTTTTACTGCAGCCCATTTCCAATTATTAGTTGTAGATCCATTTGCAAATACCATTCCCTGTTCAGGTAAATTTACTGTTGTAGGGAACCATACTTGACCATTTTTATCTTCATATCTAAGATCTTTATACAGTTCCGGTAAAGTGGCTAATTGATCCTCCATTATTTCTTCTCCTTCTCTCATTAAAGAATTAGATTGAAAACCACAACCATAGCAAAAATAATTATTTATATCTTGATTTACCTCAGTAACATAGCATGCATCAGATCCACATCTAGAACATATATCTAATTTATCTGTACTCATACCTTTTTAAGTTTTGGAAGTTTTAATTTAGGAATAGAAGGAGTTGCACTTTTACCTATTTTTTTAAGTTTAGGTAATTGTAAAGGAACTTGTTTAGGAGCAGTTGTTACGTTCTCTTCTAATATTTTCCCAAATTTTTCTTTCATTTTAGT
>Ga0098043_1000992_pt1 | contig 10268 bp, 2 predicted proteins | sample 9B_taG_FD_92581 | JGI IMG/M metagenome (GOLD analysis project Ga0098043, IMG submission 92581) | Marine viral communities from the Subarctic Pacific Ocean - 9B_ETSP_OMZ_AT15188_CsCl metaG | ecosystem: Environmental > Aquatic > Marine > Oceanic | place: Subarctic Pacific Ocean | collected 2015-01-10 | reverse complement strand
TATTATCAAACAATAACGACCTACTCGACATATTGAGCGAAAGCGGTGTGCCGGTTGAGGGTAAGCGAAGTGAGGGTTCTGAATGATAGAAGGGTTTGCAGGTAGTATATTAATAGGGTATCTCTCCCCTGTTGCGCTATTCACAGCAGCCGTATGTATGCTGGTTCTAAGAGCCGGTGCATCAAGGGTTTTCTTCGATATCGTTGGTACTTTCACAGCGAGCAAACTAATCAAAGACGCAGACTCAGCAGCCGTAGTTTTTGAGGCTCTTTATCTTGATGCCATTACGGGTATTCAAGAAGCCGGTCAGGAATTAGGTCAGATATTTAACAGTGTGACTGATTCTGTAGTGCCTATATCAAGACAACTTGCCGAGGCAGAGATACAGTTAGAGAAGTTCCTTGATACCTCACAAGATATAACAGAAATGAGAGATGCTGTGGAAGACATAGGTATTCAGTTTGCTTTTGCTGGCGACGAGGCTACGGAAGCAGCCGCTAAGATGGCGCAGATAAGTGGTGTTCTAGGACCCGGCTCTCTTGCCGTAGGTACTCAGATAGGCATGGAGTTCGGTCTTATCAGCGGTATGGAAACCGAGGCTGCCATGCAGCGTATGATTAACCTTCAGCAACAGACGAAGTTCATGACTGAGAACCTTGAGGCTAATATGACTGCGGAGCAAAGAGCAACTCAGATACGCAAGGATTCTATGGTGGTTCTCGACCAACTGAACACGATTGAGAACCGCTCGGCTGCTACTATGGAGCAGATAACCTTCGTGATGAATCAGTTCGCATCGCAAGCCCACCTAGCCAACGAGGAAATAAGAAGCATGGCTGCTCTATCGGCGGTCATGATTGAGACAGGTGAAGAACAAGGTAAGGGTGGACGTGCGCTCAAGATGATGTATGCACGTCTTGGTTCTGACATAGGTGGTGCGAGAACCGAGATGGAGAGACTCGGCGTAGCAGTAATAGATTCAGAAGGTAATATGCGTCCTCTATCAAGTATGCTCAAAGAGTTAGAGGAAAATTTCAATAATTTAGACGGTGCGCAGCAACAGAACACCGCGCAGATAATCGCTGGTAACAGGCACTACACACGTTTCCTCAAGTTGATGACTAACCTCGACCGTGTTAAAGAACTTGAGTTAGAGGCTGCGTTGGCACTATTCCCCGCTATGGATGAGATTGAGAGGCGACGAGACTCAGAACTCTTCCAACTTGAGCAAGCGGAGGCAAAAGTCAGAAATCTATCTGCCGCTCTTGGTGATAAACTCCTTCCAACAATGACTGAGATAACCAACAAACAAGCCCAAATGACACAGGGATTTCTCAGTTTTACAGAAATACCCGTTTTAGGTAAAATGGCTTTAAGCACATTTTCTTTGGTTAAGGCCATGACTACGTTAGTAGGGCCTATGATAGCCACTATCATCAACTTCAAAAACATGAGCATATCCCTAAAGACTCACGTAGCAATCACCAAGGCGTTGAACACACAACAAGAACTAATGGCTGAAGGTTTTATCTTGGGTGGGGCAACCTCAATTGAAGCAACAAAACACTTTGAAATGCAAAGAAGTGCGATAAATGCATTGACTCGCGCATCAGAAGCGAGGTTAGCAATAGGTAAAAGAAGTATAGCGTTGTCTAATGAAACCGATGAGACATTATTATCAGAACAAATAAGAATAGAAGGTATAATAAAGAGAACCAATGATGAAAATAAAGTCAAAGAAAGGAAGATACAACTTCAAGAAATAATCAATGAACTATCGTTTAGAGAAGTTGAAAGAGCAAACGAAAGAGCGGAAGCAAATGCTGAAGAGTTTAATCAAGCGCGTCGAAATGCTACCGCATATAACAATATGACCATCGGACTGTCGACAATGGGTTCTGCTTTTATGTTGGTGGGTAAAAGCCAAACGGCGATGAACGTAGGTATGGCTTTGAATACTTCTGCTATGGGTTTGCAAATCGCCAAGATGATTGATATGAAGAAGATAAGAGAATCTTTGATAGAAACAGCATTGGAACACGCCCTCGCCAACAACATAAACACAGAATCAATGAAAGCATCGAGAATCGCAATGATGGGGTTAGAGGTGCAAGCCAAGGCTCTTATGCTTAGTATGCTTCCATTGCTTGCTATTACTGCCGGTGTTGCTCTTGTCTTTAAAGTAGGTACAGATGTTCACGAAAAATATTTCAAAGAAGCAGAAAAATCAGCGGAAATTACAAGCGAAGCAGCCGCCGATATGGGTAATGTTGCTGATATGATAGGAGATGTAAACTCCGGTAATTTAGATTTGAATGCTGCTTTGACGGAACAAAGAAGAAAGGTTGAGACTTTGAGGGGCTCTAACAGCAGTATGATGAGTGAGATTCTCCCTGCCCAAGAGCAGTATTTGGCTGACTTGGAAAGAACCAACGATATACTGAACAGACAACAGGCTTTGGAATCAGTAGATGATACTGCTCTTAAGAATTATTTTAGTACGTTAGAAGAGGCTGATAAATTAACTGAAAGATATGGTATAGGCGACACTATGATGGAAAGAACTATTTTTGAATATTTCAATGCGTTTAAAGATGGAATTGGTGATGTCAAGGACTCATTAGTCGATAATGCGTTAGCGCAGAAAAAGTTCCGAGATGAAAATGAAGCAGTGTTTGAGTTCTTAGAAAGACACGGTATCACAACTTATGAGGAATACTTAGATGTTGTTGAAGCAACAGGTGGTGTTTTAGACGGTGCTGGTAACTCTGTTTCTGGATTTGCGACTGATATAACTAAAGCAACAGATGTGATTGAAAACTTTAACAACTCGCGTGAGGAAATGTTCTTCGGTTTCAAGGCCCAAAATCTCACGGGTGATTTAGTCAGGCAGGTGCAGCAGCAGGGTGTAGAAACGTTAATAACGACTACCGAGGTAGTCATGACCAACGTGTTCAACGGACTGACTATACCGGAGATGGCAGACATAGTTATAGAAGAGATAGAGAGTAGAGGAAACCTTAGCGGCTACAATATGCAAGTTGCTGCTTAAGTTGGGTGAGTGTATGGTAAGAACTGTGGAGAAGAAGTATCAAGTGTGGCTTGCTGGCTACTACGACGACTTCAATGGCGCAAGGGCTATTCCCGATGACGATAACAGTCCCGGCACAGACAGGGACCACACCAAATCACACCACGGCAACCCTATGAACGGGGAGGCTACGCTCAACCCTCGATACCGATGGGCCGAGCCTGACAGGGACCATACGGGAGGTAAAGAATATCCGTCTGACGAACAAAAATTATTGAAAAACGATGGTATGTTTGAGTTTATCTCGCATGACGACACAAGACAAAGCAATAACGAATGGGAAGGTAGAGCGCAGTTGCAATACCCTGACGGTCACGTAGCCAACAGATACAGATTCTCAGGTTCCCATAGCGGCGTAGATTTGGGTTATCACAAATTCGTCAACGGGTACGACACTATTGGTTCGTATCTTGTTCCAACAGGTCGCAATGACGCTACTTTCGGTAGGGCTGATATGAATGGTTACACAGGTGATTTGTATGCGGATTCCACAGGCGCACAATCAAATGCTGGTGTTACAGATACAACAGGAAACTTTGTGCAGAGAGCGCATCTCGCTGGTGTATGGATGGGAGAGCAATTGGCAGAAAATAGCACTACTACTACACCTAATACATTATTTGCCGAGGTCACTTCTCCCGCTAAGAAGCCTTTCCTCGTTGTTCAATCTGCTCGTTATAATGATACTGACAATTCCTCTACACCTGCTTTAATTTACGACGGACCAATAAATACAAGGCTTGATGGAGATATTTTTACGACAAGAGTAGCCGTAAGAACTGTAGTCGGAAAAGGTGGCGTGGATTGGGAGAAAATAGGTTTGAAGTTTGAAATAGGGTTTGCGCAACCTACTACTGCACTCACAGATACAGGTTACAGCGGTACAGCAGCCATAGACCAAGTTATTCCTTTGAACTACACAACAGGTGGTATATCAGGTCTTACTTATGATACAAAAGGCGAGTTGTATGATAGTTCCGGTAATGAAAACACAACTTACACAAACGCTGGTAACGATGCTACATGGCTTGATATAGATTTTGTTATGGATTATGCAAACAGTGAATATGATGTTTATGTGAACGGTGTTTTAGTTAAGAATAACGGTAATATGACTGGAACACCTGTAGCAGCAAACTTGTATGGGTTTCAAATAACACCTATTAGTGGACATCCTACAAATGAAGAAGGGTATGTATCTTACGTTATGATAGATAGAATGGGTTTAGTAAGATGTTTAACTGATAACGTTGTTGGTGATACAGACGAGGCTCCTATAACACAACTGAACATGAGAAGGGGAGTTAACGGTATTTCTTCTTGTGATATAAAAGTATCTGATATACCTGATTTACATAGTGATAATATAAGAGGAAGTAATGCTTCAAATTACACGCACAATCTCAAAGATTTATTCGTCGCTACCGCTGCTCTTGATTGGCAATTATTAATATTCGGTGATGCTAATGGTCGTATAGATAGACCTATATGGAGAGGTATAATTGAAAACTTTAACATAAAACAACAAAGAAGAGATAGGATAATAGAATTCCAAGCAAAAGACGCTTTAAGTGTGATGGACCGCACTGTTCCGTTATGGGAGGTAGGTCAGGAGTCATTGGATGATAGTGAAACTGAAACACCATATTGGTTGTATGAGGCACAGGGATTCAAAGACACTATGAATATGGGGGCAAGAAAACTCAAGTTATTAGGGGCCGATATAGGATTTGATGTTGATAGTGGTCACATAGAAACGTCTACACAAAGGACACAGTTAGGTTCAGGCCACCCTATACAGATGTATAATAACGAAAACGCTGGTTTCGGTCCTGATAATGTTGAAGATTATCATGAGGGTCTTGGTATAATAGGTTTCAGTGAAGACACAAGTGGAAACACGCAGATACATCTTTCTCGTAGCGACCACGGTTTATCCGGCACACCAAGCATAACAATAACTAACTCAACGAATCACAATGGAACATATACTGCATCATCTGTATCAGGTGATATAATAACTGTTGCTGGTGGTACGTTGGCTGTCACAGGAGAAACTGCCAAGATTGTCTATATGGGTAAGGCTTGGGGTCCGTTCTTTGACCCTACTCAATACAGCAATAGAAATGCTGCGGAGTGGCAATACTCAATAAACCCAAATAATCCTCATCCTAATGACTACCCCGATGCTGATGACCAACCACATGATTTAAACATAATATTCGATGCAGACCCCGGACTAAACATAAACGATGAGTTTTACGTCAATGGTAGAGATATAGGTAATAGTCCTGTAATAAACTCAGTGTATCGTGGTAGACATAGAGTTAAACAGATAAAAACAACAAGGTCTTATTTTGATAACAGTAATGTTTTTGATATACTATATTGGGTCAAAACCTACACTGTTGACGATGCTTCAAGTGATTTTGGTTCATTTACTAATGGTTCAGTAGTAAATACAGATGCTTTAAAAACAGGAAATGACAGGGTAGAGTGGTCGAAGGACACAGGCACTATAACAACGGTCACTGAGTTCCCCGAAAGAGTCTTGCACGCCCGTTGGATGCGGGACTTGCCTCAATCGCTGTGGTTCCAATATCATTTCGGCAAGATAAAATTTGACCCTGCAAATGTAAACGGTAGTGGTGTTGTGATAGGCACTCCATTTAGTGGTGTTTCTTATACTTCTGCCTCCACTACCTTTAGAGTTCCAGTTAGCACTTATGATGTCATGCCTCAATATGGTGTAGCAGAAATATACAGAAGAAATGCTGGTGAGAATGAGACATACATAGGTAAATTCATATATCAAGGTAAAGTTGCTGTAGGTTCTGACAGATATTTAATCGGATGTAAATATATGCCTACTTTTACCACAGACGCAAACAAAGATAAAATTAGGGTACAGGATTTCGATAATGATTACAAACACATTTGGCTTTTATGGTCTGACATGAGAAACAATGGTAAGGCTGATGCAGATGGCGCGGACAGAAAGAGTGACTTTGGGTTACAATATCCTATAAATGATAATTACAATTTCGATTTATTTTATGTGGACCAAAAAGATTCCACAGGTAAAATAGATAAATTTGCAAGTCTTAAAGCAGGAGAAGACCTGAGTGTATGGACTGTCGATGCAACATCGGACCCAATCACTGGCGGTGCTTTTTCCAAACCCGCAGACTACGCAAACCCCGTTAGTGCTACTTTAAGTGATGCAAGCGGTAAATTAAAAATAACAATAAGTAGCGACGATATGACCAACAAGTTTCCGAGTGGGGTTGACTATGTTCATTTAGTAGGCTCTACCGCACACGACGGAATACACACGATTACGGCTAAAAACAGCACCGAGTTGACCACGGCAACAACATATTCAGCAAGCACTTACGCTATAGGTTCTGCCTCAGTTGTCTATGCGTCAACAGGAAGTGATGTTGATTCAAGCGAATATCAAGATTGGGAAGACAAAGCCGGTGCTTTTGTGGTGATAGATTCTGCACCCTTCTTCAATTTGAACACCCATATTAATAACGGAAAAACTCAACAAGTTGGAGGCGGAAGAACTGACCTTACGGATTATGTGGCAACTGATGAAGGTTTTCCCACATTGATAGATAATTATTGGAGAGAGGCTACGCCATCTTACCTAACAACAGGAAGCAGGGCGTTAGAACATCCAAGCGCAAAATATCTAATATCAGATGCTACATTTGTTACTGATATAGATGATGATGGTGTATTATTAGAAACAACATATAAGGGCTTGCCAGTTGATGATGCTTCTATCTTCCCTGATGAGGGTTATGGTCTAATAAGAGCGATAACAAGCACGAACAACAACGAGGTAGTTTCAGAAAACTTTTACTTTTCTCATGATAGTAAGTTAGAAACTGAGTTAGGCGCTTTCACAGTAGCATCAGTATCAACGAATTCAAGTGCTTATGGTGGTTTTGCCGCAAATACAACACAGATAATAACTGTCTCGGGTGCTACATTTGCAGCAAGTGGTGTGAAAGAGGGAATGATACTCATAAGGACGGATGCTGGTGATAGCAGCACGGAAAGACATAACATACTCAATGTGGGTGAGGTAGATGAAACCAACACAGCGACAAAATTAGTTGTTTCCGGTACGAATTTTGCCGCTACTGATACATTTGTCATACCTGTTCAGTTAGGAAAGGTGTTTATGACACAACTAACTAAGGATGAAATAAACCTTGGTATAGCAGACCACAGTAGTTTTGATGTGGCAATACAAGAAAAATTCAATGTGCAGCGTGGGCCACAGGCAAATTGGGATGTCTATGGTTTGAAATCACCATCTGAAGAACCTAAAAGCGTAGAGGTTCATCCTACTTATGGGTCTGCTTTTATGTTGAGATTATTAATGCACATGGATGGATTTGTGAAAAGCAGAAACAGTGGTACTTTCTTTGAAAGTGATAAAATTAGGGCCTTGTGGAATGCTGCAATCACAAAAACTTGGATGCCACCAACTCGTTTAACTGCTATGTATGATATTAACAACGTTCCAATCACAAGTATCATGACAACATACAACGATACATCCTCTAATGATTCCTATGGTTCTATTTTACAAACAAGTGGTAAAACTTTAGCCTCCATACTTAACGCAATGAGGCAGAAAAGTGGGTTTGGAGATACTAACAGCCTAAAAACAACTTTCTCTTACTTAATAGGGCGTGACGGTAGGCTTGAGTTCAGGCCCAAGTTTAATTCACATTTGGCATTTACAAGAGAGAATATGAAAACTACAAATTTCAATACTCAATTAACCTCGCAAATTACTAACGTGAGGGTTTACTACAATAAAGGCGCTTCGTTTATTGATTTCCCTAAGCCGGGATTGACAGATACTACAAGATGGAAGATATTACAATACCCTTCTATTATAAGAAGTGATGAAGCAGAAATGTTAGCAAAACAGGAATACAACAAGAGTCAGAATACACCTATGGAACTTGTTATAGAGCCTATATTACTATCTGATGTAAACAATAAAATGATTGATGGAGGTAGGTACGGTTACATCGCTGACCCTTATATTGCTTTGAAAGGTATAAACGCAGATGTGGCAGCGGAATACAAGTATGTGACAAATTGGACTCGCCTTGGAAGTGGGGGTGTTCTATTCCCCGGCATGGTAAGCGCCCTTGACGGAAACCAAGCAACCACCACAGACATATACGCACGATATGGTAACAGTAGCATAGATACTTCCTCATCTACCATTACCTACGACAACAACTACACATGGTATGGGGCCAACTCTATATCCTACGCTGTTCAGATAGTTCATGCTACTCGTAACTTGCCTTTGACCAACGCTGCTGGTCATTCCATGCGTATATGGGTAGACCTTGCTAACCAAACAGGCACAAGCATTGATGAGGCTCAGTTTGTGATAAATCTAGCAAATTATAATTTTGGTGCTGATAGAGATAGAAATGATAGTATTCAAGGAAGTATAAGCACCATTACTGTCAAACACAGTGGTTTCTATGAGATTTCAGTTCCTACCACCTACGACAGTTCTGCTGGTGGTAAGATAGTAGTTTCTTTCAATGCAGAATACTGTCGTGCGCTTCTCAGGCACAGATGCGGCGACCCAAGTAAAACAGACCACAGTGTAGGAAACAGCACACATAGCGTAGATGCTAATTATTATATTCTTGATAGTAGCGTTGACAATGGAAGCGGCTCTATAAACAAGTATAGTATCTTTCCGTTGGGTTTGAGAAAACACTCATTCCCCGGAGGAACTATGACTCAAAGAGAGTATTGGTATGCCCCTCGTGTTCATATATGCAACGACATGGCTTACCATCCGGCTACCATAGTGTCTGTTACGGACCCCGGTGTAGGTTTGAATACTGCGACTGACATGGTAATTAAAAAACTAAGTTGGTCTGTTCAGGCTGGTAAGACAGATTCGGTAAGGTTAGCATTAGAAAGAGATGAGTCAATAAGAAGAGGTGGTTTAATGACACAGTTATATGACCCTAATAATCAAGGTGTGGGTATGGGTCAAGGGCAATCAACATCGGAATCTCTTGGTCCTCCACCTGTGAATGGGCTACCACCGCCGTCAAATACCCCTTCGACTGATGTTACGCCTGATTTAGTCAATGGTGGTGGTACTATAGACTTTAATCAATCAGGTTATGGTGATAATAATTCTGTTGGTATTGGCAATCTTGATAGTGGTATATACGGAAGAACTGTGGGAGGAAGAATGGATATGAGAGATTTAGGTAATAGTAGGTTAGCCATATTAGGTTCTAAGAAAACAGGTGCTATGCAAACTGCCATGCGCGGTATAGAGGGTAGTGATGTTTCTATTACCGCTACTGGTGGCTCCGCTTTCTTAAGCGCAGAAGGTTATGTTTTCGGTGCAAAAGGTAGAGCAGGAGATGGCGAAGGTAACATGACAAGTCAGATAGTCAGTCTTGAAACTCAATTTACCACACCCGAAGATGTTGTGAATGATAAATTAAATATTACGGCTAAAGTAACTTGTGGTGGTAGTGGTACTGGGGGTAATGCTGTTTTAGAAGTTACCGCCACTATACCCAATACAGGAACAACAGTAACAAATACCGTAAACATTCCTACTAACACTGAAAATAAAATAATAGATTTAATACCTATAACTAAGTTGACTGGTCTTAAAACATCTAAAGAAAGAGTGGAAGTAAAGATAGTTAGAAAACCCGGAACAGGAAACGATAACGCTAATAATACGTCTGTAATACTTCATAATTTAGATGTGAGAATGGAACGTGCCTCAGTTCCGGGCAAAGCAACTTCGGCTCAGTTCTCAACATTCTCGTAAGCATTGCGCAAGGCTAGGATGTCTTTCGCTCTCTTCCTACCTACACCCTGCACTTCCATCAACGATTTCTGCGTGGTGCGTGAGCGTAGTATTGCGGGTAAACTACCGAACTTCTCAAGCAGTTTCTCGGCGGTGGCTGGTGTTACTCCCTGTATGGTGGAAAGTGCTGCAATCCTTGGGTCCATATCGAATTTTTTAACAGAATGAATTATGTCAGGGTGATGGTTGCTTAGGGCCATGCCGTCCTGCGTGTGGTTGACGACAAGCCATTCAACGAAGTCATCCATAGTTAGAACCTCCATGTATTTT
>Ga0098043_1000988_pt1 | contig 10273 bp, 16 predicted proteins | sample 9B_taG_FD_92581 | JGI IMG/M metagenome (GOLD analysis project Ga0098043, IMG submission 92581) | Marine viral communities from the Subarctic Pacific Ocean - 9B_ETSP_OMZ_AT15188_CsCl metaG | ecosystem: Environmental > Aquatic > Marine > Oceanic | place: Subarctic Pacific Ocean | collected 2015-01-10 | reverse complement strand
TATTGTAACTGTAGGCGATCCGTTAGTTGTACTAAAACAGTTTGTGAGTGTAGTTGTTGATTTAATAGGATGTATGTCATAAAATACTCCACCAGAAAAAGCATACAAAATTCTATTACTTCCTACGATTGAATATTTTCTACCTAAACTATTAACAAAATGATGAAGACCTCTTACAGCTCCTGTTAATTCATCAACTCCTAATTGTTTCCAACCCCCTATTTTTTCAGGTGTTCCGTATCTAAATCTAACATTATCGCAGTCTACCCACTGTCCTTCAGCTGTGGTTTCAGAGATTTGTTTATTGATACCTGGTTGAAAGCCTATCTTTTGTAGCATAAGAATCCTTTTTTTCTAATGATATAGGTAATATCACATATTTAAATAGTTTAAAAGCTGCTATTTTTCGTAATTATCAGGATGATCGTGTTCATCGAGATGACCGTGTTCTTCAGCCCCTCCATATTTTTTTATGGCTTTTGTAATTACACCTGCCAAAACAGTCATAAACTCATAACAAGATCTTCTTTCCATAGGAAAATGACCTCTTCTTAAAATGATTAAAAGTATTTCTTTCCAAGAAAATTTTAATTTTAAATATTTTTCTGTAAATTTAAATTGCATATTACGAAGATAAAAACCAAGAAGTTAATATATATTTTTCTCCTTGTAAAGGAGGATTACCTCTATGCACATAAGGAAAGTCTGATGGAAATATACATGCACGACCTTTTTTTGCTTCAATTCTTTGTTTTTGATATAAAAATTCTGTTTCTCCACCTTTTTTAATATCATTTAAATACACAGTCCAAACTAATGCTCTCTTACAACCTAGTTCTCTATGGTCTTTTTCTACATGCCATACGTGATAGCCACCACTTGGTTCTGTTTTTTGAATTTTTATATTTGTAAAATGTAAATCTCGTACACAAGCAAAATTACTGTAGCCTGTTTTTTGATCGTAGTACTTTAACATCTCTCTCATAGCTTTACATATTTCTTCTAGTTCGAAAGGCCAATTATTATTTTTACTAAAAGTAATTGCTAAATCTTGTTTATGTATAACAGGTGTATTTTCGGTGCTAAATCTATCATAAGCTTTCATTTCTTTTTCTTTTTCAAAAATTTCTATAAACCTGTCACATAATTCAGGGCTTATAAAATTATCATAGAAAGCTATAGAGTCTTTTAGTTTCATATATTTTTGATTTTTTATATCTTTCTTCATGTCATCTCCGGGCTATATTTCATTGAACCTCTTTGAGGTTTTGCTATTACATCATATGCATGTTCTGTGTAAGGTCCTTTTTTATCTACGTAATGAAAAAAAGTTTGTAATTGATAATCGCCTTCAAAAGTTTCTCTCCAATGTTCATCTTCACGTCCAAGATAAATTACGGCGTTTCCAGGTTCCATCTCAATACCTTTTCCATTAATGTATAAAGGCCATTTAGTTCCATCACTGTCCCACATTGCTGAAACAGAAATTTCACAAGAGGGTCTGTCTTTATGTTTTAATAATTCTGAATTAAAAGTATAGTATCTTGTAAATGCATAAGTTGGAAAAAGTTTTAAACCTGTTTCTTTTTCCATTAATTTTTTTTTCTGTATTAAAAAAGCATCTGTTAGACAATCGTGATTCCATGCAGAATCACCATTATTACTTTGATGCAACATAGGATCAAAATTAGTATCATTTCTTTTGTGCATTAAATTAAAATAATGCGTTCCTATTTTTAATTCTTCTTTTGTAAAAAAGTTTTTTATTAATTTATATCTAAAATCTTTTCTTATGATGCCCATGCTACTACTGAATACCTTGTTCCTTTCTTTACCGGTTTAACTCCATGTGGATATAAAAAACAGCTTGGCCAAACTATTAGTCTACCTGCTGCAACTTCAACCCTTACTGTATTTTTTCCTGTAGTAGGATTAAAAAATTCTAATTCACCACCTTCATAATCATTATTTAATAATAAAATGCCTGAAAGAATTCTAGGACTTTTTAAAAAATTATCTACATGAGGTGTATAAAAACCTCCTGCTTCATATTTTAATACATCTAAAGTGCTTATTCCTTCCACACATGTTCCAAATTTATTAGCAAATTCTGCATTGTATTCTTTGAAATATTTTCTAAATCCATTCATTAAATAATTACACCAATGAATTTGACTTTTTGATTTACAGTCCCAATTAGTTAAAGAGTAAGCTTTAACATTTCTAACATTTTTATCTACTATATTTTCTGTGCCAATTCCACAATCTCTATATTCTCGTTTATTAGAATATTTAATAAGAGACGATATGGTCTCTGGCGGTATAGTATCTTCATACACTCTTATATAACTTTCTAAATTCATATTTATGAATATATATATTTTATAAAAAAAGTAAACTAGTAAAATAATTCTAAAGGATATATTTGAGGACAACCAGGAAGGTCATAAATATATTCAAATATACTTTGATTAGCAGCAAAAGAAGTTACAGCACTTGTGTCTATTCCTTCTAAAAATGCAACCATAGCTTTTACTTCAGCATCGTTATCGTAATGTTGAGCTGCAAAATGTTTAAATTCTATAATTAAATTATCTCTAAATTCTGCTAGTTGTGCTTGGCAAGAACTTGCGTCTGTATTATCTTCGGGAACATTTTCATTAAAATGAAAATTAGTTTCTTCATTATAATTAATAGTATCGCCACTTAAAGTCGGTGTTGATGTCCATTTTTTACATCCAACTTTTTTATAGTCAGCATCACTAACTTCTTTTGCAACAATATCTGGTGTTCTTAACCAATTGTCTCTTTTGGCTTCATTAGGAGCCATTCTGTAAAATTCGTTGTTTTGAAAAAGTAAATATTTTGCCATAGTTTATATTAAGCGTTATCAAAAATTACTAATTGTCCTGCTCCTCCAGATATAGGTGAGTGTGAAGGTGTAGGGTTTTGAGATCTGTTTCCACCTGTTCCACCTCTTCCAGCACCAATTGCAAACATTGTCATTTGTCTATTGTAAGATAGATCACTAGGTGTACCTACTTGTGGTCCTGGATTACCTCCAATACCATTGTCCGCATTAGGAGTAGGTGTTTGTAAAATAGTTCCGCTACCAACAGTTCCTGGATTTCCAGGGTTTCCATTATTAGTTTCATTTGCTTTGTTTCCACCATTTCCACCATTTAAAGAAAATAAAGTAGCTATACTAGTTGATCCACCTGCAGAGCCACTTTGTGCTTGGTTGTCTGGCCCTCTAGGTCCTGCATTACCACCTGATCCTACTGCATAAGGTTGTGAAAAAGGAGGTGTAATATCTGATGTAAAAATTCCTACAACTCCAAAACCTCCAGCACCACCTCGAATAGTATTTGGTCCTTGTTGAGTAGGGCCGCCTCCTCCGCCGCCTCCTCCAGAAGCAGCATAAGCCGTAACTTGATTTCCATTTGATGTATAAGTTCCAGAAGCAGGTCCATAAGCAGAAAGTTTTGGTGTCATAACCGCACCTCCTGCACCAGATTCAGCTGCTATAACTCTTCCTGAAGAATCAATAGTTACTGTAGATGATGTAAAAGTTCCTTTTGCTGGTTTTATAATTCTTGGCATTGTTTCTTTCCTCCTAAAATTTATTAATCAACCATTTCTACATATGAAACGTGAAAAGCTAAATCGTTAGCAGCACCAGCTGTAACAGCAATTAAATCTGTTTCATCTAAATAGATAGGTCTTGCAATTAAATCTAATGTTGAATCTGCAGGCACAGAGATCGTGCTTGCAATTTTAAAATAAGTTGAACCATTGTCATTACTAATTTCTACTGTTGCGTCAACAGCATTAGTTCCGTCAATGTTCGCTAATAATATTGTATCAATTCTTACTGCAGTTTCCGCAGGTACATCAATCATAGTAGTTCTGTTTGTATCAGATAAACTACCCATAGCATTCTTGGGTGTGATTGTTGCTATATTTACAAGATTCGGTGTTGCCATTTTTTATTCTCCTTCTAGATTAATACCCGAAAACCATGGCAAAGGCAATACCTTTTCCATCAGTAGTTACAGTTTGTGTTGAGCTTGATGTAGCATTAGTTACCTTTGCTCTACCAGTACCATTTGGTGCTACAGTTATATCTCCATTAGCGGCGTCTGTAATAGTAACAGTTCCGGAATTTGTTCCACTATTTGTGTTTAAAATTAAGTCTGTTGCACCACCTGTTGTTACAGTTAATGTTCCAGCTCCATTTGATGTTAAAACAGCAGCTGCACCACTATCTCCAACTTTTACTGTATCAGCTGCAAGAACAACATCTCCAGTTCCATTAGGTACAATATCAATATCTGCATCAGAAGTAGATACAATATCGTTTCCATTAACATCTAAATTACCACCAAGTTGAGGTGAAGTGTCATCAACAACAGCATTTATACCAGTAGCAAGAGTTAAAATTTTTGGATTTGTTGCATCAGGACTAGCTGATGCAAATACTAATTTATCACCTTTGTCTGTTGCTGCAAACGTAAGTGAATCACCTGAACCAGTTGCATATTTAAATTGTACTGTGTGAGATCCAGATGTTGAATTTCTTAAAAAATAAAATGTTTCAACATCATTTGGAATAGTTACGATTTGATTTCCAGAAATCGTTCCTGTAAATTCTATCATTCTTGTTTGAGCTGTTCCTGTAGTGTTTCCATCTACAACTGTTAAAGCAGTTGTTTGTGCACCACCTGCAATAGATACTTGTGCAAATCCACCAAATAGTTGTGAAATAAGACTTAAATTTGTATTAGTTTTTGTTCCCCATGTTCCGGCGTTTTCACCAGTTGCTTGAAGTTCTACCCCTAAAGGTGTGTATGTTGATGCCATATTTTTTCTCCTAAACTTATGCTGCTACGTCTGTATACGATGTATTTGAACCTGTGTCAATAGCTTGATAAGCTTGAATTCCAAAACCATCTGCTGTTCCAAATCCAGCAACAGAAGCTGTTGCAGAAACTCCAGTTAAACCCATTACATCAGGAGGAGTTAATGATCCTACATTTGCTGTTGCAGAAACTCCAGTTAATCCCATTACATCAGCAGGTGATAAATTACCTACTGCAGATGTCATCGCTAAACCTGTTGGTACAATAGTAGGATTAGATGTAATACTTGGATCACCAATTGCTGAAGTTGCTGAAACTCCTGTGACTCCCATAACATCTGCTGGTGTTAATGCTCCAACAGAAGCTGTTGCAGAAACTCCAGTTAATCCCATTACATCAGCAGGCGACAATGATCCTACTGAAGAAGTTGCAGAAACTCCTGTCGGAGTTACTAACGGACTACTAATTAATGTAAAAGATCCTACACTAGCTGTTGAAGAAACTCCTGTTAGTCCCATAACATCAGCAGGAGAAATTGATCCTACACTTGCTGTTGCTTGTTGACCGTCTAATAATATATCACCTTGAATGCCCCATGCATCATCATTCCAAGCTGCTCTTCCCCATCCAGAATTTATTTCTGCTGTTACTGATACAGAACCAACTGCAGTTGTTGCAGCTACTCCACTCATATCTACTATTACAGTTAAACTACTTTCTCCCCAGTTTTCATCTCCCCACGCATCAGATCCCCATCCTTGTTCAGGGAAAGCATCTACAGTTCCTAAACTTGTTGTTGCGGATACACCTGTTAATACAACAGTTGCTACGTTAGATTGCCATGAGTTTTGATTCCATGCTACGGCTGGATCATCACCGCCCCAAATTGAAGTAGCCATAAGGAGTGCCTCCTTATGCTATTCTTATAATAGCGTTAGTTGAGTCTGCTGTTGGAAATTGAATTGTGAAAGTTCCACTTGTTACAGTTTTATCAGAACCGAATGCAATAACTGCACAAGCAGGATCCCCTGATGCAGAGTCATTATAAATTAAAGCACCGTTTGCTGTAAAAGAAGCATCTGTGTAACTTACATCTGTAAAATCACAGACTGCAGTTGTGCTTGAAGCTACAGGAGTGACACTTGTAAGTGTTGCACCGCCTGCTGTGTAAGCAGTTCCAGATGAATTTGTAATTTCGTTTGAAGTTCCGTATGCTGTAGTGCTTGCGCCTAAAGTTGCTGAACTTGTGTATAATGCTATTTTAAATGTGTTTCCTGTTGTAGCTGTAAAGTTATGAACGCCTTTTAAAAGTTCTACTTTAAAACTAGTACAAACTGCTGATGTTATTGCCATAATTTATTCTCCTACGGGTTCGCCGAGTTTATTGGTATTCGAACAGCACCATCAGTGTAATCGTCTCTTCGTCTTCTTCCAACTTGCTCGTTAGCAAACTTTTGTACCTCTTGTTTATACTTATTTTCATATAATGTCAACATATCGATTGGACCTTTTAAAAATCCATATGCCTCTGACAAACAGCAATATAATAGCCCGTTTGGAAAATTAAGACTAATATAGTTGGTGTCATTATTTTCTAAAAGTGCAGGAGCTTTATTAAAATGCACCCTAAATTTGTATGTCGTATCAGGAACAGGTGCAAACATCATTCTTCCAGATGTAGTATCGGACTCTCCCGTACCACCACCAAACATAGCATAATATTTTGGTTGACCTCTTTTAGCTGCTGCTGTTGAAGATATGTACTCTTGTAAATAAGTAATATCTTTTTTTTCTAACCATACGTTAGGCCCTGTGATTTCAGTTGTTGAATCATAAACTTGTATACCTCTAATAAAAACTGCTCCTGCTGGAGCGTTAATTGTTTCTTGTCCTGTAACTAAATTACCAGACTCTTGTTTTCTATCAGCATCAATAGGCACATCTCTAAATATTCTATATTGTGCATTTAATATAATATTTTCTAAAACAGCATCTGTTAAAACATTCGAATCTGTTTCTGTATAACTTCTTATTTGAGTTTTTAATCCTGATGCACTTAATCCAGCCATTATGCTACTAGCTCCTGACATTTAGGACATCTATGTTTAAATTTAGTAGGATGATCAGGACACTGTTTTAATATTAAAGTGTCTCCAAACTCTTCTACAACTCTTGTAGGTGTAAATAAACTTTTTATCCAATTCCAAAAATGTGTAATCATGCTTCTATTGTTATGGGTCCAATTGAACAACCATAACCTCCTCCTTTTATATTACCACTTGTAGCAGTATCTGTATCAACTGTAAAATGAAAATAATTTTCTGTAGAATATGCTGACGTAACTACGGCGTCATCTTTGTAAAGTCCTGTTGTAATTGCATAACCTGTTGCTTTTGCAATATTAACTCCTGTTATACCGTCAAAATTTTGTGGATTAGAATAAGCAAAACTACCTCCTGAAGAAGTAGTTGGAGCTCCTCTAAATCTATATGTTGTTCCACTTGTTAAACCATGTCCAGGAGAAAAAACATTTATAATTCTTGAACCTGCTTCATAAGTTTCAAAACCATTGTTAGGTATTCTAACAGTTACTTCTGGTTCTGTTCTATCAGTTCTAACATTTCTTAATGCTACACCATCAGCAGCAAGAGGTTTTGGTTCTAATTGTGGTTGTTTTGGTTCAAATTCAGATACATGCACGAATGCACCATTCCATTCTCTAACCATTTCTCTGTATGGAAATTCCATTCCAGATCTATCAGATATTGCTTTTGCATGTTTTCCTGTTGCGTATTTTGGCATTATGCTCCTGGGTAATAAGCTTTAGGCGTAATATATGTGCTTGAAGCTGAACCATCCTCTGCAAGAGCTCTTGCTAATTCATCTTCATAATATAATTTCATAGCTTGCACCATTTGTGGTTGATATTTTTGCGCTAAATAAAATGCTAAACCTGAAGTCATACAAGGTACAAATCTAAATGGTATATCTCCTGCATTTGTATAATCTCCAACATCTTGAATTCTTTTTATGTAATAGAAATGCATATCTTTAGATGCATTAGTTGAATCTGGTGTAGGGTATACACTAATACTAACATGATCAATAAATCTTTGTACCCAATATTGATTAGGTGTTCCTTTTGAAAGCTTGTTTGAAAAACCTGCATAAGTAGATCTATCTACTTTTGTCATTGGTGAATCTGATTGTGTTGTTTGAGTTCTATTAGATCTTAATTGTGCTTCAAGTACATCGGACATTCCATAAACACCATTTGGATTTGATGTAGCACTTGTACCATCAGAAGTAGCTCTAAAAAATTTATATTCAGCTTGTCCTTCAATTAAATCAAGATCAAGTTCATCTATTTCCCAATAGTGAATACCTCTATTTCCCCATTCTTGAAAAAGAATGTTAAGAGATCTTCTAGCAGATTTCATTTGATAACCGGCTACTGAATTTAATCCAATACGTTCAAATGCTTCTTCTATAATTTCATCGATAGAAAAAGTTTTATCAAATGTTGTCGTGCCCGAGGTAGTATTTGCCATTTAACCTCCTATGCGTCTAGGTATACTGTCAACCCTGTTATATCACCTTGGTCCATTGGAAGAAAACATCCATTGGTAAATAAAACTCCATCATCAGGAATGTAAGGATCTAAATCTCCTGCATCTGCAGGTATAGTCATCACAGTAGCTCCTGTGCTTGAAGTAGTTTTAAATAAAAAATTGTCTGCTGATGATATGACTCCATGCATTCCTCTTACTCTAGTTCTGCCTGCAAATAAAACAGCATGCATACCAACTGAAGTTACTCCTGCAGAAATATCTGTAGTAGCAGCTCCATTTCCAGTTATTTGTGTAACTGTATTGTAAAATTTAGTTGAAGTTACTGTAGCTCCACCAGCAGGTCCTGTAATATCTTCAGTTATACTATCACCATTGTGATCAGTTCCAACCACTGTGTATGTTACGTCTGAATTATCATCACCTGAACCAGATGTTAAAGTAATTTTTTGAACAGTACACGAGCCGTCATCAGCTTGAGCAAAAGTTGCGGCTGCTGCTTCTAAAGTTAAATCTGCTCCATCTCCTGGATCTTGTTCGGCTGCTATAACTGCAGCACCAGTTGCTGTTCCTCCGGTTGCAAACCTTGCTTTTACGTCTGTATTTGACATCGTTGTTTCTCCTTAAAATTAATATGTGGGGCCGAAGCCCCACATTAAATTAATTAGTTAGTATTGTTTATTTGCTGTGTCCAATAAATGTTTAACACTGCTTCACCAGTAGTTAACGCATCATCAGTCGCAGCAGAAAGAACAACTGCTTTGTCCATTTCGTAACCAGATGCATCATCGTCTGAAACGTTTAGACAATTTTTCATCTGTGCTACTGATTGATCCATTCCAGTTGGAATGTGATGAGAAGCAACAGCTTTTACATCGTTATCAGCATCGCCTGCAAAGTAATCAAGATCTAAACTGTTAAGAGTAGCTCCTGATGCTTGTGCAACGTTAGCACCGATTTGTACATCAAAACCAGCTGTATCAAAAGCTTCGTTAACAACAAATCTAATATCGTTAATTCTAGAAAATTTAGGAATTACAATATTGTTTGCTAAATTTTTACCAGATGTTGTTGATGATTGACCTAATGGGTACTCGTTAAATAACGATCTACACACAACTGAAATTAATCCAGATTCAATTACACCTACTTCTAAAGTTCCTACTGTTCCAGCACCACTAACAGCGATTGCAGTTACAGTTTTGTAAGTTTTAGCTGAAGTTGCAACACCAGCATTTGCCATTGTTAGATCTTCTGTCTGTGCATTATCTAAAACGTCTGTTCCAGTAATAGTTGCAGTTAATGCAGAATCATTACCAGCGGATGTTAAAGTGATTACAGATGCAGCTTCAAAACCACCATCAGAAGTTATTCCAGGTACGTTTTGAGTTGAATCTAATAATGTAACAGAAGTTGTACCAGCTCCGTTAGAACCAGTTACAGCTAATTTGTTAGCATCAGTTGTTACAGTAAAGTTACTGTGATTTACAGGGAAAGAAGCGTGACATTCTACGAATGCAACGTTTCTTACATTATCAGAAATAGTTGTTCCTGTATTTGTTTGAATTCGGCCAACGTTAATTGGTCCCGAAAAGTTAGTTCTTGCCATAATTTTATCCTCCTAGTTATAGAACATAGTCTCTAGGCCGTCGACTATACGCGTCTATGTTCTTTAATTAATTGTATAGTAAGTTTTTTATATACTAGTTTTTAGTAGAGTGCAAGGGAGCCCACGGTATTTATGCATTTCAGCGATGTAGCTTTTGATTAAGTAGCTACAGAAACTTGTGGAGCTGCTCCTTCGACAGTATTCTGTCTATGGGCAATAGCTGCTTCTTCCAG
>Ga0098043_1000985_pt1 | contig 10279 bp, 2 predicted proteins | sample 9B_taG_FD_92581 | JGI IMG/M metagenome (GOLD analysis project Ga0098043, IMG submission 92581) | Marine viral communities from the Subarctic Pacific Ocean - 9B_ETSP_OMZ_AT15188_CsCl metaG | ecosystem: Environmental > Aquatic > Marine > Oceanic | place: Subarctic Pacific Ocean | collected 2015-01-10 | reverse complement strand
TATTCATCCAAGCATTAGCTGATCTAAACATATCTCCAATATCAGTTGCATTAGAAATATTCCAAGTTGATACACTTCCTGTAAAAGTAGAATTTCTAAAAAACATTTGGCTTAATTTGGTTGCACCTGATGTATCCCAATTTGAAATATCTTGATTAAAAGAAGATGTAAAAATATTATGAGCTATGTTATGAAAAGCATAGCTAAAATTATTTACAGATTTTACATTCCAAGCTTCATAAGTTTTACTTCCTACAGTTACTGTAGATTGAGATATAGGTTGGTTAAATTCATGAGTAGTAGCAAATATTCCCTGCATAGATACGGCGCTTCCAGTATTAATTTGCCATTTATATATGGGTTGATTAAATGAAGAATTAAAAAATGGGCCTTGATAAAATCTACCATTAGGCGTTTGCCCAAATCTGGTTACTTTAGATACATCCCAAGCATTATAAGTAGTTTCATAAGGTGTACCTGCTGCTATTGTAACTTCTTTAGTGTTAATATCTTCATTAAAAGAATTAGTTCTATTATAATTCCCTAAATTACCTCTAAAGGCTCCATACATACTAATTAACTTACTAGTATTCCAATTTCCTATACCAGTAACTTTTCCTCCCCAAAGACGTGAATCAACACTATTAAGTCCCATAAAAGTTTCATTCATGGTAGTAATGTTACTAGTATCCCAAGCTATATAAGTTCTACCATTATTTGTAACTAAACTAGATGCTAAACTTCCTGACCAAGGACAACCAAAAAACATTGTAGATATACTACTTACATTACTGGTATACCATTTATTTAAGGCTACTTGATTAGAAAGATTTTGAGTATTATTAAAAACACTTACTAAAGTATTAACTCTACTTATATCCCAATTTCCTATAGAACCATTTTCGTTAGATACATTAACAGCATTACGAAAAAATTCAGCTATACTAACATTAGTAGCGTTATCAGTACTACCATAAAGTAAAGGACAATCCGTTGCTATAACATCTAAATTATTACAAGTAAAAAAAGCACGACTTAGTATCCTGCCAAATGGGTATCTTCCCCAATTATTTATATATTTTAATTTATCCCTTTCAGTTTGAGTTGAACTATCAGCATTAGGCCTCATTCTATTTAAATAACTAGAATAATTTGAAAGTAGTGGTTTAAAATAGATTTTATATTCTCCAGTTGATGGAAAATTTATTGGAGTGTTAATAGGAGCACCCGTAAAAATACCTGACCCATTAACTGAAGGATCATCTATTTTTTCAAATTCATAACTTAACCATGCTTCATTATCATGAACTGTAGTATCAAACCATGTAAAACTAGTAGAACCACTAGTATTCCAATTAAGATCAACTGTAATAACTAACCTATCCTCTTGGGCAGATTGTGCTATGGACCCAAACATGCTCATGTTATATTGTTAAATCTCCAATTAAATGAAATGTTTGGCCTGATATATATTTTAATGTTCCAGCTGAACCTACGGCTGCTAATCTTTTATTTGAATTTCTTGATATTATTTCTACCCCTGTACCTTGTGTAAAAGTAAAACTATCTCCTGATGATGTTTGGAAAAAATCCCATTCCATTCCAGGTTCAAGATTGGTTGGTGAACTTCCTGTTGTAACTGTTATTGCTAAAGTTCCACCTACTATATTATAACGACCTGCATATATTAAGTCTGAACTAAAATTAGATGTATGAGTAACTATAGGTTTATAATTAACTGGTGGATCTAATCTTGAAGCAGTCATCGCATATGATGCTGTTAATTGGTTTACTATGCTTGGGGTAGCATTAAATGATGAGGCTGAGATATGGTTACTTGCACTTATAGCACCTGATGCCGTTATACTATTTGTAACCTTAAGAGGTTCTCTTAAAGCATAAGAAGGATTAATCATTATTTCATTACCTCCTAAGATAGCTAATACAGTAGTATTATTTTTTACAAAATTTATTTCTCCTGCAGAATCTGTAAAAATTTCTACATCTGCATCTTCATTACCACTTGGAAAATTAGCTCCAAATCCTATACCAGCTCCATCTATAATTCCTACTTTTTGAGTTATAACATCTCCACTTGCACTTATATTACCACTTGCACTTATATTACCTAAAGCTGATATATTTTGTATATTTGAAATATTAGTTAAACCATCACCTACTATATCATTATCCGCATGAATATCTCCATCAACTTCTAAATTTCCACCAATATATCCAGTTAGTGCTCTAATTTGTTGAGTTATAACATTTCCACTTGCACTTATATTACCTGATGCTGTTATATGAGTTGCAGTTAAATCACCGTCTATTTGTAATTTTGAGTCTGGAGAATTTGTTCCAATACCAACTTTATCAGTTCCGGCATTTGTAAAAAATAAATTAACATCTGTATTTCCTTCTATTCTAACATCAAAATCTTCACTAGCTTCATTAAAAGTTATTTCTCTAGTATCACCCCCACCAGTACCATCCCAAGTAATGTCTAGAGCAGTTTTACCATCAACTGTAAGATTTATATCATCAGTATCAAATGTTATTTTAGTGTTAGGATCACCAATATGGGATATAGTGCTACCTACAAACATAGTATCGGATCTTATTTCACCACTAGCACTTATATTACCTGATGATGTAATATGATTATTAAAGTTAGCTGATCCTGCCTCTGACATATCTAATGTGAGAGCTGTTATGGTAGTAGAAGGAGAACCTCCATCTTGCCCTCTAAATATTATGTCTTTATTATTTTCAGCAGATTTAATTACAAAATCAGAAGTATCTCTTTTAAATCTACCAAATTCAGTTCCACCATCTTTTAATAATATATCAGCACCGTCTACATCAAGAGTTAAATCACTATGAGAACTTAATTCTGTTCCTATAAATTTACCACTAGCACTTATATTTCCTGATGCTGTAATATTTGTAAAAGGTTGGTCTATGTTAGATGCTAAAATATAAGATGCAGTTTGAGCAGTAGTTACAAATGATGCTGTTTGAGCAGTTGTAATAAAACTAGCAGTTTGTGCTAAGGTTACAAATGAGGCAGTATCTGCAAAATCAGCATGGCTAGATGAAATTTCTTTTATAATTTCATGTGAAGCTGAGACTGCATAGGATGCGCTTAAAGCATAGGAACTTGAAACGGCATTTAAAACATAGGATGCAGTTTGAGCAGTTTCAACATAAGATGCCGTAGAAGCAGTACCTAATAATGAACCCGTTATACCACTACTAGCACTTATAATAGAAGCAGTTAAAGGAGCATCTGTAAAATCAACAAATGAACCTGATACTAATAGTGAACCTGTAATTTCTGCTGATCCCTCAAATGGGAATCCTGCTCCTCCACCTCCACCATAAGAACCTGTTCTATAGAATCGTCCATTAGTGGGGTCATATACTACAGTTTTTAAACCACTTGTATCAGTTTCTTGTAATTTTGCAAATAAAAAGTTACTTGCACTTATATTACCTGTTACAATCGTAGATCCTGTTACTATTAATGCTGAATCAAAATCACTTAAATTTGTACCTAAAGTTACAGCACCTGATGATGTAATATTTGTAAAAGGTTGATGTATGTTATCTGCTAGGATGTAAGATGCAGTTTGTGCTGTTGTTATAAATGATGATGTTAAAGCATGGGATGCAGTTATAGCGTATGAAGATGTTAATTCATTTATTGTTCCTACAGTATTATTAACAAATGATGAAGCTGAAATAAACCCACTTGCAGTTATATTACCTTGTACATCAAGTCTTTGTTTTGGGTTAGTTGTACCTATACCTAATAGACCACGATTTAATCGCATGTTTTCTGTTGTGCCACCGCTTGAATTTGTTCTCCAAATAAATCTACCACCACCAGTAGAGTATTGGACGGATTCGAATATTAGGTCTTGTCCATTACGAGGACCAGTTCTGTCAGTACGAATTAATTGTGAAGTAGTTCCAGGTACAATTTCCACACGAGCAAAACCATCAGCAGAAAATCGAGATGTACCTCTTACTTCAAATTTTTGAGCAGGGGAATTTACTCCAATTCCAACATTTCCTGTAAATTTACCATGTGTAAATGAGCCTGTTCCATCTACTGTAGTTGATCCTGTTACAATTAAACTTCCAGTAATAACAGCTGATCCTGAGTATGGGAAGGGGTCAATTGTAGTAAGTGCAAATGATGAAGTTACTGCATGTGAACTTGAAATAATACTATTTGAACCATGAGGACCATATACATTAGATCCTGTTATAAATGATGCGGTTTGAGCAGTTGTTACATAACTAGCAGTTTGAGCTAGTGTTACAAATGATGCAGTTTGAGCCGTTGTAACAAAACTGGCAGTTTGAGCAGTTTCTACATATGATGCAGTATCTGCAGTATCTGCATGTGATGAAGATACTTCTTTTATAATTTCATGAGAGGCTGAAACTGCAAATGATGCTGATAAAGCATATGAAGCACTTGTAATAGTACCGTCTATATTATTTGCTTCAATATAAGAAGCTGTTTGAGCTGTTTCAACATATGAAGCTGTTTGTGAAAATGATGATGATAAAGCATATGATGCACTTTCAACACTATCAGGAGCAGGAGCATATGAACCTGTTCTAAAAAATTGCCCTGTGGTAGGGTCATACATTACTGTTTTAAACCCAGTATTATTACTATCTGTTACATTTGCAAATAAATTTCCACTCGCACTTATATTTGATGCAGTTATATTTGTAAATGGTTGATCTATATTAGATGCTAAAACATATGATGCAGTTTGTGCTGTTATTATAAAACTAGCAGTTTGAGCTGTTTCAACATATGATGCAGTTTGGGCATTAGTAATTAAACCTATAAATGAACCTGTAAATGAACCTGTTAGTTTAGTACCTGCTACTGTACTATCATTTGTAATAGTTGTAGCTGTTAAAGCTTGTAAACCAGTTGAGCCAGCAACTACTTGAAATATATGTCCACCAGAATTTAAACCACTTCCTCCAACTTTTAAACCTTGTGTAAAATAACTATTAGCACCTCCTCCTTCTATTCTAAAAAATACTCCACTACCATTTTTAAAATCTGCTGAAACACCCAAATCATTATTGTTGATTATTTCCATCATATTAGACCCATCATCTGCTTTTACCTGAAAGGCAATTCCACTATCACCACTATCTCTCCATATATAAGTTCCATTATGAGAATCAACACCTACACTAGAGCCCGATAGTATTAGAGTTGAATTAGTTCCTGACCCTGTGATTTGGATGTTGTTTGTAGTAATAGCTCCTTGATCTGTTACTTGTTGGAATGTTGGAGTGTATGAAGCTGTTGCTACATATGATGCTGTTTGAGCTAATGTTACAAATGATGCTGTTTGGGCATTTTCTACATATGAAGCAGTATCTGCTGTGTCTGCATGGGATGAAGATACTTCTTTTATAATTTCATGTGAAGCAGAAACTGCAAAAGATGCACTTAAAGCATAGGATGCACTTTCAATAGTGCCATCTATGTTAGATGCTTCAATAAAGGATGCAGTTTGAGCAGTTGTAACAAAACTAGCAGTTTGAGCTAGTGTTATAAATGATGCTGTTTGAGCCGTTGTAACAAAACTGGCAGTTTGAGCTAGTGTTACAAATGATGCTGTATCTGCAAAATCAGCATGGCTAGATGAAATTTCTTTTATTATTTCATGTGATGCTGAAACTGCGTATGATGCACTTAAAGCATATGAACTTGAAATTGCTTCTAAAGCAGATCCTGATAATGAGCCTGTAAAAGAATGTGCTATAATATTTGCACTAGAGCTTATAATAGATGAACTTATTGGAATTGTGGTTATAGCACTCTCTTCAGTTACTATTTGTAAAGTAGGTGTTGAAACATTTTTAGCAAATGAAGCTGTTAAAGCATATGATGCAGATAAATCATTTATAACTCCTTGGGGAGTACTAAAATGTTGGGCTGAGGCAGAATTTTTAAATATTAAATCACCTGTATTAAGTGAACCTGATATGGTTGCAAATGAACCTGATCCTATAAATAGTTTATTATTAATATCACCTGACCCTGATGCAGCTACTTGACCTATTATAATATTATTACTACCATCTACTAATTCATTTCCGGCTTCATCCCCAATTACAATATTATTACTACCACTAAAAAAGTTACGAACAACTTGATACCCTATAGCAATATTTTTAAAACCTTCAGATGTAGCTTTATCTATACCATATGACTGATAACCAATAGCTATATTATAATTTGAATCATTTCCATCAGGATTTCTAAATGCTTGATAACCTACAGCAATATTACCTGTACTATTAGTAGTAGAAACCCCATTTAAAGCTGATGAACCTATTCCAACTGAATGGTTATTAGCTCCATTTCCAAAAACTGTATATCCTAAACCTACATTATTAGTTCCATCTCCTTTTGTTTCAAACCCTACTAAGACATTAAAAGTTGAATTATTTGCAAAGCCAGAATCTGATCCAATAGCTATTGTGTTTTGAGAATTTCCTGTTCTACCTGCATTTTTACCTATTAAAATACTATCTCCAAGGTTACCATCAAAATCAGTATCTTTACCAGCATTTAATCCTATTGCTATAACATTATTCTCATCATTAAAATCACTACCAACCCCTGCTTCATCTCCTACAATAATATTTCCTGTACCTGTTTGTAAAGATGTTGCTGAGTTATTTCCTAATACTATATTACTATTCCCTGTAGATAAAGTTTCTCCAGAACCCGATCCTATAATAATATTTTTATTACCATTATAGTCTAATTCTAACGAACCTGATATAACTAAAGAACCTGTTATTTGAGCCCTTCCTATAAATGGAAAACCATTTGAAGCACTTCCTCCTTGATATGAACCTGTATAATAAACTCTACCTGTATTAGTATCATACATTAAAGTTTTATAGGCTGCCTGACCTACATCCGAGGCACTAATAAATAAATTTCCACTTGCACTTATATTTGATGCTGTTACATTTGTAAAAGGTTGATCTATGTTATCAGCTAGAATATAAGAAGCAGTAGCAGCTGTAGTTATAAAAGAAGCTGAAACAGCATTTAAAACAAAAGATGCAGTTTGAGCATTTTCAACATAAGATGCTGTATCTGCGTTTTCAGCATGGCTTGAAGATACTTCTTTTATAATTTCAACTGAAGCTGAAACTGCATAAGATGCACTTAAAGCATATGAACTAGATATAATTCCTACTACACCAGCACCATTACCCGAAAATTCAGAAGCTGATATATATCCACTTGCACTTATATTAGTATCAAAATAAGCACTAGAACCAGTATGAAATATAGAACCTGTTATTAATATTTTGGCATCTATATCATTAGGTAATGGGTTAGATCCTGATATTACTATACCAAAACCATTTTGTTTACCTAATTTTACAGTGTTGTCTTCATGTACTTCTAAAACAGGAGTACCAGATACATTATTTACAGAAAATAATTTACCATCACTTTCATCATCATCTATAGAAAATAAAGTACCTCTAGAACCTTCTATACTAAATATTGTTGAACCACTTCCATATAATTGCAAAGTTTGATCCTGATTGGATGAAGATATAACTAATGAACCTGTTATTTGAGCAGATCCTGAGTAAGGGAAAATAGCATCATCGGGAATAAAAGAAGCAGTTTGTGCAAATGAAGCAGAAATGGCATTTAAAACATAAGATGCTGTTTGAGCAGTCTCAACATAAGATGCTGTTTTAGCATTTAAAACATAAGATGCAGTTCTAGCAATTTCAACATAAGATGCTGTTTGAGCTAATGATGAACTTAAAGCATATGAACTTGAAACAGCATTTAAAATAAAAGATGCTGTTTGAGAAAATGATGCACTTAATGCAAAATCAGCATATGAAGCACTTTCTATATTTGCAGCATTTTCAGCATATGAAGCTGTTGTAGCTTTAAAAGCATATGAAGATGAAAATTCATTTAATGTACCCGCAGTACCTTGAACTGGGCCTTGTATTGTTAAAGAACCAGAAACAGTAATATCATATGCTTCTGCTCCTGTAAATGCCTTTATAGATTGAGAAACATGTTTGGCTTCAATAGCATCTCCAGTTACTATACCTGATAAGGATAAATTTTTAGCCATTGAACTTTATTTTTTACATTTCACCATTAATTTGCGCTTCTAAAGCTTCTACTCTTAATGTTAATTCTTGTACTGCTTTTATTAAAGGAACTGTTAATGAACCATATTTTACTGATTGTTTACCTAGATCATTTTCTTTCCAAATATCTGAGGTGGTTCCTTGAGCACTCAAGGATGCTGATACTTCTTGTGCTATTAAACCATCATAATAATTTTCATCTGTTGGGGGTGCAGATTCTGCAGGAATTATTTCTCCATTCGATCCTGTTCTTGAAGTATATATTTTAGGTCTAATAGCTTCATCCCAAGTTGCAGGGTTTTTCTTTTTAAATCTTACTGGGTTTAAAGAATTAATAAAATTTAATCCTAAACTTCCACTAACTACATCTGTTTTAATTCTAGCATCTGAATCTACACTTAAGGCTACTTTACATGCTAATGTTGCTACTGTTGTTCCTCCTAGTCTAACTGAATTATTTCCTTCTCCTTGTGCTTGGACTCCTATAACAGTTTCATTAAATACACCTTGTGTTGGAAAAGCTCCTCCATTTTCGGTTCTTGATCCTACATAAGTATTACCATTACCTGTTATTCTAGTTTCATCAGCTTTCCATCCTATTATAACATTTTCTTTACAAACGCTCCCATTATTACTAATAGCATAACCTGCTCTATATCCCATAAAAACATGACCACTTCCGGTTTTTATACCATAACCTGCCTCATCTCCTACAAAAACACTTTGTTCTACTCTATCAGTAATTTTAGCAAAACCTCCTCCTCTACTAGCATTTTGTCCTATAGCAACATTATTCATATAATTACTTTGATAAAATGCGACACTATCTCCAATTCCAACATTTCCATCTGAAACTCCATCAGCACTTGCTGAAAGATAATACATACTATTATTACCAATTGCTACATTTCTATCAACTTCAGCAGAAGCTTGCATGGAAGAATTTCCTATAGATACATTTAAAGTACCTGTTAATTCCCTGGCGGATAATCTTCCTATAGCAACATTATTATTTGAAGTTAAGTTAAACATTAAAGCTTGTTGCCCTATAGCAACGTTATTAGCACCCGTAGTTAAATTTTGAGAAGCATCATCTCCTATAGCTATATTGTAAAAAGTTCCATCAGTGTGAGCTCCTAAAGTGTTTTGATTTCCTATAGCTATACTACCAACAGCATCTGGATTAATTTGAGTTTCAATTCTTCCTATATGATTTATAGATCCTGATATTATAGCTGAGCCTGTGTATGGAAATGGGTTTGGGATTTTAAAAGTATTATCAGCTCCTAAAAACTTTTTATTAATATCAGCTCCACCACCTCCAGTAGCATTTAAGTCTGCTGAAATAGTACCTGTACCTGTAATAGGTGAGGGTGAAACTATAATATCAACAAAATCTGTGCCTGAATTATCTGCAGTTATAGAAATAGAACCTCCACTACCACCTGCAGAATAAGAACCAGTTTTATATATTCTACCACTACCATCTACAGTTAAAACATTTGTTCCTGTACTTGCTTGGGAAGGAGCTATATTAACTTGACCTGTAAAAGTAGTTGTACCATTTAAAGTTGCAATTCCATCTAAAACAATATCTGTAGAATCAGTTCCATCTAAAGCTTGTATAATATTAAGAATTTGAGCTGATGTTATTGCTTGTCCTGTTAATATGCCTGTTTTTGGAATTGTTGCCATGTTTATAAATATTATAAATCTAAATTAACTAATATAGTAGTGTCACTTACATTTGAACTTTGTAAGGGTTGTGATAATTTACCTACAGCTACTAATTGATTTGCATTGTTATATAATCCTACAGTTGTAATATAAGGTTCGAAATATGAACCTGTTAAAAAATCATATACTATTCCACTACTTGTACTACCTGAAATAGCTGATGGGTTTTGTGTATAAGTAAATTCGTTTGGGTTAAAGGTACATTTATATTGGGATTCATATATAGTTAAATTGCTCTGAAAAGAACAAGTTATATCGGGAGAGTTAATAAGATGTTGTAATTCATTTGAATTTGCACTGCTATATACCCCAGTACCATATAAAGCAGTTCCATAAACAC
>Ga0098043_1000984_pt1 | contig 10287 bp, 30 predicted proteins | sample 9B_taG_FD_92581 | JGI IMG/M metagenome (GOLD analysis project Ga0098043, IMG submission 92581) | Marine viral communities from the Subarctic Pacific Ocean - 9B_ETSP_OMZ_AT15188_CsCl metaG | ecosystem: Environmental > Aquatic > Marine > Oceanic | place: Subarctic Pacific Ocean | collected 2015-01-10 | reverse complement strand
CTGCCCTGATAAGAATCTCTGACCATTTTTATCTTCATTAATCCATAGAGATATATCTTTTTTCTCTCCATTGATTAATCCGTTGCCAGTATAATCGGGTTTTTTGTCTCCCTCATTCTTATACTTGTTTTTCCAAAGCTTAAAGCTCTGGTCTTTTTGTTTGTATTCAGCCATGCTGATTCTCCTTTATTATGAGATGGTCTACCCTATCTTGATTCGCCAATCAATTTCAAATGAACCATTCTATTTCATTTCCTTATAAAGCAAACCATCTCTCTTGTTAAAAAAATATTAATCACAAACTTCACAGACTGAGCCATGTATTGTAGAAGTCTCTTGAGGTTCTCTATTTATCATTGCTTCTTCTATTTTATACAACATGTCTAATTTAATTTGTTTCAGCTCTTTAAGTAGAATTTCATAAGGCTTTCTCCAATCAGCGGTATCCTGAAATGGAATTTCCAATTTAATTAGATTCTCTAATGAGTTGATCATAAGCTCAACCTCTTGTTGTGAAAATTTTATATTTGCTATGCACTTTTGTTTATTCATATTAATACTCCCTCTGATAGTTCTTTTATTTTATTACTCCATAGATATATATCTTTTTTCTTTACTAGGTAAGCTTGCTTACTAATCGTATCGCCCTTACCAATAAATTCTACTAAGTTATAATCTTCGCTTTTAACTAATTCTTTTAATCTTTTTAATTTTATCCATACTAATTCTATATCGTTCAAATGAAAAACCCACCAGTCAGCAGTACTTGTTTCTAAACCTGATGGTCTATTATTCATTTCTACTTCTATTACTACGTTTCCAGTATACTGTGATTTAAAATCTTTTTTCACTTCTACTGTTTTATTTATCTCAGGTATCATTATATCATATTCTTTATGATAGCCTTCCTTAAGAAAAGCTTTAGGGTACTTCTTTTTAATTATATCTAGCACAAGGTTCTCAGACTTTTGACCACTGGTTAATGATTCTTGAAAACCCATTAGAATGGTACTTCTGCTTTATTCTGTAATTGGATTGCCCTACCTACTGAGTATGATATCTGAGAATCAAAATCATTTGTAAACTTTTTAGTAAATACATCTACTAACACAACTGAACCTTTTATATCGTTGAGGTATAGGAAAGGTAGTTGCCCACCTTCCCCATCCTCTTTGCGGAGACCCATAAGGGACAAAAATTTAGCAAAGCCCCAGTTTTTACTGTGGTCGTAAAGTGCATCACCAACCTTTTTATATCTAAAAATGCCATTATCTATTACCTTACAACCATCGTAAGGGGGATGATCTTTTTTATCGATAGTATACTCAGGTTTAAATACGTCAGCAATAAAATTACCAAACTTGACATTCTCAGATATAGAAAGGTCTGTAATTGTAGCGGTGTACCTACCTTTAGGCACAGAACCGTTATCGTCATCCAAAGAACTTGGATAGTAAGCATCCCCTAATTCAGCCATCTAAACTTTCTTTAGCTCTGTAATCCTATCAAGACATGCACCAAGATTATCGGTAGTAATCTTACCATCTCTAAGTCTAGCCATAACGATGTTCTTATTCTTTCTGTCAAGACCGACAACCGCTTTTTCTATCTGTTCAGTAACATATTTATCTGTATCAATCTCTTTACCATCAAACTTCTCTTTTACTTCGTTAACAGTTTCTTCAGCAGTCATTGGTTTACTATTAGTTTCTGCATGCTCACCCAATATCTCCTTGATACCATCATAACCATGTATTACAAATTGTACCCACTTCTCCATAGTTTTCATGTTGTTAGCATTAAGTTCCATACCATTACTAAAGGCTTCTACTGCAATACCATGCCTTATCTTGCCTTCTGTTATCTTATCCCAATCGGGTTGTTTATCGCTCATAGGTCGTTTCCTTTTTCTTTTAATCCACCACCACATACTTCATAGAAGTTGCAGTACTTGATATTACATTCCCATTTATACACTGGGGCAACACCAAGCTCTATAGGTGGGTTTCCTTTTTTAAACATCTCTTTTACATTATACCAGTATTCTTTTGCCATTTCGATATAGGATATAGGTATAATCTTTTCTCTCATTCTTGAATTATCTTTATTATAATATAGTAACGCAAGCTTTTCTATTTTGTTCCCCGAATCTTCTTCATACCACCAAGCGTATGTACCGAGCTGCAAAAAATAATTAGTAGCGGGGTTTGGATCAGGGTTTCTACCGAATAGTCCTTTCCATTTCCAAGCATTACATGTCTTTATGTCAATCATTGCCCCATCTTTAATTAAAAGTAAGTCAAAAAACCCTCTTACATTAACGTCAGGTATTTGTATTTCTCTTTCCATCATTACTTGAGCACCAGTTTTATCCGCATAATCTCTTACTGCTTCTTGTATATCCCCATGAACTAAGTCTCCCAATCTAAATAATCTCATAGTATCTTCATTAACTGGCTTAGGCTTTACCCCTGCTACATGTTGGAAGTAATGTTTACGCATACACATTCCTGATGCAGATGCATGAAACCATTTCTCCTTACCTTGATACCTTTTCTTGTAATGCATATCATTATTCTCAAGCAACCACTCATCGTATATTTTCTGTACATCTATCATATTATTTCCTTTTGGTATGTGAATAGAAGAGAGGGCAATAAGAACATGACGTTTCTTGATAGTGTGATTGGAAAACAAGAAGGATTTACAAACCAATCAAATATGCCCTCTCTATATTTCATTATAGTAATATTTCTTTGTCTTTAGAATAAAGATTTATTTCTATCTCTTGATTATCTTGAGTAGTAACAACTAAAGTTTTATAGTATTGCATATATGCTTTTTCTGTCTTTGCTACCTCAATAGATTTAATATCATATATACTAATCTCTTGCCCTTGACCTAATTGTAGGTTCATGCTTGCTCCTTTTCTTGTATAGAATTTGCCCATTTGTCTAATGCAGTATATTCTATAGACTCAGCTCTAACTACATAGTTTAGTGCTCTTCTGAGTCCAGATATTTCTGCAAAGTAATAATCATTGCTAGGGTTCTTCTTCCATTCTTTCTCTGTAGATTTTATATCTCTACGTATATTTGTTTTTATGTTATTTAATATTGTAAACATTATCATTCTCCATTTCATATATATCAGCTACATCGTATTCCTTACCAGTGTTTGGATCATAAGTAATGTATTCTATTACTTTACGCTCTCCATTATATCCCTGATACTCTTTCTTTACTTTTAATCTCATATACTATTAACTCGCTCCTTTACTATTTGTTCCATTATTATTTATTATTTCTTCCATATCACTATAATAATTATTTTCTTTCCAAGTTCTCTTCTTGTGGCAGTTACGACATCTTATTTCGCACTTCTCTATTTCCTCTTGAACAGTTTGCCACTTATAGCCATGTCTAATTAAGTAAGAAACGCCCTCAGAACCTTTATATCCAACTCTTTTCTTGACACCTCTAACATGGTCAAACTCTAAGACTTGAATATCTTTTTCTCCACAATCAATACATCCATTTATAAAGTATTCTTCAACGACTCTTTTATAATTGTTATGTCTTCTTTTAAACTTATTACGCTTAACCATTTTAATTTGATGATTACGCATACTAGGATACCATTCTTTATTGTGGTAATCATGTTGACATGCTCTACACTGATATTGCAATCCATCTTTCTTTGCTTTATTCTTATTGTATTTCCATTTGAATTTATATTTCTTACAGCGACTACATTTCTTAACAAGCATCTAATCCTCTAATTCTAATTCGTGTATGAAAATAGGGGTATATTCCCCAACGTAAGCACCTGCTACATTATAGTAAAAATGATCTAATGCATCCTCCTCTGTCATCTCTTCATGCACCATCATAATTGTTAATACTTTTTCAATAGAATAAACCGCAACACCACTATCTGTATAGCCGATAAGTGCATCATCGTAACCATCGGCAAACATCATCTCTGGATTGTCTACCATATAGGACATTTCTTCTCTTATGTTTGATTTATTCGTCATGTTAACCTGCTCAGGATTGACTGAATCTACGAAAATAGTTATTCAAATCCAAACTAATCTTCTTTATGCTTTTCGTGGTACTCATCAATGTATTCATTTAGTATGTCGACAACTCTGTAAACATTTGTTACTTCTACCTCGGGTTGTTGATTGACAAACTTAGGTGATACTCCATAATGTGCTACCATCAGTTCAGTAGAATCTGTCTCGCCACTATACAATCTGAATCTAGGTTTTTGTAATCCTTTGGTATTATCTTTACCAATAACTGCTGTTTTTATCTTTACTGCTTTCATTAGTTATCCTTTCTTTTATCTAACTCTATTTCCGCTAATCTTAATAGCTCCCATACCTTTATCATATAATCCATATCTCTTTCATAATCTCCATCCATCCTTATTCGATGTAGGTATAGTGTAAAATCCCTGATTGCCTCTTTATATCTTCTATCGCCTTCAGCTTGTGAGCACTCCCCATCCATGTAAGCATTCTCTGATTCTGTAGCTGAGTATAATTCTGTAAAGCGTTCAAGTTCTGAGGTTGGTAAGGCTTGTATAGTTTGCTTATTCATTGTTTTTTCTCTTTGTCCTTTCTTGTTGCCATCCATATACACTTATTAAGATAGCATCTGAGGTGTTTAGTGTTACTTTTTTATATGGTATTGGTCTATTCTTTTGATTATCAACTATCTTTTGAGCCATTGCTTTTATCTCGTTCTTTCTAAGCTTCTTATCTTTAGATAGTCCTAATGGTTTCATCCATATTTGAGGCGATACTAAGTTGCACTCAATGTCTAATGCTCCTAAGAACCCTTGCCAAACTCCGTAATTAGTACCAAACTTAAAGGCACTACTCCTACCATCTGTTGGAAATGCATGTACTTGTTCAAGGTAGGCTACTGGTTTACTATCCCACTTCTCTTGTATCGGCTTCATCAATTCTCGTAACTCATCTATTGTTTTAGGGTACTTGTGGTATTCTGTAATCATACCAGTAACAGAGACTGCGATGCCCCCTCCTTTTCCGGGATCTATGCCCCATATAACATTACTCATTACATCTCCTCTACTTTTATTGTGGGGTGTAAATCATCAATCATGTAATGCTCTTTATAATGAGTAACTTCTTTCAACGCCTTCTCTTTATTCTTTGCTCGGACATATCCATTTACTTCTATTGTGTAATAAAATTCCTTCATAATCTCTCCTTGTTTCTTATTATACGTCTGTACTTTTAAAAAGTTCCAAATTAATTTTATCTCTTAACAAAACCTTCACCTTGCCAATTCTTAGAATTTTTTAAATATCTCTCATCAGCTTCAAACATTCCACTACCTAAAGAATCTGCTCGTTTTTCTAATTCCTTGTAATATCTATCAGCATACAATTCTTGCTCTTTAGTCAGTAATCCGATCATATTCTGTAATATTGTACATTTGTCAAAGTCATTAAAATTGTGTAATCCTTTATGTTTGTAGAATTGTATCTCTAGTTTCTCCTTGTCAGGAAAATCTCCATTGAATGATACCTTACATATTCCTTTTTTCTTCGTCATTTATTCCTCTTCTTGTGGTTCACATTTATTACATACTTCAATGTTCTTTCCATACTTTGGAAAATCGTTGTAATATATTGTTTTTGTGTTTCTTCTTGTTCCAATTACTCTCGTGTATTCCCAAGATAGATTGCACTTAGGGCAAGATCTAACATATTTATCTGTGCTATTCTTTTGTTTTACTCGCTTATTTGGTGTACTTCCCTTTTCTTTATTGAAAAAATTAACACCTAACATTATTTCTCCTAAAATAGTATTCTTATTATTACCTATTGCGTCTATTAATGATTCACTAATTAAATCTAGTCTATTACTTCTTCCCATTTTTCTTACCTACTTCCATTATGTATGTTTCCCAAATCTTCATCATCATATCTTGCTCTATTTCGTTTGCTTCTTGATAATCAAATAAATTGATTTGTCCCTCTGCTTCTATTGTACGTTTAAAGTCGTCGTACATCTCATCAAATATTAAATCATGTTCTGTTGTCATTTTAATTCATCCAACCTTTCGTTAAAGAACGCCACCATAGCTTCAAAATCATAGGTATACGCTCCGTTTTTATCTTTATAGTGATACACTGGCACTTCTATTTTCTTACGCTTCCTAGAGTCTCTAAGTTTTAGTAGTTCTGCCGTTAAGTAAACTTGTGCATCTAGTAATTCTTCTAGTGTTTCTTGTATCCAATCTCTACCATCGTACACATTTATTGTATCTCCGTACTGCCGTTTACCTTTCTCTAATCTCTCTTTAATCATAGAAAGTATTTCGCTATTCATTTTAACTCCGTTATTATTTCATCGCCATCCATATTCCATATCCTACAATTAGCACTTATATGTGCGATCTTTTTATTTTCTGTATCTCGTATGTAAATGTAAGGTATGTTTCCACCACCTAAGTCATTTCTGCACTTCCAATCAAAAAACTTGTCTTGCACTTCTCGTAATGTATTAGTCTTAATCGTAATCTTTTTCTTGTCAGTAGGTAGTCCCCAATAGCCATTACCATTCCCATTGTCTATATCGTGGTTAGGTACATGCTTTAGATTTACTATATATTTATACATATTGTTTCCTTTCTTCATTTATATCAAACTCCCAAATTTGATGATAATCTGACAAAGTAACTAAAAATCCTTCTTCTTCTTGCGTCTCGTATATTGCACACCAAACTTTTCCATCATCTTCTTCTAATTCCCAACCACTAGCATTTCTAATCCATCCATCAACTACTAATCCATTATCTAATGTAATATGGTGATACTCCTCTATATGAGTTTTCTTTTTTACTTTGTCATATATTGGTAATAATTCGGATACTATTTTCTTTTTATCCTCACTTGTTAATTTAATTTCGTTCATTTTAGTTGCCTTCCTTATTTTCCAATTCAACACATTTATTATTGTAAACTTCTTGCATTGAGTCCCAATCATACACTCTAGTTCCATCTTCTTCTACATGATAATACAATGGTATTTCTATTGTTTCTTTTATCATTTTATACCTCTTGTTTTTTTATTAATTCAATATCTTTAAAATATCTTTGTATCTCAATAGGTACTACATATAGATTATTACATTCTTTGCACTCCCAAGTCTCCCACTCTTCATTATTTCCACCACCAAAAAATTCTAAGTTTTCTTCTATGCAACATTTGTTTGGTTTCTCGTTTGTTGTCTCTGGAATTAACATTTTATTCTCCTATCCTTTCTAGATTCCCATCTATTTCTACATTATTCTGTTGCAGTTTAAATAATATATTTTCTTTATCATTAATTGTTTTATACTTATTCACATCTTCAACATAATCCTGTAGTTCATAATTCAACACCATTATCCATTTAGCATCACTATGATTTTTATGTAAATCAGATAGCCTCTTAAAAAACTCTTTCTTATTTTTATTAGCTTTTTTGTAAATCCAATAAGTATTTACTCCATAACGAATGTCACCTACCATTTTATACCTCCCTATCATCATTTAACAACATAATGCTAGTTAATATATTATTTGTTTTTTCGTCATATAAATCTTCGTGAGCAGCTTTAACTTCTACTTCATCAGAATTATATGTTCTTCTAAATAATACATCAACACTATCAGGTAATACATGTTCTCTTTCACAAATAACTAACATCTTACTTATTAATTCACTTACTTTCATTTTATTTCCTTTCGTTTATGGTTATACACTACTTACGTGTCTTTGTTCCCAACTTTCTATTATTTTTTTATCATGCTCGTTAATAGCGTCTACAATAAAATCATGGTAATGGTCGCCCCTCCAAGAGTTTTCTCCGAATCTTGTTTCTTCCTTTTCTTTTAATATATCAAGGTCTAATATAGCCGTTCTTACGTTATTTCCATTGATTATTTCACCTTCTTCGCTATGGTCGGGAAAGTGCGTAAATACTTTTCTTTCGCCATCTTCTGTTTTGATGATTCCTGTATAAAAGCCATCTCCACAAACTCCGTTCCTATGATATGATAATTGTATAATCTCCATGTTATCTCCTTTCGTTAAAATTGTTGTATTATAAAACCACCCTTGTATTCTACAACTTGGGTATGTTCTTGTAATGTTTCTACATCTTGTATATCGTGCTCTTTTACATAGTCTTCGTATTCATCTCTAAATTCTGTAAAGTCTTCGTATTCTGTAAAGTCGCAATGTATTGCAATCGGATCGAACTCCATGTCAAATCCTGTATCTTCTTCCATTTGTTCAAAGTACTCAAACAATGCCTTCTTACCTTCGTAAGTAAAACTATCTGCGTAGCTACCTGTAAAGCCGTCTATAAATTCATGTTCTGTTATTGTTCTTTTCATTTTAATTGCTCTCCTTGTTAAATAATATTGGATATATTTCTTCTACTTCAAAATTGCTTTTATTTTCTTCATCTTCTCCATCTGCAACTCTTTCTTCATTGTGTAGCTTTAACCACTCTTTAAAATTATCTGTTGTATCTTCGTAGATACGTTCATTTCCATGATTAGTGTCAATATAGTATATGTTGTATAATTTATTCATTTTCTATACTCCTTTTATATTGTGTAATTTACTTTACTTTCTGTACTTGGTAGCCGTATTCAGAACCCACATAATTTATATGTTTTGAGGTTGTCATAGACCACCAGCCAAGAGGCTTTATTGTTTGCGTTGCGTGGTCAATCTCTGCAACCTTCGTTTCATAGCTATATACGTGGTTGTCTGTAGCTCTCAAATTCTGTTTGTATTTGTCAAATGTTCTCATATTGTGTAATCTCCTTTATTTGTTGAATTTATTTGTTTCTTGTAAGTTCCATTCTACTTGTCTTTCAAACTCTCTTTTCTGTGAATCCTCTGCAACTTTTGTTAGTGTCGCAATTAGTGCAGGGATATCCTCAAGCATAAAGAATAAACTAGCCTCTGTTTTATGATCGGAAAAGTCTTTGTTTGCTACTCTGCCAATACTAACTATATTCTTATATTCATCCTCTAATTGTCCGACTTCCATTTCTTTCCACGTAGACAAGCCAACACCATTCCAACAACGTGCTTTTACTACCTTTCTATCAGCTCCAAAGCCTGATTCTATTTTTATTTTATTTATTCCATCCATTGTTTTTTTACTCCTTGTTATATCTTATATACTATCCTATTTAAATAAAGTTCCAATTTATTTTTATTTATAAAATAAATTTCTTTCTGCTCTATTTTTAATTTTTTCTAGTGCCTCCCTCGCCTCTTTATCAGCTTTATTATATATATTTTCTATATCTTCAAATATCTTATTAAATGTATAATCTTCATCAAGTCCGTATTTATCTTTTAAATATTCAAGCCTGTCTAAATTAACTTTTAATGTTGCTATGTCTAATATTGTCATTTTAAAAACTCCTTTTGTTTTTTGTTATATATACTATACCAATAAGTATCAAGAAAGTTCCAAAAAACATTAAAAAATATTTAATTAATTTTGGGGGGTTTGTTGTAAAGGGTGTATTTCTAAGGTGTACAATATTTAAATATTATATAAATGTATGCAGACACGTAGTATATAATGCATTACTTAATACGTCTAAAACTCTCTAATTCGTGCGATATTGTACAAAGTCGGTACTATTACAGACTATGTACGTGCGTGCGTGCATATATATAAATAAATAATCTACGAACGTGCACAAATGCGACGTTGTGTAATCTGAGCGTAGCACCTACCTACGTGCGTGCACATAATATAATATATATATAAAAAATAAAAAAAATTCATAAAGAGATCTCCTTTCTGTAATCTGATTAAATTCTGTAATATTATTAATTTGTGTAAGTGGGGCAGTTTATACACTTGCCCCGAGGTGTTGCGGTGTCCTAGTTTTTAGGCGAAGCTAATTTGATTAGGGTCACTAGTCTCAGGTGTTAGAACTTTACCATAATCTAGTAATCCATCAACAACCAAACTATTATTATTAAAGTTAGCTGTTGTTAGCTTGTCAGCATGCCATAAGACATTCGTACCAGCATTTAATAAACCCCAAGCTGAATAATCTTTATCAGCTAAGTATTTATCATACATTTGTCCGAATTGCTGGGTAGGTAGTTTACTAATATAGTTTTCTCTAATATTAGCAATATCCTGTGTTTCTATTGGTTTCTGTAATTTACCACATGCTTCAGCAAATGAACGAAGCCTACCACCTGATTGATT
>Ga0098043_1000982_pt1 | contig 10294 bp, 5 predicted proteins | sample 9B_taG_FD_92581 | JGI IMG/M metagenome (GOLD analysis project Ga0098043, IMG submission 92581) | Marine viral communities from the Subarctic Pacific Ocean - 9B_ETSP_OMZ_AT15188_CsCl metaG | ecosystem: Environmental > Aquatic > Marine > Oceanic | place: Subarctic Pacific Ocean | collected 2015-01-10 | reverse complement strand
GATTTTTGATGGTCGTGTGTTCTATTGTAAGTGTACTTAGGATTAATATTTACCCACCAATTACCTATGACTAAATCTGTTATACCTGTTATTTGAGCACAATAGTTGTTTGCCCAAGCTTGCACTTGATTAAAAAAGTTTTGTAACTCATCAGGTACTGGTTCTAATATATCCTTACTATGCCACCCACCACGATTTGATATCACCACACCTGGTTTTTTATCTCGCATTTCATAACAATATTTTTTTATAATTTCATTATCCACACCCTCTACCTTTGTTTGCCAAAATGGTGTAGCAAATAACATATGTTCTTTTGATATAAAATTTAAAGATTTTTCAGATTTACTATCTGATGTTTTTTGTTCTTGCTGTAAAACAAATTTATCGCTCATTTAAAAGGTTCTCCTCCTGTCCAAAAAACCAAAGCTCTTCTCTCACCTCGAGTAATTGGACTCACATTGTGCATTACAAATGTTGGCATCACCAATACATCTCCTTTTTGTCTTGGTAAGTCTATAAATCTTCCACCACCACCAAACCAACATTGAAACACTCCACCTTCGTAATCATTAGGATCACTTAATTGTACAGTAAGGGCAAGTTTTCTATGATTTACCGCACCTTGTCCTATATCCATATGCCAATCTAAAAAACCACCTTCTTCTCTAGTCTGACCTGTTTTACCAGGTTTATTTGGTTCAGGATATATCACATAATGAAGTGGATCAGTTACATACTGAATATCAAATTGGAATAAAGCATTATTAGCTTTTATGGTGAGTTTTTCTAATTCATTATATAACCACCAAGAATTAGGATCGCCTGGTACATAAGCAATATCTCTGTTGTTTGAATAATTGTGATCTATAGGTTTCTCTTCGGCAAAGCCAGTTCCACCTTTTTCAAATTTATAACCACCTCTACGAACCATCTCATGAATAGCTTCAATCTTTTCATTAGTAAAATGTTTTGGATAGTAATAAAAATCATTGAAGTTGCAAGGTCTGACTTCTTGTTGTATTAAATCAACTTTTTTCATTTTTTCTCTTTATTCTTTTAGGATCGATAAATGTAAACCAACCAGTTAGAATATATTTTGTTTCTGTAGGAGATACAACACCACGATGTGTATGTGTCCAATCACACGGCCAACATACAATCTTCCCAATCTTTGGTATTTCAAAATGTTGTTGATAAAAAAACTCTGTCCAACCCCTATCATTGACATCATTTAGATATATCATCCAAACACCGCATCTATCACGAGTATCAAAACTGGCTCTCTCATTGTGAAACTTATGATAACCTTCACCAGGTAAAAATCTTTGCATATTGAATGTAAAATTTATTTCAAATGGATCAACATGATCTAAACCCATATAATATTGAGCAATCCAATCATGTCTAGCGTTTTCTATAACATTTATTACTTTTTGTAAAGATTTACCCCAAAGTTTATCGTTTAAATCATGTGGAAGAAAACATATATCTGTTGATGCTTTATGTTCTTTAAAACTCTTTACCACTTCTCCACGACGTACAACACCAGGATTTTGTCTTTTTTTATCAACTTCAAATAGTTCAATTAGTGATCGACAAGTACTAGAGGAAAGTGCATTTTCTTGTCTGAAAATGAAATCTGTCAAAATTTAGTTCTCTTCTTTTAATTGTTCCTGTTGTTTAGCAGCTAATTTTACATGCTCAGGTGCTCCTAACATACCGTCAGAAACCTTACCATCAAACTGCTTTAACTTTCCATCTTTAGTTTTTAATCTCTTTACAGTTTCTAAAGGACCTGCAGCATTAATAATTTCAGCTGGTTGTGAATTTGCATTTAATGATTTTACACGATTAGCAAGATTATGTGTATAAGATTCAGCTTGATGTGTATTTACATATTGTGTATCAAAAGTACCATCATCAAGTTCTTTTTTAATTTGAGACCATAGTTTTAGTTCTCTTACACGATCACGAGCAGTTTTCTCCATATTAGCTCTACCAAATAGATTTTCATCTAAGTCTATTTGTTTTTCTTCTGCTGTAAAATCATCACCTTTAGCAACAGCTTCTCTTTGCTCTTGTTCTAACTTCCGTCTAGCAAGTTTGTTTCTTCTCAAATCAAAAGTTAAACCCATAAGAGCATCAAACATAGCACCCATTTCACGAACAGATTGCCAGTATTTTGAAGCATTAGTTGGATGTTTAGCATCATTTAAAACCGATATTCTCATCTCTGTTTCAGTTCGGAATATTTGTTTCTTACGCCAGTTGTCTCCTAATTCATCTCTTAGTTCTACAATAGCTCCCGCATCTTCTTCTTTTAAAACTTCAAGAATTGGTTTTAAATCATCAGTAATAACTAAATCTTTTCTTTCTTCGCTCATAACATTTCCTTATAATTGTAACTTCTCTACTATAAATAGAGAGTTTTTTTGTTAAAATAGATTTTTTTTACTATGGTAATGGCATTGTTATTTGAACTTCATCACCAGCTTCATTAGCTACAGTAGAACCGCTAATAGCAGCATCCACTAAAGCTTGAGCCTCAACTTTTGTCTTTTCTGTAGCACCAACTCTAGCAGCCCAAGTTGTATTTTCGGTTGTCCAAACTTCACCAGGCCATCCAGAAACGTGATTGCTTTCATTATCTGCATGAGTAATGAAACCTTTTCCTGTATTTGTAGCCGTATAATATTTGATTGCCATTTTTATCTCCTAATTTATGGTTGTCCTATATAAATATAATGTATGTTTAAAATATGTTAAACTTGACTACCTGTTATGTAACGTATATTAACAGATTGACTATAAAAAGATTGAGTTACCATTCCAATACTTGAAGTCCAAGCCATTTCAGATCCAGTATAAAAACTTTGACTTACAAAACTAAAAGATTGGCTGTAAACACTCTGACTTAAATAAGTAAATGATAATGCATTGTAGTCACTATGAAAGAAAAATTCACCTGCTTGTAATTGTGATTTTACATCTGCTTCTCTTACAACTGATCCACTTATTGATCCTGTTGATTCTTGTGGTTCTAATGACTGAAAGTTTAAGTCTTTATCGCTAAAGCTAGGTAGTTTAAATGTTGAGCCTGTTATATTAAATCTTTCAACTTCTACCTCACCTTTATGTTGAACTTCAAAATGGGCAAATGAACCAGAAGATTCGTGATTAGAAAATTCATATACTCTACCTTGAACAGGCACACCACCTGCTGTCATAGCAGTATCAGTACCACCATTACCACCACTTCCTTTAAAATAGCTATTTATTGATGGTAAATTACCAGTTTCACTCCAAGTACTTCCATTCCAAATTTCAGTAAGAGTATTTCCTGATGGTGTGTTAGGATAGTCTTTAGAGCTATCTGGTAAATGTGGTTGCCATGAATGTCCACCGATTATAATAGCATCATTTGTAGTTCCAGCAGCACCTTGATATCTTCTACCTACTGATAAACGATTAACATAAGACCAAGTTGTACCATCCCATTGTTGAACTCTACAGGTCATAGGATTAGGAGTTGGATCTCCACCTGCGACTAAAGCAGCTGTTGGTGACTCACCAGTACCAGCATTTCTTATAGCACCCTCAGTAGGATTTGCTATTGCTGTCCAAGTACACCCATCCCATTCTTGTGCACAAGCTGCAGGATAACCATTAAATATTATACCAGCATCTACAGATCTTCCAGCCGAGTTGTAAAACCCACCACCTTTTAAAATATCCGTAGCTGCTGACCAATTAGTTCCATTCCAAATTTGTGTACAACTAAGAGCAGGATTAAATCCACCAGCTACAAGACCAGATTCAGTACTTCCACCAAATGTACCACCATTATGAGCACCTTGTATCATAGTTCCTACCTCTGACCAATTAGATCCATTATACTCTTGTGTATTGGTTTTGGTGTTATACCCACCTGCTAATATAGATCCATTTTTTGTTCCCCAGTGTTGAGCTGAGTATGTTCCAGTGGGAAGATTAGTACCAGTAGCCCATGTACCACCTACTCTTATACTTCCTTGAGGTCCTACTAAAGAACCTGATAAGTAAGGTGCTATATTGTCTTGTGAAGTAACAACACTAGCACTTATAACTGTATTAGAAGTAAATTCCATACCTGTAGCAAAACTACCACTTATATCATCAGCTATTTGAACTGAACTGGAAAGCGCGCCTGAAAAATCTAAAGATCCACTAAAACCACTCGCATCTCCCTTTAAAAAAGTACCTATAAGTAAGCCAGCTGAAAAAGTACCACCGGGTCCACCACTATAGGTCTCTACATCTGGAGCTCCAACAAAAAGACCACAGCCTGGAGGTCTAGTAGAAACTCCAACACTACCACCAGATGCCATAGCACCCCCCGCATTTCCTTGATTAGTGCCTGTTCCTCTAGTAGTAAAACAGTTAACCATATCGCCTGATTTCTTCCAACTAATTCCATCATATACTTGAGTGCATGTTGTATAAGCATAAGGACCGATGTAACCAGTACCAGCTGATATAGCATCATTTTGTGTTCCACCACCAACAACAAATGCACGATTTTCATGTCCAGTACCACCCTCAGACCAAGTCGAGCCATCGTAATGATAGGTTTTATATGTGGCTATGTGAGGTTGAAGAAGTCCACCACCTCCGAATAAAGCTGCTGCTTCTGTACTACCAACTGCAGCAGCGTTCGCGACACCTAATCCAATATCACCAACTTCTGACCAATTTGATCCATTCCACTCTTCTGTGAACTCGTTCATTTCGGAAACAAAACCTGGATTTACTGGAGCAGAATCTTGTTCCCCACCAATTGCAAGAACAGCCTCACTACTCAATCCAGCACCCTGAAGCCTTCTTCTTCCTACAATCATATCATTTACTTCTGAAAAATTTGTACCATTATAAATTTCCGTAGAACCTTTAGTTACACCTGAACTAGAACCATCACCACCACCAAAGAAAAGTCCTGAATTTTGTGTTCCTGCACCACTTCCTATAGCACGACAAGTTACCATATCATTTGCTTCTGACCAAGAAGTTCCGTTCCAATCAAATGTTCTTGTTTCATCTGCAGAACTATAATCATTATTACCTGATATTCCCATACCTATTATTTGTCCACACTTATCTCCAGCACCCGCATGTCTAGATATAGTTGATGGTAAAGAAGCTACAGCACTCCATGTACCACCAGCAGTTACAATTCCAGTTTTAATATTTCCTTCGTAATTAAATCCACTTGTAAAACTACCACTTATATCATCAGCTATCTGACCAGAGCTTGATATAATTCCAGCACTTCTTGGTGCATTACTTGACCAATTTGGAGCACTTCCTACATATCTAATTAATTCTGATCTCTCAAAGTTTCCTAATCTACCAAATGAACCTGTAGAAGTAGAGCTTCCTGAAATACTACCTTCATAACTTAAACCTCTTATAAAACTTCCACTTATTTGATCTGCAATTTGAGCAGAACTTGATACAGCTCCTTTTGCTTCTACAAATGATTGACTAAAGTTTATAAAATTACCATGAAGCTTATCCGCTATTATGCTACCAAATGAACCTGTTGTACCTGAATTAAGTATTTCAACTTGCACATCGTCAATTTTACCATTAAAAGATCCTGAACTACCTAAAAGACCTATCTTTTGAGATGCTGGAGTTCTTGTTGTCGTTATTGTGAATGTACCACTTGAACTTACAGCGCCTATTGGGTACTGAGTACCGATAATCCATGCTACAGCTCCAGTTGTATAATCAGAAACCGTAAACTTTAATCTAAATTCTTGAGCAACACCTGTTTGTACTTGTGAAACATTTTGGGAAATTGTGTATGAAACACCTACATTTGAAGCTACGGCTTTACCAGCAGAAATAGACCATCCTGTTTCTTGTTGAGTCCAATCTGAATCAGCATCGAATCCCCCATTAGTGATTATATTACCACTTGTGCTTGAAATAGAACCCGAATATCCAAAACCACCTGTAAAACTACCACTTATATCACCAGCAATCTGAGCAGAACTACTAACTATTCCGCATCCACTTACTAAAGCACCTGCTATGCCAGCTCCGTCACCTATTATAGATGTAGCATCTATTCTACCAAATGAACCACTATTTACAAATGCACCAAATAACTCAGATGAAGGTGTGCTAAAAACACCACCACCGAATTTATGTGCTCCACCAGCAAGAGTTCCTATTCCAACCCTACCACTTGCAGCTGATCCGTGTGATCCACCACTAGAAATTAAATCAGATGTCTGTGTCCATGCAGTTCCATCCCACACCTCACTTTGAGCACCAGGACTTGTTAAAGCTCCCATAACTATACCGTCATTTGTAGTACCTGCAAAAGAATTATATCTGTGAGCTTGACTTGTAGAAGCAACATCTGACCAAGCACTTCCATTCCAAATTTCTGTTTGATTTGTTTTAACACAAGTTGGAGTATCATCACCACCGACAACTAGAGCAGCTTCTGATGACTCTCCACCACCTTGATTCCTACCTCTATTAGTACCTATAGCTGATATCTCTGACCAGTTACTCCCATTCCATTCATAGGCATCGTTTAATTGATTAGCACTGGTTCCTATCATAGCCAAAGCAGAACCTTGATTCGATCCAGCTCCTACTGTATTAGCGGCAGAGCTTCCTGGTAAATTTGTTGTTACCGAAAAATTACTTCCGTTATATGTAAATGTTTTATCACCTTGTGGAAAACCACCGAAGTAAAGACCAGCATTTACAGTTCCAGAAGTACCGGCAGCTGAATTAGCATCTGGTAATTCACCACCCTCTGACCAACTAGAACCATCGTATTCTTCTGAAAGAGCCTGTGGTGTGTTTATAGCATTTCCACCTATGACATGAGCAGCATTCACACTTCCAAGACCAGAAGTAAATCTTACCGTTCTTCCTATACTAGCACCTGTACTGAATACACCACCAACAGAAGCACCTATGTTTCCTGTATAACCAAATCCACTTGTAAAACTACCACTTATATCTGAAGCAATTTCTCCAGCTGAAGATCCTGATAGAACACCACATCCTGCAAAAAATTCAGAAGCTATATTTGTAGCATCAGCTTCAAAAGTAGTTGCATCAAGTCTAGCAAATGAACCAGTAGATGCGGATGAACCACTTATTGTTCCACTAAATTCAAAACCACTTATAAAACTTCCGCTTACATCACTAGCTATTTGAGCTGATGAACTTACTGTACCTGTTCCTGCAAAAAAGGAACTACTGAGATTTACAGCATTACCAACAAGTGTATTAGCATCTACCCTACCAAAATTTCCTGTTGCAGAAAAAGAATTATACATAAGTGACGCTGAAACTGCTAAATAGGTATTTCCACTATAATATTCTCTTCCACCATAGACGAAAACATCAGAAGAACCAGCACCAACTGCGATTGCATCTTGCTGACCACGTTCTGAATTAGTTGGTATATCGTCTTTTTCAGACCAAGTAGTACCATCCCAAAAAAGAAAAGTATCATCACATTGTGCACTATAAGATGGTCCTGAAGGAGGTCCACATCTACCACCATAGGAGTAAGTATCATTTACAGTTCCAGCTCCTGTTGCCCTATCTATAATTTTTGGAAAAGCAGCAACCTCTGACCAAGAACTTCCATTCCATGTATTTGTACAAAAACCATATGTTTTATTACAAGAAGCACTCCAAGCAATAGCAGATGAAGCATTTCCTGAATGACCACTTCTAAGACAATGCCTAACACTTATCATACCAGGTTCAGCACTAAAATTTGTACCATTAAATGTTGTAAAGTAGTCTTGACCATTTGAACCGTAACCACCTAAGAGATACATTGTATTTGGAGCACATCCACCAGCATCTGATCGTCTACCAGCAGATCCCGCATTTACATCTGGACCTTCTGACCAATTCGTTCCATTCCATTCTTCTGTTTTTCCAGAAAATGGATGGGGTTTACCCATAGAATATCCAGCCTCAGTTGTTCCGCCAAATCCTGTATAACCCGCGCGTATTGTGTTATTTATTTCTGTCCAACTAGTACCATTCCATTCTTCTGTACAAGTAATAGGACAGCCATCTGTAGTATAAGACCCTATAAATCCTGCACTTGGAGAAGATGGATAATAAGCGGAAGAGTAATCAGTTCCATCATAAGCTGTAACACCACCTACAGCAATTGCAGCATTTCTATTTCCCTTTCCACCTAAACCCATTCTACCTATATTCAATGGTTGGTTAGTTGCCCACGAATCCCAAGCAGATGGTTTGGCTTCTAATGTACCATCATATTCAAAACCGCTAGCGAAAGCACCACTTATATCAGCAGCTAACTGAGCTGAACCTGATATAATATTATCACCAATCGATATAGAAGTTGATATAAAACACGCATCACCTGTAAAGAAATCTGCAACAACTCTTCCAAAACTACCTGATGAATTTACACTACCCGATATAGCGCCGCTAAATTCAAAACCACTTGTAAAACTACCACTTACATCTGTTGCTATTTGTGATGATCCACTAACAACAGTTGATCCTATATATAAAGAGGAACTTATATTTGTAGCATCACCTTTTAAAGTTGTTGCTTTTATATCACCAAAGGATACCGTACCACCGATACCACCTGTGTATTCCTCTGTTTCACCACAACCACCATAACTAGCTGGTGAAGCACCACCACCAGCTCTGTGAGCAGTAGAAGCTTTACCTTGATTAGCACCCATACCACCACGACTTCTATTATTAATTAAAGCACCAGTGATAGACCAAGTAGTTCCATCGTAATTTTGTGCACAAGTTCCAACGTTATTTGTTGGCCACCCACCAAATGATATCGCGTCATTTTGTGTTCCACCTCCACCAACATCTTGACGGCTCTGATGATTAGTACCACCTTCAGACCAACTCGAACCATTCCATTCATAAGTTTCAGTTTTATTAAAATTAGTTCCAAAAACAATAGCTGATTCTGTTGAACCAGCAGCAGCACCTCTTCTTACAGATACCGGCACTTGACCATCATCAGCCCAATTCGTTCCATTCCATATTTCAACATTACAGTCCATAGTAGATGTAAAAGTTGGGTTAGTTGGTGCACTATCTTTATAACCACCAATAGCGAGAGCAGCATTACCAGTTAAACCAGCACCCATATGAGCTCTTCGTGGTATAATCATGTCATTTACTTCTGAAAAATTTGTACCATTATAGGTTTCCGTAGCACCAGCTGAAATTCCATACCAAGCTGGATAAGCAGGTGGAGAAAGCACACCACCAAAAAATACTGAATCAGTTTGAGTTCCTGCAGCGGCTGATCTATAACGAGCAGTATTATTATTGTTAGCTTCTGACCAAGATGTACCATTGTATTCTTCATTATTATCTACAGAACCAACTAAGGATGGCGCAGGCCATGTAGATGGAGTACCCATAGCAAGTATAGAAGCGTTTTTATCTCCAGCAACAGCTGCATAGGTTTGAGCACAAGATAGAGCACCACCTGCGCTCCACGTACCACCAGCAGTTACGGTGCAACCAGCTATAGTTCCATCGTAATTAAACCCACTTATAAAACTTCCACTTATATCACCAGCCATTTGAGCAGAACCTGTAACCGTTCCTGCATTTCTTGGTAACGTAGCTCTTAGGGTAGAATCATTTCCATCACCTACAAAAAGTGTACCATCAAATCTTCCAAAAGAAGCTGATGTTGTTGCACTACCACTTAAATTAGCACTTCCAGTAATGTCACCAGTCATAGTGACAGAACTATTGGATGTGTCTACTTTAAAAATAGTTGTACCACTATCATTTCTCAACGAAAGTAATTCTGAATTATCTCCTTTGATTCTTACCGTATCATTGGATTGTATAGCTTCAAAATTACTACCTGTGGTATTTAAAACTATGGCATCTCTTACGCCCATCTATGAATCTCCATTTACTATAAATATTAAACTTTTCATTATTCACATCCAGTTTTTATATACTGTGTATAATACATTTCTGTATTACCACAATGCCTAACATTGGGTGAACCATAGTTACCACCAGATAACATACCAGAACTTTGAGTACCAGCACGACCACCATATCCTCTACCTTGACCTAATGAATTTACTCTTGCCCAAGCTATTCCATTGTATTCTTCTGTATGAGGACAACCTGTATTACTACCACCACGACCACCAGCATATATAGCAGCATTGGCAGTTCCAAAACCAGCTCTTGATTGTCTATCATCATTATATGCATT
>Ga0098043_1000981_pt1 | contig 10307 bp, 6 predicted proteins | sample 9B_taG_FD_92581 | JGI IMG/M metagenome (GOLD analysis project Ga0098043, IMG submission 92581) | Marine viral communities from the Subarctic Pacific Ocean - 9B_ETSP_OMZ_AT15188_CsCl metaG | ecosystem: Environmental > Aquatic > Marine > Oceanic | place: Subarctic Pacific Ocean | collected 2015-01-10 | reverse complement strand
TTCACCGTAATCAGCATTTAAGAACCTTGAGTCCTCGTCTGCTAAGATTTCCATGAATACTGGATCTACAACTAACCATCTACCTTGTGAGTCAACTTGTTGTTGATCTAACAAACGTTTCATACGTGATATAATCATCGCAGGAGAAACGGTTGCTGTTGGTAGTGCTGTTGCACCTGGTAGACGTGCTGCTACTGGGATCGAATGATCTCCTGCAGAGCCTGTAGTGATGTTGCCAAATGAATCCTTACGGAGTTTCATTGATGTCAACAATTCATCAGAACCTGCTGTTGCTACAGCTTTAGTTCCGTTTACCACGTCATTTGCTGTACCTGCATTTGCGTGTAAAGCAGACTGTTTAAAACCTGATAGATAACCAAGTACTTCTTGGTCATGCTGATCAGCCAAACGGTATGCTGCACGATCAGTTGCAAGCTGCATAAAATTTGCGTGGCTATGAGCTTCTTCTATGTCGTCAATTTTGAAAGCATAGTAGTTTGCTTTATCAACAACAAGAGAGAAGTCTTCGTCATCAAGGTCTTGTGCTGAAACCTGTGTACCCCTAGCATAGGCGCTCACAGAAATTTCTGGCTCCTTGATAATTTTCACTGTATCACCTTGGGCAGAAATCTCCCCAAAATAATCAGAGTTAGTAATGTCTCCTACTACAGTACTCTTGCGAAAAGCAAGCTGTACTTTTTTGGAGTAGATTACGCTAGAAAAATTCCCATTGGGAAGATTTCCGTAACCCGATGCGGTTTGAAAAGCCATTGTTAAATCCTCCATGATATTTGGCTTATGAAGAAAGCTTAAACATCTGAAAGAGGCTGTACGTTTTCTAGGGTGCAGTTAGTATTTAGGTTGCGCTACCAAATACTACTGGGCCTATACTTGTCCAGGTAGTTCTTTGTAGTTTAGACTTTTAGTAAAAGTATCTTTGAAGGTAGTCCTTTCGGAGGCTTCAAGTCAGATACAGGTAGTTATATAGATGACTTTCAATATGTCAACTAATTATCTTGCAGATCCTGAAACATCGTAAACAAACTTACCTTTACGCATTGCTTCATTTATTTGGTCCTGCTTTTCCTCAAACTCCTTATTAGACATTTTAGCTACATCAGACTCTTTTATAGTGCCTTGTGTACCCTCTGCGTCAATAGAAGCACGAGTTCCTTTTGCAACAGTAGATGCTGCAGCTTTCTTAGATTCTTTCTTAGCTGCAACGGTCATACCGTTATCAATCTTATATAAATCTATTACACGTATTACAGATCCAGGATCATCCATATTTTCGTAAAGTGCGTCTTTTACCCACTTTGGTTGATTCTCTGCCCACTCGTGAAATTGATCTGATTTTCTCAACTCATCAAAATCTTCATGAGTCTTACGAATAGCGTTCTCTGCTTTTATTCTGATAGCTTCGTTATGAGCTTCATCTAGCTCCTGTAAACGTTCTTCAGCTTTGCTAAACATTTCTTTAGCTTTTTTAGCAGCAATTGTTTCAACAATACCTGCTACATCTGGATACTTTGCAGCCCACTGTTCTATGTCTTCATCTGACTTAGGAGCTATAATTCCTTCACGTTTACTTATATCTTTTAGAGATTCAAGCTTTTCGTTCCACTCTTTTTCTTTGTCTTGCATATGTCTACGCAAGTCACCATAACGTTTCTTAAAAGATTTTTCCTCAGCGTTTAAGTTACTATCATCTTCTTGTGTTTTGGTTTCTTCTTTAGTTTCTTCTTGTTCGGAATCGTCTGTTGCTTGAACTTCGGTGTTCTCAGTATCTTCGCCACTGGATTCACTTTCAGTAACTTCTTCAACTTTTTCACCTCTAGCTTCTGCTTCTAAACGAGCAATCTCAGCTTCTTCTTCTTCAATACGTTTTTGTTTTTTTGCGTGGTTAAACCCACGATCTACAAAACCTGCAGTTTTTGGTTTTTCCATTTCAGTTAGTTCAGGCATTTTATTTCTCCTTATGTTGGGGCCAGGAACTATTCCTGGGTAGCCTTATAGTTATTTGGAGTATTAACGAGAACCTAAACCCATTCGTTTTTGTTCTGGTTGCTCCTTCATCTCAGGTTGAATACCAGAAATATTCAGTCCTAAAATCTTGGTTATTATGTTAGCTTCAGGTGTACGTCTAAAATTTCTTAACATTTGTTTTTCTTCTTCAGAAAGCATTTGATAGTTACCTTGTACTAAAGAAAAGTACTCCTGTAATTTCATATCTTTTTCCATTATAGAATACCCTTTTCTAATCTTTTTGCTTTGGTTACTAACGCACATAAACGAGAGAAAGGTTCACCTACAGCTTTTATTAACTTTCCAAAATAATTTGGTTTGTATTTTTTGGGGTTTATGTTGTGTGCCATTTCTTCTGCCCAAGCTTTTACAATAGGCCACATTACTTTTCTAAATAATTTTGAAGTAAATGTTTTCTTTCTTAAAAATTTTGCAAAAGGAACACCCCATATATGATAGCCCCTCATAAGCTCTGGGTCATTCCTATATAATAAAGCTCCATATCTTTTATCAAGATTCCATATATCTTTAGATAAGTATCCAGTATCAGAATAAACAGTACAAATTACTGTTCCATCATCATCATCATCGTCTGATGACGAACTGCTACTACTACTAGAACTAGAGCTAGACTCGTTCACTAAAACACCATTTACATACTTTGTACCATCTCCAGGTGTAGTCCAGTTAGCTATGTTTTGAGCTAGACTATTTGAACCTGTATCATTATTTCCAACAATACCAACAGGACCAGAACTTCCAGAACTTCCCCCTCCTCCTGGTGGGTCTGGTCTAATAACAGGTTTTACAGTTTCTGCTCCTGGTGTGAACACAATACTTCCATCCTCATCTTTTTCAAAAGAAGAAGCAGAAGCAGCAGCAGAACCTGCACTTACAGTAATACTATCACTACCATCGCTGCTTGGTATAGTTACTGTTTGAGACTCATCTATAACGTAAGCACCTTTACCATCATCCCCTGCTGTAGGATCATACTTATATCCTGTATTAGCTGTTGAGTTCATAGAAGAAACAAATGCTTCTTCAGTTGCAAACTTGTCTTGAGTAAGTGCCATGTTAGATGGAGCGTTAACACTCGTTGCCGCCATCATAGCGTAGTCAAATTTCTTATCTCCTAAGTCTCCTAGACCACTTAAAAACTTAACAGCTTTAGGAGAGTTTGCTAAAAATTTATCTATTTCAGTTTGAATGTTTTTAGCCATGTCTGTATTACCTAGGTAATTAGCCATTTTTAAATTAGCAAAAGCTGTAGAAAGAGCATCTAGTTTAGAACCTGCTTGAACCACACCTGCTCCAATCATAGCAACTGGCCCAAGAGCTAGACTAACTACTCCTAAACCTTTTCCAAACAAACCACCACCTGATGCAGCGTTTAACGCATTCGTTGCAGCTTTAAAAGGATCAGACACATCTACTCCACTTTTTTTAGTAAAGTAATCTGCTGCAGCTTTAGATCCTTCAGATGTGGTTAAATCAAACTCAGGATCTGTTGTTACTACTTTATCATCATCATCATCTTTTTTAGTAGTAGTAGTAGTAATAGTGGTATCATCTGTAGGAGTAGTATCTGTAGTATCATCTGGAATACATCCAAATCTTTTTAAAGACTCTTCTGTAGCTTTTACAAACACTTCAAAGTCTGCAGGAAGAGTAGATATTATCTGACCATTTAATGTCAGTACCTCAAGTCTTCTACAGTCAGGTGCTACGTATTGTTCTACTACCATACCTGTTTGAGGTGTAGTAGCAGTGGTGGTGGCAGAGCTAGTAGGGTTAGCAATGTCAACGTTACCTACAACTGGTTGTTTATTAACAAGGGCAGTGTTTGCTGTAACTGGAGTTCCAGAGGCTGTAGTTATACCGTAAACAGAGTTAGGCTGTTGTGTTGTAGAAGATGGAGCTACTTGTTGAGTGCTTGGAGGTGGGGTTCCTGTAGAAGGTACTTGAGAGGCTGTTGGTGTAGTAACGACAGAAGTATTAGGAGGTGTGTAAACACCTGCTGCAGCTTCTACTACACCAGTGTTTTCTTCCATAGCAAGTATTTCGTTTAACAATTCTTCTTCATCTGGTGGAAGACTATCTTCTGGACCTGGTTCATCAATAGGTTCTCCACCTATTCTACCATCAGCTTCCATTTTTGCATAACCTATTTTTGCTTCTTTTCTTAAATCTTCAAATAGTTTTACACCATGAAATTTAACTACATCAGCAGGTATAACAATTTCTCCTGGAGAAAGCATAGCAGGTATATCATCTCTAACTTCTTCTGCAGAAGATCCAAGCGGAATCTCATTACCTGATACTGGATCAATTCCTACAGTGTTATCAGGAACATCTCCCAAAGCTAATTCCATTTGTTCGTTCATTGCTACACCACCTTCATTATAGCCTATATAATCCATATCTAGTTTAGCATTCTTAGCTAACACTAATGGCCCTATTTGTATTACTTCACTTGCTTCTCTTACAGGAACGTGTTTGTTGTCACCTGCTCGTACATAAAAACCACCCTGTCTACGAGGATCAAAACCAACCTGTGTCCACTCAGGATCATCTAAATATTGTGTTGCTTTGTTTCTTATTTCATTTACATCAAGATCTTTTATATATCCTTGAACAGTAGCATAAGGTGTTTTACCTTTTTCACCTGTTCCTATTCTTTCACTAGTTTTTGTAGAAGCTATAAATTTTATAGGATCTCCTTCACCTGCTGTGTAGTGTATAGCTTTTGCATAATGTTTTCCCTTTTCAGCATCTTTAGAAGATCCTGTAACAATCCAAGTATCATATTTATTGTAAGCAGGTATATCTAACCTACCATTAAATAAATCACCTATTTTAAGAGATGACTTATTTACCCCCATAGAAGAGGCATTATCTAATACAAAGTGTCCATCTTTTCTTTGTTCTTTGTTTAAAGAAAAAACAACAGCTTTACTTGATGGCTCTCTTGGTAATGTATCCCAAGCATCAACAGGTTTATACTTATCTACATTTGCTAAATGTTGTTCTCTAGTAATTTTATTATCAAGTAAATCTTTTGTTGAATCTTCTAGTTCAGGGGTGCGTATAGTGGGATTAACATCCCTAGATTCTTCAACATACTTTGCCACATTTTCTTGCCAATCATCTACAGTTTCTGCTTTATCAAACTCTGCCATTTTTCTTTGGTATTCAATGTTTGATAACTGAGGTGTTACTTCTTCTTTAGGTTTTAATCTAATGTTACCACCCATTGCACCAACTGCATCTGGGTCTACCTCAACACGTTTAGCTACATCCAAAGTTTTTCTAGCACCTGCTCTTATGGCTGAAGCTGCTGCATCCCCTATCCCAGGAATCAAACCTATTATAGCTGCACCACCCAAAGCACCTGCTAGGAAGTAATTAGGATCATCTTTTTGTAGTTCGTCATATACTTCTTTAGCAGCCATAGCGTCACCTATGACAGGTGTTAGTTCTGCTACAAACTTAGCTGCATCTTTAAAGGTAATGTCTTTTGCAGGTGCTGCGTCTTTGTCTACAAACTTTTCAGCTTCTTGCTGCACACCTTCATCAGTGTACCCAAACATTTCCATCTGTTCTGCCATACCACCTTCGTTGTATTGACCTGTACCGAAATGTCTACTTGGAGTCATTAAGTATTCCATAAAACCTTTTAAAGAAGTTTGACCTTCTTTATCTTCTTCTTCTTTTTTATCTTCTGGTAAACCAGGAAAAGTTTCTTCTGGAAAACCTTCTTTAATAGCTTCTTTATCAAACATAGTGCTTGATCTCCACTGTGCATACTCAGAAGCTTTTTCCTCACTAGAAAATACAGGTAACTTTTCACCTGTAATAAAGTCTTTACCTTGATTGTCTTTTAGTCTTTGTTTTACTTCTTCATCACTAAGTTTATTACCATTCTCATCAATGGTAGGTGCAGTAATCCATCCAGTTCCAAAAGGTATTGTAGTACTTACCTCAGAATATCTAGTTCCTTTTTTACCAGTAATTTCACCAGTCTCATCAATCCAAACAGACCTTCCACGTAAAGTTATTTCGTTTGTTCTAGATCTAGGTTTTGGTTTAGGTTTGGTCTGATTTAGGCCCATTCACTTCATCCCTCAGAAACTTTAGTCTACGTAAAGATTTTGCTTCACCTTGTAGTCTAAACAAGTCTTCTGTTTTTAATGTTTGTTCCATTTGTATGTGTATGTGGTTTAGTCTTCGATCTAGTTCTTGATTCAGTGAATCCCAGATTTCGTGATTGTTTACTATTTGCTTTAAGCTCATGCTTGTCCTTCGCCTGTGTTGGCTGAGAAACCTTGTTCTCCTGGAACTGGTGTTGTTCCTGTGCCTACTTGTCCACCGCCTGAACCAGTTGTGTCTTGTACCTGTACTCCTGCAGGAGCCTGTTCTTTAGGCGCAGGAGCACCTTGTTGAGGTGCGTTAGGATTTACTTCAGGTGGATTGTCTGCTTTAAACTTCTTGAGAATCTCAGCTTGTATTGCTGCATCACCCATTGAGTTTGTAAGTTTGTCAGGATCAAGATCCATAGACTTAGCAATCTCTCTGATAATATAATCCATTTTTGCAAAAGGTGCAAGCACTGGATTTTGTACAACACCAAGAAACTGCATGAGTCTTTGACTACGAACTTCGTTAGCCATCAAGCTTTCAGTACCTTCTGCTTTAACTTCCAGATCACCTTTAATATCTGAGTCGTAATCAAACTGCATGTTAAAATGAAAGAAAGCCCTACCAAGAGGGCCAAGAAGATAGTCATCTACATTTTTAACTACAGTTCTAATGCTACCGTTAGCAGCAGACATGAGCATGGAAATACCAGAAGCGGTACGTCCTACACCCTGTACTCCTGTTTGACCATGAGCAAAAGATGGAAAGCCAGTTGATTCATCTGACAGCACTCTTGCTTTATCAAACATCTGCATGTTCTCGTTACTGACGTTGGGAAACTTAGTGCCAAAGATAGCTTGACCAGGAGCACCCCCTTGTCTGCGAAAGACTTTGCCAGGATAGATAGATAGATCTTGCCCAGGCATAAGGTTGGTTTCGTCTATCTCAATAATAAGATTACCAGATAGAGCAGCGTTGTCCACACTCATTCTCATGAAACCATTCATAAGGGTTTGTGTGTCATCCATGTTCTCAGCAATACCTACACCAAAGAATGAGTAAGGATTTACTTCAAAAGGAACTGCGTAGTAAGGTAAGATGGCAGGAGTAAAAGGATTCATTACAAGACGTAAGACTTGTCCGTTACAAATCCAAATATTTACAGAAACTTGATCCTGATCTTTTAACTCTTTTGGAATATCTACATCGTATGTTTTTAAAATATCTGTGTCTACGTAACCCCAGAACTCAAGAACGTTAAATCTTTCTGACCTAGTTTCTTGATCTGCATCTTCCATGACCTGTTCCCACCACTCTTTGCTGTAGGACTCACCCATTTCAATAGCGGTGTCGATAGCATTTGATCTAAAGAAAGGTCTGCGTTTTAAACCACGTATTTGTGATCTAGACATTTTATGTTTTTCAACAACATACTCAGCTTCATCCATGTTGTTTGCATCAGGATCTGGATAGAAGTTCCATATAGATACTGAGGATGTCTGTGGTACTGTTTTAATAGTAGGACTGTACTCTCCATCTTCTGACCAAGAAGGATATTCTTTGTCTAAAGCAAATGGTCCTTTCATGATACCTGTACCAAAAAGTGCTGTCTCAAATGCTGTTATACGTAGTTGTTTCTTAGCGTTTGATTCTTCTAGTTGGTCATGTATTTTCTTTTCCATCTTTTTAGCTGCAACCATAGCAGGATGGAATGTAGCTTGAGTTGGTGTGGTTCCTGGCCCTTCTTCAATCTTATCTTGTACTGGTTCAAGTTTCTTAGATAAACCTGACAGTCTTTCTCGCAGGTCAATGATAGTCTCACCTGGTTGTAGATAATTTAAATCAGTGAAATCTTTTTCTGCTGCTTTTTGTATCTCTTGATTTGTTTCAAAGTTTACTGACTCTTCAACTCCGTCTGGTAAAACAGAAGGGTTAATAGAAATAGGAAACTTGTTAGATCCAAACAGTACATCTACAATTTGACCATAGGCTGCAAGAACCTTGGTCTTAGTAACTTTAACAAATACTCTAGATTTTTCTGTGGATGTAAACTGAACGTCAGGTCCGTAAATACCACGATAGTTTTGATAAGCTTTTATCCAACGCTGTTCATCTGAATACCTAGCTTTTTCTGCTTTATAGAATTTGTCCTGTACGAACCCAATAACGGTTCCTACTTTAGTATCAGTTTTATTTTCAGAGTCTTCTTTGTCTTCTACATAGGATGACTCTTGATCGTCCATATAAAGTTCTTCTGATTCAAAGATGTCATCTTCTTCCATTAGTTAATCCTTAGTATCCAAATGTGGGGTCTGATGCTTGAAAGCCTGATCGCTGTGAGCTTGGGTCAAAGTCAAATACGTTACTTCTTGGTCTGGTCATAACACCGTATCTTAGCGCATCGTATAAGTGATCTTCTGAATTGGTATCTACATCTTCAGGGTTCTTTTTGTCAAGTGGTATTGTCGGTAATTGATTGATAAGATTTGTACAGTTATCAAATATAACAAGCCTTGGTTCCTCTGTAAACTCATCTACTTGTAGTCTTCTGTGTATCTCATTCTTGCCCGATACACGAGAGCCTTTTGATCTGTCAGCAGGACGCCACCTACATCCTTTCAATATCATTTGTTCTGCAAGGCTAGGACCAGTATCACCTCTTCTATGCCAGAGTGAAGAGTCTAAAACTCCATACCTTATTTTTTCATCATACTCAAGGTCCAGGATCATGTCAGCCAAGTCAGTCGCTATGATTTTAGAAACATATAACTCCCTGTAGACAATTAGCTGTTCAGATCCTGGAACAACTGCTATCCATACAACACCTGTGTGAGATCCATATCCGTAATCACAAGCCCTAAATCTAGTCCAGTTTGATGGTATGTCGTATGATTTAACTACGTGTATTTGTCTGTTAAACTCTGGAAAGGCTGAACCTTCATTTATATCCCAGTCACCTTCAAGTAATTGTCTTCTTTGGTGTTCTGGTAATGATAGAAGGTTAGCTTCGTACATTCCATCTTCTGAAAGATAAGGGTTATCAAACAGAGTTGCAGGTATAAACTTTCTTTTAAAAAGAGGTTCACCCTCTCTTGTGTGACCTTTAGGCCACGTAATTATTTCACCGTTTTCATCTGTTGCCCAGAAAGATTCTCCTGGAGTACTGGGTTCAATAAAATGTCTACGAACCCACTGATGCCCAGGTCCACCTGGGTTGCTTGTTGCTCTCATGTACAGAGGTAATCCACTAGCTTTTGTAGCTCTAAGTCGTGACCTCATATAATTCCAAGAGTAACTGGAGGGCCATTGGGTCAACTCGTCAAAGCCTATCCAGTTAAAAGCTTGTCCTTGGTATCTCATAACATCATCATCACGATCAAGGTATGACATCCAAAGTGTTGCACCGTTAGGTGCTACCCAAGTTTTATCTCTTTCCATGAACTTTATTCCTGGAACAGCCTTTGGGTAAAGCTGTTTACTTACAGATATAAGTTCTCGTAACTCTTCTGTACTCCTACGAACAAGTAGCATTCGTGCATGTGGATTCGTAAAATATCTAACTGGATCAGCCACCATCGAATACGACTTACCACCACCTGCTGCTCCTCCGTATAGTACCTCTTGTTCTGTAGACGCTAAAAATTTAGTTTGTGGGCCTGGGTTAGGCTCAAATATTACCTCTTGTGTTCCCACAGAAAGGGCATCGCTCTCCAGGTTCGAGGGAGATGTAGTCTTCGTCTTCACTAAGATCTCTGGTGTTTCTACCACCAACTCTTTTTTCTTCGATCTTCTGGCTTTTCCTTGCCGCTTCTTTGTATTTTTTGGCATACTGCTTGTAGTTTGAGGAAGCTCTACGCCTTTTCTCTTCCATTCTGACACGTTTATATAACCCTACATGTGATATTTCTCTACCAGATTCTTTAGATAACCAAGCTGCTACTTTTCTAGTGCTGTACTCTTGAAGAAATAATTTAGCTTTTTCTAGTAACTCTAACTCTTCAGGGATAGGTATCAGTAGATCTGGATCTGTTTCATCTTGTTTGTAACCAAAGGGTACGTGTCTTCCTACTCTTATAACAGGATACCACTCTCCTAGTTCCCCTTGTAGTGGTATCTGCCAGTCAACTTTGGTTGGGTGGTCT
>Ga0098043_1000980_pt1 | contig 10308 bp, 20 predicted proteins | sample 9B_taG_FD_92581 | JGI IMG/M metagenome (GOLD analysis project Ga0098043, IMG submission 92581) | Marine viral communities from the Subarctic Pacific Ocean - 9B_ETSP_OMZ_AT15188_CsCl metaG | ecosystem: Environmental > Aquatic > Marine > Oceanic | place: Subarctic Pacific Ocean | collected 2015-01-10 | reverse complement strand
CTGACCCGCAGTACCAATCGTTATATTTAATAAATATATGAAAGGGCTAGAATTAACTAGCTCTCTCATACTTTTTTTTAGTGTTATATTTTCTATTAGTTCTTTTCTTGTAGGTTCTCTTTGGCTTTTCTGATTTTGCCATATGTTCTTTGATTAACTTAATTATTGTTTGTTTATCTAAAACTTGAGAATATAAATTAGAATTTTGTCTATAGAAATAGTACCCTACTCCTATTCCGCCTACTGCTACTCCTAATAATCCACTTAAAATTGTTTCCATAACTTTTTCTCCTATTTTTTGTACATTTCAGACATTACTTCCATAAAACCTACTGGAGATCCTGCACCATTACTAGTAGTACCAAGTCTCCTAGAAACCTTTGCTGATTCTTTAGCATCTAATAATGTTTCAATAATCTTATTGCATTCTGAAAATGTAAGGTCATGTTGTTTACCACCGATGTTTAATGTACCGATTACTGGCTGGTTTGCTTCTCCTTGTGGAGATAATCCTGGTTTACCTTTCCAATATATGCTTGCCCATGTAGAGCCAAACTTTGAAGGGTTGAACTTTGTTTTTGGTTGTCTGTTGTTGTAATTAAATTTTGCCATTGTTATTTTTTTAGCATTATGCCTACTCTATTTCCTCTTTGGACGGGTTTTCAGCTTAACCCCGGTTATATATCTTTCTTCTTAACACTTTTAATAATAAAGTTATATAAAATATAATAAAAATTTTTCAAATAAAAAAATGTTTTTCACTTTATTTTTTGTAAATGTTTAATAAATTGTTCTTCTACCTCTACCGAGTAATATTCTATATCAAAAAGTTCTCCACTACTAATGTTTCCTTTCTTATGTTCTTTCTTAGCATCTTTTAATTTTGCTATAGAATCTAACATTTCATTAAATAGTTTATCAGTCTTATTCATGGTCTCCATCACTTAATGTAAAGGTATCTACTGGTTCTAAATAATCGCATGGATCGTAGTGGGTATTGTCTTCAGAAACTACTATGTGTTCTAATGACTTTCTAAGTTTCTTTTTGTTTCTGTTATTTATTCTATTCCAATACTCTACAGTATCTAAATTTCTCCAAGCTTCCCAAGCACTATTCGCTACTGCTAGGTCTGGATAATCTTCACCTATAATATTTTTACCGCTTTGGCCAATATAACATCCACCATTGGGTGTCTTATGTAGTTTTGCTTCAGGAAATTTTTTAATTAGTCTTTTTTTAGTTCTTTTGAACTTTGCCATAAAGGCTTCTTTACTATCTATCATCTATTTTGTTTTGATTTAATATTATCTAATAATTTTGAGTAGGCTTCTTTTTCTTCGTCTGATGCTCTATCATACCATTCTTGAAATTCTCCACCATTTAATGAAAATACAAATTTTTTGAAATTGTCGTCTTTATTTTCTTCTATTCTTTCTTGCACCATCATTTTTCTACTTCTTATCTCACCAGTATCTGGGTTTCTTTCGTGTATCATTGGTTGAGATTTATTTGCTTGATAAGCGTTATCTAAAGTATTATGCTGGGAAGGTCTCATTGATATTTCATCCAACTCAGACCATGTTAATTTTCTAGACTTATTTAGTTCTCTATCTTCTAGTCTAGCAAATTCATCTTGTGAAACTGTGACTTGAACATATTCTGGCCAATCAGAAGATTGTGGTGATACATTGTAATACTTGGTAATATTACCGCTTACGGCTTCTCTTTTGTTTATCCAAATGTTTATTTTCATAACCTTTCTCTTTTATTGAATTTAATATTTTATAATATACGTGTTCGTATTTTTCAACTACTGGTTTCCACTTCCATTTTTCAGGATCTAGTTTTTTATATTCTCTATGAAATTCTTTTTCAATACCCATTTCCTTTATAGACTGTGTAATTTCATACAATGTATCTTCTTGCCACTTGCTCATAACTAAACCTCCACTTTTTTATCGTGTTCATCTATTAGTTTTTTTAACTCTGCACATTTTTCATATTCTTCATATCCAATAAAAAATGTCATAAGTTTATTTGCTAGTCCTACTGGGTCTTTACTACCTAACTCTTTCTTCATACCTTCAATACCATATTTCATGAATAATTCGTAACCACTATCCATTGCAGTTTTTCTAATTTCTCTAAAAAACTCTTTTGTATTCAAGCTATCAAAGTCTCCTGTATTTTTATTAAATATGTTCATATATAAATATCTAATTTTTTACTTTACCGTTAATAAAGTCTTGTTGTTTTTTAATTGCATTATCTAAATCGCTTGTTTCCTCTACCAATGGTTGAGATAGAACTGGTTTTTCAGGTTCAACATAGTTTTTCATAGGAACAATTTTTACATCTGTATCTAGTGTATGCTTAATCATGCTTTCTGTTATTGATGGATAAACCATATAACCTCTACTATATCTACCTGAATTATCAGGGGAATGTAATGTATACATCGGCATCGTCCATTGAGTTGGTAAAGATTCTACATCTTCATTACGATATTGCCTAGATTTTACTACACCATTATGAACTGATCCGTCATAGAACTTAAACTTTACTGATTGTCCTACCTTGTACTTGAATTTTGATTTCTTTGCCATATTTATTTTTTTAATTTATATACTTTAATTCCTTCTATAAAATCTAAAGGTATCCTTTCTTCTAGGTCACCTTCTTGTCCCATAATCCAATTTATTTCATTCCATAGGTCTTCTATGTTTTCAAATGTATGGTACATGACTTCCCACTTGTGTTTTGGTATGTTAATTTCTACTTCCCACATATTACTTAGTTGAAAACATCTTGTTTAACGTCTTTGCTAGAGGTACAACTTGAGAAGTATTGATAAACTCAGCACCTTTACCGTACATAACTTTGAAATCTGATTCGTTAGATTCGTATTTGTATTGACCACTAATAAAGTAGCTAAGAACTTTAATACCTCTATGTACCATATTGTCTACTTGATTTTTAGTATGTCTAACTGCATACTGGCCCCAATATTGAATGTCTTTATTTTCAAAGTATGGAGCTCCATCAGAAAAGTTAATGAAATAACTATCCATATCTCCAGAACCGTCTACTATTTCTTTTTGAATAGCTTCAAAGCAAAGACCTTCAGGAGTAATACCTGGACAAGTAATGTTCTTGAATAATGTAGCAATCTTATTTATCTTATCTTTTCTAGAGTCATAAGCAATAAATATTGCTGGAACATTTTTCCTTGCAATTTCTTCAGTACTTCTGTATGAGATAACTATATCTAGATTACCAACCATAGAAGCTGCTTTAGCAATTGCAACAGTAGCTCTTTGAGCATTTTTCCATTTGTCACCACTCATTGAACCACTAGCATCAACACTAATGTGAACAATAGCAGGGTTAAATCTCTCTTCAAATACCTGGTTAAATACACTAGTATAACCGTAACCTAGACTTGAAACTAATCTTTTGTCTATTTTACCTTTGTTTAGTCTAGTATACTTAAGGCTTCTTTCGTCATTTCTAACCTGTAATTTTCTACCTAACTGAGTACCTAATCTAAGGCCATCGTTAATAGCATCTTGATTAGTTTCTTGTCTCCATTCTCTTTCGTTAAGGGTTTCATAAACTCTAGAATCTATAAGAGATTGAGACAGGGTTCTTACGACTAGGCAGTCTGTACCATTAGACTTTGCACCATAATACCTACCTGGCATTCCGTTACCAACAGTCTTAGTTTCTGAACCAGACTCTTGTATGGCTTGTATATTATTCTTATCTTTTTTAGATATGTTAGACTTTTTGATTTTACCATCAAGTAGTTCTTTTTGTTTTTCAATGGCTTTTTGTAATTGCTTTCTTTGAGAATCAGTTAGTTCGTTAACACCGCTTGGAGAACCAGACTGAGATGGTGTACCGTTATCTGTAGTAGTTTCATCTGCCCTATTATCACCACCATCTTGTTCTTGATTTTCAGATATTGTAGCAGGTAAATGAGATTCTATAATTTCAAATACATTAGTTGCAACATCAAGGGCATCTTGAGTAGACTTTAATCTATCAATATTTTTTAAGTCAAGAGCTTTCCATATCTTCATCAAACCCTTTAGAGATTTAAGGTCTCTATTTGAATTAGTAATGTTGATTAAACGAAACATGTAAGAATCTAAGTCTTCACTAGTCTTTTCATTAGACTGTAATGCCTTGTCAATAACTTTAGAATGGAAGTATTTATCATATAGTGCTTCATAGTAACCTTGGTAACCTGGAGCATTTTTGTAAATGTAATAGTCAATACGTCTGTCTTCAACAAAATTTAACAGTTGTTTAAGAGTATCTGCAATGTATCTTACAGCTTGAGATTTATTGTACTCTCCAGTAGAAACCATTTCACTTTTTTCGTCACACCAAGTAGTTTCGTAGAAGTTGTGTTTTTTACAGATTGACTCTATATCAAAGCTATTTTTGATATAGTTATTGAAGTTATGCTCTTTAATTATATCGAAGTCTGTAAGAAGACAGTGAGAACCTTCGTGAAGAGCTAGACCCACAGTAGGGTCGAAATCTTTATCTTTTATATTACCTGAAATAACGACTGTTTTACCGTCAGTAAAGCTTTCGTCTTTGTTGTTATATTTAACAGGAATGTTTTCGCCAGTTACGATTCTTACAAAGTTTGAAATAGCTCTAAGAGTAGCAGCCATTTTTACGTAGTCTTTGCCAGGCTTAATCTCTTCGCCAGTTAGAATATCTACGTTGTCGTCTTGATCGAAGTCGTACCAGAAATTTGAATGATGTGACATATAGTTTGGGTTTATTGTTTAATTGTTATTGATTTATAGTATAAATATAATAAATTTATTTGACATATGAAAATATTTTTGATGACAATTTGTCAATTTCATATGACAATGTGGCAAAAGTTATTAACAATTCTAGCATGGGCAGAATATCCACATTGATACATAGAATAGTCCAAATATGGTTGTTAATAGTAGTATTGAGCCAAAAAACTCAATTGGGTCTTCTTTGATAAATTGAAGGGTTTCTTTTAGTAAATTCATATAGTTAATTGTTATTGATTTATAGTATAAATATAATACATTTTTTTGAATCTAGAAAATCTGGGTAGTAGAGTTATTAACAATTTAATTAAAGTTATTAACAATACTGTTGTGAACCAGGAAGGATTCGAACCTTCGACCTACAGCTTAGAAGGCTGTTGCTCTATCCAGCTGAGCTACTGGTCCAGGGTGGGGCGCGCGCGATTTACATGAGGTGGTCCTCGACGCGGTGGTTCCGGTTGTCTCCTCTAGGAAACTCTCGGGAGTTAACTATATATTATATTAACTCTCCAGATGAGGTCCCTTAATTCAGCACACTTTTCGTACTCTTCAGTCTCGATAAAGTAATCCATTATATTCTCTATCTCAGAGACAATCAATTTACCAGGAGTGTGGGCAATTGCCATACCTTCGTCAATAATATCGGATAGCTTTCTCCTATTGATTAGTATATCATAACTATTTCTATTAGCCATATCTTGGATGTCTTCTACATCAAGAGGCTCGAGGTCAAAGTTATTGACAAACCAGTCTTCATTCCACCAATCTTCTCTATCCATTGACTTTACCCATTATCATTGCCTTTTGTCTCTCTATCTCTTCATCAAGCGATGTAGTTGAACCTTTAGTCTTCTTATCAAACTTCTCGTTGAATGGTATTACACGGGTAGTATCTACCTTTTCTCTTATAGGTATATCTCCACCAGCATAGGTAGGGGTACCTTCAGGTACGTCAAAAACAGGCTTGTCTATTTGGAACCCTTCAGGTGCAGTCTTACCGTAGTCATGGTTTCTATCACGGGTGCATTTCTCTATTACTTTAGCGGCTTCTACCCTTAGGTGGTCACCGTGGTGTACAGAGCCTATAGGTTGAATGCTTACCTTACCATTCATTATATTAGGATTGTTCAAAAAACCATATTGCTCTACGTCACGAAACATAGGTAGTCCAGTATGGGATTGGTATACTATAGTGTTGTACTTAAATTTAACGAAATCTCCGTGTTTATAGCCTTGGAGTGGCTGGGAATTTAATAATGTCATATTCGATTATTTAGTTAATGTTTGGTTAATATTATTTTTGTTGTCTAGATTTTTCATATTATCTAGTAATTCTTTATTTTGATCCGTAGCGGAACTGGCCAACCCTCTAATAATACAGGTGAGTATAGTAGATATAAGTATAATACATACGATCTGCGTAGTAGTTAGCTCTGATAGGTAGGTGAGGATGTCTGTATAGGTCATATAGTTGTTGTTTATTTATATAGTAAATATAATCAATTTATTTCAATCCCGAAAATCTGGGGTGAAAAGTTTCTAAAAGTTATTAACAATCTGGAGTCCAATCTGGTTCAGTGTCTTCTATCTCTGTCTCATTACCGTCCTCATCAATAAACGTCCAACCATTCAGGTCCATGTCTACCAATGCTGTTAGGTCTGCTGTGGTATGTGGTTGTAGTATACTTAGACTCTCTAGAAGAGAGTGAGTTCCCTCAAATTCTGGTATTTCTTTTTTCATATTAGTAGTATCTTCTTTTGGTTTTACTTTTACTTAGTTGTTCTAGTAGCCTAATCGCCACCTCTTCTGTTATCTCTCCATCGTAGTACAGTTGGTGTATTAGTCTGTTCATCTTAGTGTATACTATCCCATACTGACTCGTATCTAAACTGGTCGTTATTATTCATCTCGTCTAGCTGCTCATCTGTAGCCTCTACCCCATCTACTGTTGCTGCACTAATCCATGCATCACAATAGTCTGGATAGTCCTTGTGGTCTATACCGTCTATCTCTACTATCTCAATCTTACTGTAATCTAATTTTACGTGTGACATATCTTTTATTTTAATTGTTATACTTCTACTTAATGTATTTAATCCGACGTATATAATATCCCGGGATTATTTTTCTGGCCACCAATAAAGGGATGCACCAAGCCCCCTGCCCAAAAAAAATATTTTTTAGGTGAACAAATAATTAGGCAATCAGAGGGGGTCACTATGGACCCACCTCCTATACCACCACTGTATATCGTTATTTCACTCACTATAGGTATTATAATTCGATTTCGTTATCTTCAACGTCCTCTGTATTAAATAGGTCCTCATCGCTATTATCCTGTGGGATATATTTTTGGACGATCTGTTTTATAAAGGTACGTTCGCTATCTATACCACCACTATTATCGAATAGAGGGTATATTGTAACCTGTGCGGCCTCACTAAGGGTAAATCCATCATATATAAGGGATACCATTTCGACACTACACCTTGTACTTATATGTGTGGATAATCGCGGCATCTCACTCATCATCTCTTTACGTGTATCACTTACGATTGACGCCACACTCTCTATATTTTTATTATCCACTAAGGGAAATAGCATTTTTAATAGGTCGACCTCTTCGTCCATACCTAATACGTCCATTTCCACTATAATAAATCTGTCCAATAAGGCACGATCCATCACTCTTGTCGCTGTATATTCATTACCAATATTAGCCGTCGCGACAAACGTTACGTCCTTTGCCACTTTAATAGTTGGTGCACCATCGGCCTCATCCAACCTTAAATACCTTTGGCCCTCATCTAATACGGTCATTAGTATATTGTGCGCCTCTGGATGCGCTCTACTTAATTCGTCTAATAGGATTATCGCACCTTCCGTTTGAATCGCTTTTACGAATAACGCCTCACTAAAAAAGGTACCACTATCCTTATTAAAGTGTGTATTACCTATAAGTGTCGCTCTTGGATCTTGTGTCGCACCTAAATTAAAATAGAAATGTGGCCTATCGAGTGATGTGGTAAGTGCTTTAGCGGCCATCGTTTTACCACAACCTGCAGGACCGGTCATCATTATATTTTTACCACGCATCGCTGACCTAACCAAAAATTTCCATTTGGTATCCTGCATAAATAGCGATTTAGGTTTTAATTCACTTGATGTGGATATAAATTGCATTAGCTCCACTTGTTCGGAAGGGAGCGCTACACCATCAGGTGCACTATTTATTTTTAACGTATTAAGGCCTTCCCAATCAGTGCCCTTATATACGTTAGGACCTTCATTGAAATACTTAATATCGACTGTACCCATAGTGAGTACGCCATTTTTATCCATAATTTTAACCGCCCTATCGCCTTCTTTATACGCACGACTTACACGCTCCTTGGATACGCTGTCTTTAGGACACTTAAATTCGTTACCTTTACCATCCACTAATTTGGTAGGTGATATAGGGTTTAGATAGATTTTCTTCTCAGTGGTGATTTTTGCTTTTGCCATAAAATTTATTTAGTATTAGTTATTTGTTATTTATAGTATAAATATAATCAATTTATTTCAAACGGGAAAATGCCGGTGCACTTATTTTCAAAAAGTTATTAACAATTATACGTTTGGCCAGGTAGATGATCTGTCTATTGGTCCATTCGATTCGTAATAGTTAAATACCGACCAACCTGGATACATTGATAACGCCTTATCCTTTGCCTCACTTAGGTTGTTCGCTTGTACAGTTGATAATTTTACCTTACCTGGATATACAGGGTTCGATAAATACACTTGCCATAGGTTTTCTTGTTCTAATAAATTCATTTGTTAATTTTTAATTTTCACTTAGGTTAATTGTTCTATTGTAATTATTATTACATAGTAAATATAATAAAAATATTTCAAACCGGAAAATATTTTATATGACAATTTGTCAAAAGTGTATGACAATGTGGCAATTGTTAATAACTTATTTTTAATAATATCATCCGGGCCTGTAGTGCACTCAATCCATCGGATTATAATCCCTTAAATCACACCGTTTAATAGGCCTGTAGGGTTAGGATTCGCTTTGGCTGGTATATTTTTATAATATTATAGGTATCGCTGTGGGTTATACGGTTATACAGGATAGAGGGTACGAGTGACACTTACAGCACCTAGGTCGATAGACGCGGTTGCCCATATGTGTGATAGGTCGATATCACTGGTAGGTCCGATGGTACACAGACGTGGCGTTGGTCGATAATAATTTAACACTTGCGGTATTACCAATATCCAGAATCCGGTGTCAGCCGGGGTGCAGAAAAAAACCTTCTCACCACCTCACACACATTGGCATTTCACTGTACTGATACGGTCTAAATTCATACCTATCTGGGTGTATTATATAAACGGGTTATTGGGGACACCCTATTGGTGACTTAATATCCTCTTACACATGGGGTATCAGGGGGGTGGGGATTACATCGTATCTACTATATATAGTGTTAGCATTACACAGGCCAGTGTGGTACTACCTGTTAGGAATAGTGATATTATTATACCTAATTCTATTAGCGACCTATTACGTACTATCCAATTAGGTCTGTCATTCCCCTTAATAGGTATACCGTATTTATTACGCTTAACCCTTTTACTGTTCATCCTCTTTCTCTTTAGCCTTTTTATCCAATTCATTTAATACTTCCTTTATTAGTTTATTACCCTCTATACTGATACCTTCATGACTATCCCTACTTAGTGCGTTCTGTATTGCAGTTCTTACCCACGCTTTTTTATAATTAGGATTCCATTTCGGTTTTCTCTTTGCTGCCATATATTACATATCTCCACTTGATTTCATGTCCACCTCTTTTTTATCGGTGTGACACCCACAACTATTTCCTTTACATTCTCTCTCGCTGTACGGACTGTTTGGGTCTTTACTATTATAGTGTAGGTCGTGATTTGGTCCTTTATCCACTGGTCGACCGTTATCGTCATATACCGGCGAATTGATTAGTTCCCATATAATCAACCCCCAACATACTACAAATACTACCCCTATCGCTATCCAAAGTTCTAACGTCATAACATTCTCCCTATCGCTATCCCTATCAATAAACCTACCACTGTCATACCTATTATGGTTATCCAAATCTCTTTATTACGACTTTGTTTTTTCATCTTTTTTCTCATCTTCCTGAATAGGTAGAAATTTTTCAAAAAACCACATCATTATTACTCCACTACCTATACCGCCACCAAGTACAATCGCCATAATATAGAAGAATTCCTCTGGATTCTCTCTGGCCGGTTCTATACTGATTCCTACAAATACAAAGAATAGGGCTACTATTACCCATCCTGTTATCGCCTCTTTTCTAAACATTCTTGATTTCATCTCTTTAATACGTTCTTTCATATTTTTCTTTTCCCTGTACGGACAATTCTTACAACGGTTATCGCAACAATATCCTCTCTTTAATAAAAATTCT
>Ga0098043_1000978_pt1 | contig 10316 bp, 17 predicted proteins | sample 9B_taG_FD_92581 | JGI IMG/M metagenome (GOLD analysis project Ga0098043, IMG submission 92581) | Marine viral communities from the Subarctic Pacific Ocean - 9B_ETSP_OMZ_AT15188_CsCl metaG | ecosystem: Environmental > Aquatic > Marine > Oceanic | place: Subarctic Pacific Ocean | collected 2015-01-10 | reverse complement strand
CGAGAACGCTGAACACAGACAGATGGCCTAATGTTAGATACAATCAATATCCTTGTATAATCATCGTCGCTTATGATTGGCGCATCTTTCTCCACAACATCACGCCTCCAGCAACTGGCAATAAAACAACGATAAAGACAAAAGCAACAACAAGCATAAAACCCATGGCTGTAACTTTAATTACAGGGTTTTCTAAATCAGCCACTCGCTCTATTACTGTTTCAACCCTGTCCCCCGTCATTAGCCCCACCCAATCCTGTTAAAGATTCTATTTCATGAATACCTACGCAATCTCCTACACCCGCTTTAGAATTGATAGAGACTATTTTTCCTTGGACATATGCTCCATAATCTCCCCACCCTGACGCTATCACATTGACATCGACAAAAACCGGATGTTTCAATGTAACATAATCATCCTCATATAGGTTATCAGCGTTGATTAATTTTCTTAAGCGTTTTTCGACATCGGGGCGGGCCTCCAACATTCCTACATCATAGTATGCTGGGCCGTCTCTCACTGAGACTTTCCATTTGCCAATGAGTTTTGAACGCACTCCTTTGACTGTAGAGGTTAGAATGCCGCCATTCAATCTAAAGGTTTGATATGGGCTGTGTTCAATCGTAACTAAGAGCAACTCATATCTTGTATTTTCATAAGTAAGTAAACCATTAGCGTTTCTTAGCAATACGGTTTGTATTGTATCGCCTTCAACTGTCTTTGTTAAGTGCATCAATGCCATTGTTGGATTTTCTATTTTGACCATTGACTTATATTCCCAACCACGAAAGTTTGAGGCAATGTATTCTCGACGCTGTTCAAAAGGCATAGCAGTGTAGTTTTCATACCCTTCCTCATCTATCCTCAGTATGTCGCATATCTGTAATTCCACATCTCTATTGGCGGCATACTCCATCAAATAAATTCCGCTGGGCCAATCCGAGCATAATGTTTCGGTGTTTATTTCTACATCCACTTCTATGCCGGACGAATTGAATAGCATTGGCCGCTTTGCATCTTCTAATACATGCAAGGTCATCCATTCACCCGCTGGTATTTCTAAATAGCACTCGCCAAATGGGGCTAATATAGCATCATCTATGAATGCGGGAGATGGTATTACAATCCCAGTACCATAATGCGGTTTAATGAGGTCATGCAGCCCCTCGCCTGACGAAAATACTTCACACACTTTACGGACCCCGTGTAGCAGCACGGCTCTTTTTACTTCATGAAACAAAGCACCATTCGCATCTGCAAGTGCTGCGACTATATGTCGCAACCTGACTTTGTTGTCTCTACCACTCAATCTTAACAAAAGAATGTGCATGTCTTTTTTACAAAGACGATTAAACAACGGCCTCAATAATTCGGCACGAATCTCATCATCCTTAGTCTTAAGCATCGATTTCAAAACACCCACCACTCTACCCAATGTCACATCTGTATTCTGCGTTTCACAAAGCGTAGAAAGAAGGTATATTGGATCAAGATTGTCCCCCACTTCTTCAATATACGAATCTGTTAGGTGATAGAATATTTCCCTAAACTCTTCATCGGATAATCTATTTTCATCTAATGGCGCATAGAAGAAATAGACCACAGGGTATTGATTCATTTTTGTCGCATTCAAACAATTAGAAATTAAACGCTCAGGTTTTAATTTTGATTTGACATCCATTGTGGATTTCATAACGCGCTTACATTCGGTTACAGACTTAAACGGAATTGTGTTATATGTTTCCGAATACAAATACTCACCTCAAGGATATTGACTTAATAAGAAATGTAACGCTTCTTCATCCGGTATAACCGCAAGTATATCGGGGTGAAGTCTTTCATTCTCTACCCACCTTGTATTCTCTCTTCGATTATCTTTAGGCATTACTCTAACTCGATAACCTGTCACTATCAAAAAAGCATCAGCCATCTTAGGGATTGAAACTCTACGGCCAGTCATAAAGGCGATGAGATAGATACAGTCTGCAAGTAATCTAATGGGGGTCCTTGGAACATCCATCAATAGTCGCTCCCACAATTCCATTGAAAGATTCGACACCTCCTCAGGCAAACCCAATACGCTACAAACCTCTTGTGATATTTCGCTATGCTTAGAAGTATAATCCTGTTTACTTGATATCATCATTATCATCTCTTATCGGTATTACTGAACCAAGGGGTTCCTCTACCTCCCACAGTGTCTCATTTAATAGTGCCTCGCTCAAAAATTTGTGTAACTGCTCCGCTTCATGCTTATGCAGCATGAACCCCTGTCTTGTATATCCTATGTGGCCAGTAGCAGATGGAACAAGGCGGCTTAACCTAATCCCTAAGACTCTTGTCCCAAAAGCATCGGATGTCATGACATGCAATTCATGACCTAAGTGGCATGTAGAATCTATCTTGCCAATAATTTTACTGTTGTAATCTGCCATTTATTATATCCTCCTCTCTCATTAATGGCCAGCCATACGCTTCCGCATATCCATTATGCCACTCGATATAGTGTTTAAGACAAAGTGAATGAGTACCGCTTAATTCATCAATAGGGAGGTCACAGTTAGGATGCAAACAGGCCATTACTCTTCCTCCGAGTATTGCTGTTTTAATAAATAAGCCGAGTCATCAATAACAATATGAATGTCTCTTAAATAATCAGGAACGCTGCCCTTCTTCATACATATAGGGCAGGTGCCATCTGTATCAATTTTGTAATAGGGCACTCCTGCTTTTATTGGCTGAACGGTATAGATAGCACCGCATTTGTGTGAACAAACTCCTGCATCCCCTATTGAATTGTGAGGGACTATTATTCTCTCCTCATCTTCATCCCATGCTTCTTCTACATCTTCAACAATTTCCCAGCCCAAGACCGCACCGAGTGCTACTATCCAATCATGTTTATCGAATAGGCTTTGGCCAAAAGCATCAGGGTTCGGCCTCGAGGCATGTATATGAGTCAATGCCATTGTGTTGACTCCTGTCCTTTTGTAAACACCCACCGCTGGTAGCGTCCATGTCCCGCCTTCTTTGAGGCTACTCCACAGGTTCATTGCCCAATCAACATCTTCTTTGCTCGGCTCAGGCATCAACATATATCCACCTCCTACACATCAAACAAACTGCGGTATCACGCTCTCTCTTTTCGACGACATCATACCTCTTATCTCCTTTCAGCATTTTTTTAGATTTACAGTCGGGGCAATCGTGCTCTATCTCCTCGTTCATGACAATACCTCTTCGTCTGTCATTACGCGATACTTTTTTGTGAATAATTTACTCCATGCTCTTGGATGTCTTTTAGACTCATAAAAGTCCAACCATTGCTGTGCGTTTTTGATCGCCTCATCTATTTGCTTCAAAGACTCGCATTGCTCAATACCACTCATCTCAGCAAACCTTTCACTACCTGTTAAAAGTCCTCTATCGTATCTTAATTCTCTCATGATAGCATTCCAAGGAATAGTAGCCACTCGATATCTTCTTTCAGCAATAAGCCTGCCTGACATATTACACCCTAAAGGTCACAACCTTTTCAATGCTCACTGCCAGTCTTTACTAAGTGATTTACTAAAATCAGCGGGTGTTGTTTCATCAGCCTTTATGACTGTAATACTGGGGTCCGTGTAATCCGGCTTTCCGCCTCGCTCTACTCCACACGCTTCGCATTCATCGCTTCCCTTGTACGCCATCGGGTGCCCGCACCATGTGCAAGAGTCACCCTGCCACAGGAATGAGGAGGTAGCATCGAACATACCGTCATCTCCTCTCTTGTGAAAAATTCTTTTCAAGTCTACTTCTTCTGCTTTCATAACTGTCAATTCCCAATTGTTATCTTCTAATGCAGTAACAAAGGGCAGTATATCGCTGTCTGTGTCCTCTACAGCCATGCTATGCTCATCATCGACAACCATGTCCCATTTAGCCCACCCCCGTTGTCCGTCTGCGGTAATTATGGCTACACCCCGTCTTTCTTTGATAGAGTGTGGCAAATCAATATAGGGTAATATAGCATAAGGTGCTCTTATATCCCATAGCCTAATTGAAGATTCATGTTTAGGTGCCTCCATCCATCCAGCCAATTCCGGTGAAAATAAATCCGTCAATATCCTGTCCAGCATTGGGTCGGATGAGTTTGCAATCTTCCACTTTCTAAATATGACATAGATGGGGATAGGGGGGGCTTTTGGTAATGCTGATGCTGACATTTTGATCATGCTCCATTTAATTCAGCAAGTTTAGCAGCGGCCTTCTTTGCGGGTCCTGTAACAACTATCGGATTTGAATCAGCCTCATCTCTACCTATCTCCCAGCGAGTAGTTTTACAAAATATTCTGCCCTCAGGGGTGTCCGCATAATGGTTTGCTGGTATCATCTTCATCCACGACGGTGGATATCCGATGACTCCTATAGCGGCCCTCCATACATGCGAGGAATTCTGTCTGCTCTTAGGTCTATTCTTTCGAGTCCAATGGGTAGTCTTTGGCCCAACGCCTTTCTTCTCTTTCACTTGGCTGCCCCCTTTGCCTTTCTATAATGACCACAGTACCATGTGATGTACCCGTCGACAATCTCCTCCCCCGTAAAGCGACACTTCATGACATCGGTATTCCCGCATGTCGGACATTTCTTCATTCCGATGCCTCCTTCCAGTAGTATGTTACCCTCGTTTGCTTGTAGTCCCACTTGTTTAATGATAGAGGATGTCTTTCTCTACGAACCTGTCTTGAATAATTCTTACTTAGATACTCATGTAATTCAGCCTTCGTAGGGATATGTCTGTTAGCACTACGCTTCTTCATGTTGTATAACTCATCAATAATTTGGTAACTATTGCGAGATACGCCGTCGCTCATAACTTCATCTATGAACCTCTTAGCAACATTGCTCATCGACTTAACATGGGCCATTATTTCAGCCTCCCCATTGGCCAGTCCATAGGTTCTCGAGACTTCCAAAGTCTCAAACAGAATTTGCACATAGGAATGCTGTACTCATTCCTGCCAGTAGCCTCTCCTTCGCATTTGACATGCATATATCTACATTCAACACCCTCAGTCATTCGCTCTCCTCCTCATTGAAAGCAATCTCGTCGGACTTAACATTGAGCATATTTAAGACAACACCTATCATCTCCGAGACCTTGAAAAAGTTACCATCCTGTAGATTCACAACCGTTCCAACAGGTCTTTGTTCAAGCGTTCTCCTGTCCTTTACCAGCCATTGTGAAAGCGATACAATCTTGTCTGTCTTGATCAAGATATGACTTTCGTCAGGGCTAAAGGTGTCATAAGATACCATTGTCATAGGAGTTAACCTAATCCACTTTGGTGTGCTCCTGTTCCCCCCAGTGTATAATCTCCCGTTGTATCTAACTCCTTTAATCCTTAACTTGTCTCTTTCATCAAACATCTGTATCATCCTCCTCAAGATTATCGTGATAAGTCTCGAGTATAATTAGGTCACTGGGGTCAAAGTTTGTAGCAATGGTGAGTATGTTACCTCTAATTACTTGCTCCACAGTCCATGCCATAACCTGTGCTGGTGTTTCCCGCTTCATCTGCTCTAAATCATTGCAGTTAAGGCACCAGTCCCTATTAATCGGTACTGCCAATCTTGGATGAGTCCACATTGGTTTCAAACAGTTTTCACACTTTGTAGCGGAGTCAAGGTCCTCTCTTTCTATCAATAATATAGCCGCTGCAACGGTCCCCAATGGGGGTATGTCTACCATAGCCTTAGTTACTCTCATTTGATTACCTCCTGCTTACTATGGCCGATGCACCTTGTCTCGTATATTACACATCCGTGTATGCGGTCATGAGGGTATACTCTCGAGGTAGCCCTTATATTAAACGGTAAATCCCGTACTTTACCCTCTTCATTAACAATCATATTGACTATTTGGAAGTCATCACCTTTGAATGAAAATTGCCTGTTAGGGCTCCCTGATAGCCAATGGGATGGGACATATTCAATGTAGCCCTCTACAATATCTTGCAAGACTTTCAAGTTAGGACTGTCCCCTATATGGAATAAAGTCAAGTTATCGTCCAATTCAACTCCAAGCCTAAACCACACTTGCTCGTTCTTTGCTGCTCCTGTCGACATCATATCAACCCCAAGTAGTCCGGTGCGTCTACATCCATGTCTATGGCATTCCCAAGCCGTTGATTGTGAGTCTTTACATCCTCAGGGGTATCAAGCACATAAGAGTCTACAAACTGTCCTTCTATGCCGGAATACTCAATGCCGACATAATTACAGTATGAAGCCTCGCAACAGAAACTCTTGACTCCAACAGGCGTCATCATTTTGAATGGAATAGCATCTTCAATACGGTATTCTTTGCACCACTTGCAATTGAAGTAACTGCACTCATCCAATTCCATAGCACAAAGGCCATTCTCAGGCTCCCAATTCAATTCGGTTACACCTTCGGGTATGATTTCACCACCACAGCCCTCGCAGGTTGTTGTGGGTGTGTATTCGACATCGGGTTCATCCTCAGCAATGTTGATCCCATCTGTTGATACAAACTCTTGCTTGAGGTCCTCAATGCCAATGGGTCCACTGGTAGAGTCTGCAAAGTAGTTTTCATCATAGTGAGCAACCGTGCCGTTAGAAGCGTAGACAGTGGTTAGTTTGTGAGTCTCAGTTTTACCCTTTAGGATGCCATCTACATATTCAAACTCGGAGGTCTCTATCAAATCAAGCATGGCTATCTTCTTAGTGACCAAATCGCCATCAGCAATGCTTTCATTGAACGAGATAAAGTCGTCAGCCATCTTAGTGTATGTGTCCTTAATCTCACCATACCACGCCTCGTATGAGTAGTATAACTCGCCGTTCTTGCCGCAGATGTCACTGTAGTCCCATGAATGATAATCGTCTATGACCTCTCCACTTTCATAGAACAATCTAATTCGGTATTCCCTGTGGTCCTCTATCTCCCACGCCTTTGGCTTTGGGCTTATAGATTCAAACTCCAAGTCTTGATTGATAACATCCGGCAAAGCCATGCCGACCAATAACTCAAGACCGCTGCCAGTGAGCCAGTATCGTGTGCTTCTTCTAACGCCTTCTTTGTTGACCAGTTTCTCTTTAACGAGTTTGTCAAGCATCTTACGAGCCATGTCAACCTCATCCTTTTCAAGTGAGCCATCAGCCAATGCAGTCTTTTTGATTTGACCCCATGTTGGCCCCTCAGTAACACCGCTGTTATTGATAGCAGCCAGCAAGCCTATGTTGACACGGTTATCAAAGTCGACAAGAGCCTGCTCTAATCCAACAGGTGCGGAAACAGGTATGGTCTCAGCCTCGACCTTGGGATGGGTCTGTCCTGTCTCCTCTCCTTGCAAAGCAGATACTTGGGTGCTGACATGAATAGGAATTGAATCCTGAGGGTCGCCAGTAGTCACCTCTTCGGCTGATGCTTCGCTTGGATTATACATTTCTTGATTGACATCAATCAGTAGATTGAGCAACCTATCTCTTTGTTCTGCCATTGTCTCTTCCTTAGTTACAGATGGCTTGACACCACCAATAGGCTCGCACTCTAATATCATGTTGACCTTAGGTGAGCCAGCGGATTTACCTTGGAAGTGTCTCTTCATTGAATTTGTAATCTCAGCAACATCGACTGCATTCTTATGTGCAGGCAGGTCCGATTGCTTTACAGACATCCGGCCATTCTCATCAACAGTCATTGCAGCATCAATAGCACCGTTTACTCTTTCAGCAAACCGATGAGCAATCTCAGCATTGCCTTCAAACACTTCGATTAAAGCATCTATCCAACAGCCAGTCAACCAGTCTCTTGGTATTGAGCAAGTATTTCTTTTGTCACTCATACCGACAGGGATTACAACAGCAGGTTTTGATCCATCTGCTGGTTTGAGTGTGTATTTCATGCCGCCCATTCTAATGGATATTACAGTGTCCTCTACACATGCAATAGGGTCTTTGTTTTCTTTGCGCTCATCTTCGTTGAGATAGACTCCATGTCTTGTCATCCATTGCTCTTGCAGGACAGCACCAATCATCTTCAATGCTGGACCAGCCTCAGCAGGTATCTCATCCATATCTTCAACCACTTGAGTAAATAGTTTCTTCATTGTTTTACCCCCTTCATAATATCGTTCATGAAATTACGCAATTCCATCTTCTCATCTGTGTCCTCGCCATCAATAGGTTCGTCGCCTGCGCCACACCACGCAGCAAGTTGGCTCCATGCAAGGGCTTCATCGCTGAATTTTCTCAACCTATCAATTGATTCTTCAACAGTAAATGGTTCACGAACACATACAACCTCGCCATCCGGCCCTCCGTATGCTCCGCTATCTCCCCACAATAACTCCGACACTTCTGCTATGAATCCGTCAAGGGTTTCGCCCTCTTCAAACTCAATCACTTCAATGATTCTTGTTCCGGTTTTATCATCTGTAAATTTGTATGACGCCTTTTCATAATCGCCATCTAACTTCAATGGTAAATAATCTGTTAATCTGTTATACATAACCTCATATGCTCTTTTACGATTGGTCTGTTCATGTTCTTCTACTAAGTATCTCAAATCGTTATCAAAGCAATAACCCTCAGGGGCGGCCAATTCTATCTCAAAAAGGCCATCGCTTTCACTGGTTTCAATCTCAATATTGTTATTCTTGCACACTCTTTCAATCATTTTCTTACTCATAATATCATCCTCACGGTTCATCCCGCTAGTCATACCTAAGGGGTCAGGGTTTATAATTACTCGGTAGAAACATTAGAGGGGTGACACGAATCACACAGCCATAGTGCTGGTTCTTTATGATAACGGCTAAAGAAAACCCAGTATTCTTTTACAGGCCCTTCAAAGCCACATTTAGCGCATTGGCGCAAAGTCTCTTTCATATCACATCTGTGGGGGACCGTTCTGCTTCATTTGGATTACATCGTCAATCCTTAGAATCATGACCGCTGTCTCGGTAGCACTAAGCAAAGCCTGCTCTACTACCTTTAGAGGCTCTACTACGCCCTTCTCTAGCATATTAGAAGCAAGAACACCAGTGCCTTCATCATCTATGTTGACACCGTAATACTTCGCTTCATTATCTGTTATGCTATGAGAGGCTCGTAACTCCATTATCACATCAACAGGGTCTAATCCAGCATTCTCAGCGATTGTAGTCGGTAGCACCTCTAAAGCATCAGCAAATGCCATTACCGCCAATTGTCTGCGGCCTTTGACACTTGATGCGTATTCTCTAATTGAGGCTGCAATTTCTACATAGGTGCTGCCGCCACCAGCAACGACACCTGAGTTTGATCCCATCAGCGAAACTACACCAACAGCATCATCGAATGCTCTTTCTACCTCTTCAACGATATGTGATGTAGAACCTCTTAACACTACAGTTAATGCCTTATTCAAATTTTCAATGCCGCCAATCTCAATCATGACATTCTCCCCAATCTTCTTTTCACGGACAGACCCAGCATCACCTAAGTCTGCTTTCAATAAGTCATCAACACTATCAACAATAGTGGCTCCTGTGGATTTGCTAACGGATGCGAATTGAGATTTTCTACATTGAGCAATAGCCATTATGCCCTCTCGAGCCATATAATGTAAAGCAAGGTCATCTATCTCTTTTTGACACATTACAAATGTGGCTCCCACTTTCTTGAATGCCTTTACTATATCTTTCAGTGCCTTCTCTTCTTGGTCTAAGAATTGCTGCATTTGGTCAGGGCTGGTAATGCTAATTCGAGCATCTACCTCAGTGGTCCTAACCTGTATTGGAGACGATACCAATGCAATCCTTGGGCTATCTATGTTGGTTGGCATTCCAATGTGCGCCTTTTCCTTTTCCAGCACTATACCATCCATCAAATAAGAATCCTCTACTGAGCCGCCAGCCGCACAGATGATATTGAGGTCATCGAGATTAACCTCTCCAGTCTCCTCATCCCTCAGTATCGCTACTGCCTTTCCTGCAATATCTGCAATGCGGTCCTTGACAAACTCGGATGAGTCTGTGAATTTTCCTGTGAGTGATGTCTTAGCACAATTGATTGCGAGTGCATTGCTCATATCCTCACCGAATATGGCTTCCAAATCTTTATTGGAAACTTGACAAACTCCTTTCAATACATCGAGCGCGTGTTGTGATGCCATTCTATATCCTGCTGCAATGACAGTCGGGTGAACATTCTTTTCGATTAACTCCTCGCTTTCCCCCAGCAAGGCTCCTGCAAGCACTACCGCCGAGGTCGTGCCGTCGTAACACTCCGCCTCCTGTGTCTCGGAGACTGCAATGACCATCTT
>Ga0098043_1000977_pt1 | contig 10319 bp, 6 predicted proteins | sample 9B_taG_FD_92581 | JGI IMG/M metagenome (GOLD analysis project Ga0098043, IMG submission 92581) | Marine viral communities from the Subarctic Pacific Ocean - 9B_ETSP_OMZ_AT15188_CsCl metaG | ecosystem: Environmental > Aquatic > Marine > Oceanic | place: Subarctic Pacific Ocean | collected 2015-01-10 | reverse complement strand
TGTAATTCAAAGACGTGCTTTAGCAAAAGCTCTTAATATGGATGTTCAACAATTATCTAAACTTGTTAGATTACAAGGAAAATCTGTTGTTCAACAAAAACAATTTGCAGACTTGGCTGGTGAGGATGGTTTAAGTGCCTTAACTTCCATTTCAAATAAATTTAAAGAAATAGGTGCAACAGCTCTAAAAGAACTTGGAGAGCCTTTATTAAAAGCACTTAAAAAAATTGAGAAAGCTTTTTTCACACCTAAAAATATTGAAAGGGTTAAAGAGGGATTAAAAAGTGTTGTTTCAATTGTTAAAAGTATAGCAAAGGCAGTAATAAGTATGTTTAAAGGTATTTACAATGTTGTAGATTTTTTAACATTTGGCTCACTACCTAATTTAGACACATTATTTCCACCTTTGGAAAGTGTTATGGTTAATGACTTTTCAAGTTCAGGTGGTTCTCATTTAGTCATTACACCATCAGGACAAGCATTAAAAACAAATCCAAGAGATACAGTGTTTGGTACAACCACACCTGTTAATGATTTCACAAGTGGGCCCGCAGGAAGTATGGGAATGGCTAATAAAGAAACTAATGGTTTATTGAATAGAATAATTCAACAAAATGAAACTATGATTAGAGCTATTGAAAGAAATCCAAGTAAATTAGCTGAAGTGATTGAGAGGTTCTAATTATGAGTGGATTAGATAATTTAAGAAGTGTATTTCAAGATGAATTAAATGAAAAAGTCGAATTATTTAGACAAAATCAACCTGTTGACAAATTTGATACAAAACTAAATTACAACGATTCTTCAGAGGTATTACAAACTTTTGGTTTAAGTGCTGATTTAACTCAAAGAGGTGGTAGATTTAGTCCATTATTAGATTCTGTTTTACGAGGTAGAGTTTATAATCCAATAAGATTTAGTCAAGATTTTGTAAATGACAATTTATTTGTCAAACCTGAAACAGGTGAAATAGAGAAATCTTTATTTGAAGACCAAACATTTGACCCTAGAGCAACAACTCCAAAACTTGATACATTATATTTCAATACGAATAAATCTTTTAATCAAGCTACGAGCCCAACTGACTTCTCAACTGCAATTGGAAACAATGATTTACCTTACACACCTTTAACAGAATTAGGCGGACAATTTAAAGAAAATTTAAGTTGGGAAAATTTATACAATAGAGACCACACACCAAAAGATGACCCGAAATATAAAGGTGTCGGTGCAGTAAATTATGGCCCAAATGTTGATAGAGATAAACTAAATATTCGAAGTAATCAAGAAAGAGTAAGTATATTTAGTCCATCAAGAACACAACTTTTTGGGAAAGGTGCTGGTGAACCTTATATGATAAGTGAAATATCTACTTCTGATAGTTCTACTGATGGTGGAAGATTATCTAATTATGGTAGTCAAGAAGTTCCAATTGGTAGAGCATTAGTGGACGCAGTAAGACTTGGTAAATATCTATCATCCCCATCAGGATTGTTATTTATTGCAAAACAAAATTTATTAGGATTAGCTTCAAAAAGTGAGTATCCAGTTTCCCTTAAAATACCAGTTGATTTTACAGCTGTTAGTCCACAAAGATTTAATAGAAATTATAACCCTTTATCAACTTTATTTAGTGCTGGTGCGAGATTACTTGGACCACAACCAAATGTTTTATTTAGAAAAGATTTAGTTGGTACATCTTATGGTGTTACAGACATAGACCCAACAGATTCAAATCCGTTTTCAATCTCAATTGGTGCACCTTATGATGTTAATCAAAGTTTTATTGGTAATGGACTTATCGACAAAAGTACAAGTTTTCCAATTGCTGCAGGAACTAAGACTTCTCAACCTCCAGGATTTCCACCATCAGGTGATAAAATGACATTATCATCTATGATTACAGGTGATTACATATTGGCAGGTGGTAATACTAATTATATTCAAGAAATAACTGAGACTGGAACAACTAATTCTAAAAATGTTAATTTTCAAATAGAGGGTGAAAAAGATGGAATGCCATTTTATTTCAAAGATTTAAGAGATAATACTTACATATTTTTTAGGGCATACATAGAGGGATTAACAGAAAATGTATCACCATCTTACGCATCAACAAATTATATAGGAAGAAGTGAACCTGTTTACACATATGAAAGAGCAGAAAGAGAAATATCCTTAACTTTAAAATTAGTTGCACAAACAAAAGATGAATTGGATTCAATATATGAAAAAATGGAAAGATTAACTTCATTATGTTATCCACAATATACATCTGATACAAATGGAGCACCAGACCCATATGGAAATAGAATGAAACCACCATTTACTAAATTAAGATATGGTGATTTATTTGGTGGAAAAAATAATCAAGAATTAATGGGTTATATTAAATCTATTTCTTACGCAGTTGACCAATCATCAACTTATGAAGTTAAACCAGGTAAAAGAGTTCCAAGACATGTATTGGCAACTATTGGGTATCAAGTGATTCATGATAAGGCTCCAAGACTTGGAACTAAATTTTATGGATATACTCCTCAACCAAGTATTGATGATTTTTTTTAATTTAAGGAAATAAAATGGCTAGATATGAAACTACAAAACAATTAAGAAAAAATAAAAAATCGTATTATGGAACAACTATTTATAATAAAGTTGACGAAAAAAATACTGATTTGTACTTTGTCGCACAAGAAGGTGATAGATGTGATAACTTGGCACAAAGATTTTATGGTGATGCGACTTTATGGTGGTTTATAGCTAGAGTTAATAATTTAACCACAAACAATATACCCGCTGGGACATCTCTAAGAATACCTAATTCTCTCAAAGACGCAACAGGTTTATAATTATGATAAATAAAAGAATATTTGGTTCTGCACTTGATGGTAAAGTAAAAGAAGAACTTGAAAGAAGACAAAATTTAACTCAAAATGAAGATAATGAGTTAGAATCTATTCAAAATAATCAATATAATCCTGAATTTAGTTTAAGTGAAAGAACACCTTTTGTTAGAATGTGGACATCATTGAAATTCATCCAACGAGAGTTACTTGAAGAACTTTTATACACTATAGAAATTGATGAAGCAAATCCAAGTCTTGCAGATTCAGCGGCAAACAGTTATCAAAGACAAAACCCAACCACAGAAAAAAAACCTGTTTTAGATGAAAATGGTAAACTTATTAAATATCAATTCTATGACCCTGAAGTCAGAGAAAGAGTTGATTATGCAAAACAAACTTATATAGTTGGTGATTATAATTATCAAGAATCTTATGGTACATCAGAGGGTTCTCAATCAAATTTAGAAATATTTAGTGCAGCACAAGATGACGAAACAAGAATTGCTAAGGCTGCATTTCCAAGACAGTTAAAAGACAATCCATTATTAAAACCTCAAGCTGGTATAACATCAGTATCTTCAGAAACACAAGAATTTTTAGGGGCAATTAAATCAACAACAATAAATTTTAAGGTTCATAACTTTTATGATTTTGACAGAATTTATAATCGTTATTTTTTAAAACCAGGTGCTACTATTTTTGTAGATTTTGGATGGTCAGACATAACATCTCTTTATAATCCAGATGATTTAATAAATAGTAATGATATTATTAAATATTTATATGATGATGATACAGGTCAAATATCACAAAATCCCGATAAATTAGAAATTATTCAAGGTACAGTTATAGATTATTCTGCAAAAATACTTGAGAATGGAAGTGTGGATTGTTCACTTACAATTCAATCCACAAATAGTACATTGTTAAACCAACAAGCAGATGATACGACACATAGACAAATGCAAGATATTTTATCAAATGGTGTTCGTTATTTAGGTATAATACCAACATTAAAAGATGACAGTGTGTCCGATGAAGAAAATGAAAATTTACAAAAATTTTTATTGACACCAAATAAGACTCGTGATTTTGGTAGTGTTTTTATTTATGAAGAAAATTTAAAGAATAAAGCTAAAAAAATATTGTCTTCAGGTGATTTGACACCAATTGGTAATCCTGTTAGGACAGGTGTTTATATAAGTAATTTAGATGCAGATGACGTTTATATTAGTTTAGGTTTTTTTGAAGATATCATAATGAGTGAAAGATTTGGTTTTGGTAAAAATATTGAAGAAATAAAAAGTGGAAAAAATCTTAATGTTAGAATGGATTCAAGTAATTCATTCACATCTTTTAGTAATACTTTTATAAAAAGACAACAAAATCTACAAGATGCTGATGCTTCACCATCTTTTATAATACCATCAAAGTGGGGTGATGATGTACGAAAACCTGAAGAATCTGAAACATCTCTTGGTTCATATAATTTTCAAACAGGTAAGTTTCCAGAAGATGTTTATGACAATAGTTCTAGTCACACAGAACAAGATAAAGAAATGAAAAGATTACCTGTTAGAGAATTATTTATAAATTGTGAAACCATATTAACTGCTTTTAAAACTGAAGACAACACACACGGTGTAATTAATGAAATATTAAGACAAGTAAATGAAGACAGTGATAATTTGTTTAATTTAACATTAGTGGGAGGTGGTGAAGGAGTTGGTAATGAATTAAGAATTATTGATAATCATAAACTTGAAACTCTTGAGCAAATTTTAAAATCCGGTGGGGTAGCTGATAATACACCTCAATATTTTAAAGATATGTTTACATTCAACGTCATGTCACCAAATTCAATTATTAAAGAATATAATATAGACTTTCGATTACCAACTAGTGAAATTGGCACAATGTATGCCATACAAGCAATGGGTAATGAGAATAAACTATTTCCAGCATCAGATGTTATTGATAACACTGTCGCAATTAATTCTTTAGACGAAAACGCTTTATCAATGATTTACCTACCTGACATGGGTGCATATAGAGCTGAACAATTATCAAACTTTGACCAAAAAGAAGGTGATTTATTTAATGTGTATCAATATATTGATAACATAACATCTACAGATGTTTATACAGTGGAGGCAAAAACAACAAATGTAAATATAACGACACCACTACCTTTTAGCACTAATGCAGAATATGAGACATTTTTAAAACCTGTAGATGAGGATGTAGTTAATAATATATCAGATGATGGTGAAAGTTATATAAACAATAATAAGAAATTAATTGAAGATGGACATAGAGTAGTTGAATCACTTGATGCTTATTATAAAAAACAATCAACAAAAGAAGAAAAGGTGTCGATAGTTGACAGACCTAATTTATTACCATTTACGATATCAATAACGATTTATGGTATTTCATCAATACAACCAGGTGATACATTTAGAGTAGATTATTTACCTGAAATATACCAAAAAAATACTTTTTGTCAAACTATGCATGTTAAACATAATATTAATTCTGATGGTTGGTTTACAACTCTTGAAGCACAATTCAGACCACTACCAGCTGTTAAAAAAAGTCATTATACTGAAACAAAATTAAATTCTGCATATTTAACACCTGCTTATTTAGCCGAATATTATAATTTAGATAGTATTCCTTCTTCAACTGGTGCACAAACAGAATTGTTTACAACAGATTGGACAAGGGGAAGACCCCTTGACCAAATAGAAAAAATTTCAAGCTATAGAACAAGAAATGAACTACCGATATTTACATTTATAAACTATATCACTAAACTAGAACCAGTTGAAACACCTAATTTAGAAAATCTGACTGTTTTTTCATTTGAAATATCCGATGGTTGGATTACTAGATGGGGAGATAATACATGGGTTGGAAGTTATAATTATAAAATACCAAGAGCTTTTGTGGAGAAATCAAAGAGAGAATTTTTGTCAGATGGCCATTGGTATGGTTTTGATGAGGTTGAATATCCTGAAATAAAAGGTGCAATAAATGATGATTTTTATTATTATCCTTTTCCTGTGCAAATGAAAGAAGCTAATAAAAAATACTATTTTATAGTTAATGAATCAGGTGCATCTACTAGTGTTTTTTTCGCTGATGAATTAAGTATTAAATATCACCAAATAAAAAAGTTTGATAAACCATTAGTCAAGTCTGTGGACGAAAATGCAAATAGAAAAGCTGCAGCTAAGAAAAGGAATCAACAGAAAGGAGTGGATTTACAAAAAGCTTTTCCAAGTGGTAAAGTTGGTGCATGTTTTCTTACAGGCACACAAGTCACTTTACAAAATGGAGTTACGAAAAACATTGAAGACATACAAGTAGGTGATTTAGTCTTATCATATAATAAAAATACATTTGAATTAGAATCTAAAAAAGTAACAAAATTATTACATCATACAAAAGATGAATATTTAGGTAATAATTATTGGATTATAAATAAAAATCTAAAAGTTACACCAAATCACCCGGTGTATACAAATAATGGAATTAAACTTTTGAAAAGTTTAAAAATCGGTGACATGTTAACAGATGATAAATTACAGAGTGTAAGAATAGATTCAATTGATATTGTAAATCAAAAAGTTGAACAATACTATAACTTTGAAGTAAAAGACAATAATAATTATTTTGTTGAAAATTATTTAGTAAGTAGTATATAAAAAAGCTTGTTTTTTATAAAAATATGTTATATATTGTAGTACGATGTATACTGTTATACCTATATTTAAAGAACCTTTCTTACATCCATTACATGAAAACAATGGATTGTCAGCACTATGGGTTCAACCAGAAGCTTCAGTAGAACCATTCTTTGTGATTCAAAAACATCCTGATTCAGATGATATACTTCAAGATTACAAATGGTTAGATGAAGAACTCATTATGACTCCTGATAAAAAAATATTAAATCATTTCTATGAATTTAAAGATGTTGTTGATGAAAACTTCATTTGGTGGAATGAAACAGGTAAACCATTCGAGAAACATATATCCAATAATGCAATAGATTTCTTGTCAAATAAGTATTACAATGTTAAAAAACTTAATGAAATCATACCATTATCGAAACATAATGAGTATTGTAGTGACATCTATAAAGGGATGGCTAGAGCATATACGGGTGAGAATGATGATTATATGAATGATGTTGTGAAAGCATTTACATCCATTGAAAAGAATGGAATTAAGGTATCTGATGATATATGTGATATATTTGACATTAGAGTGAAGAAACATATATCTAATGGTAAATTGTATTCACAATATAATCTATGGACAACAACAGGCCGTCCAAGTAATTCATTTGGTTCTGTTAACTTTGCAGCTCTACCACCTGAGAAAAGAAAAGGGTTTGTGGCTGAAAACGATTATTTAGTTGAATTTGATTTTGATGCATATCACTTGAGGTTGATTGCTGACTTGGTTGGTTATCATACATTCAATGAAGAATCAGTTCACGAACATTTAGCAAAATGGTATGAGTGTTCTTATGAGGAATCAAAACAAAGAACTTTTAAATTATTATATGGTGGAATTGATAAAGAAACCAGAGAAAAAGTTCCATTTTTTGATTTAACACATAATTATATAAATAAAAAGTGGAATGAAATAAATACTCATAATTTAGTTTCAACTGATATTTATAGACGGAAACTATTATTTAAAAATTATGAAGATTTGAATAGAAACAAAGTTTTTAATTATTTGATTCAAGCTTTAGAGACGGAATCAAATATTAAGAAGATTTTATTAATTCAAGACTATTTATTAAATAAGAAAACTAAATTGGTTTTATATGGATACGATAGTTTCCTATTTGATTTCTCACAACAAGATGGAGTGGAAACTTTGAAAGATATAAAATCAATTTTAGAAGAAGGAAAACATTTCACTAAATCCAAAATGGGTTTAAATTATGGTGAAATGCGAGACATAACAAAGAGGTTATAATATGAAACACATTTCAGAAGTCATAGAAGATATATTGATAGAGTGGGCATATCGTGTTCACGATGGAATGCCTAATCCAAAAAATGCACAACACATCCACGAACTTCGTGAATCAATGGAAGAATTGAATTTACCAAATAATGTGATTTATCAAGTCATTCAGAATTTAATCAATGAAGAAGAAAATCCTATTTTAAAGAAAACTATTAAATATAAAACAGATGATGGTGAGGATAAAGAGGGAACTGTTGGTGGTATATTGAAAAAAGGTGAAAACCATCCTGCTTATAAACAAGCTAGAGCTATGGTTGATAAAGACAAACCTGAAAAGAAAAAGAAAAAAGATAAAAAAGTTGACTTCAAATCTACTGATGATTATCTTGGTAGTAAAGATGATGAAAAAAGTGATAAGGAAGATAAACCAACGGATGATAAATCATCTGAAACAAAACAGAGGGGAGATTACGAATCAAAACAAAATCATATTAAAAATGGTTTTGTAAAAGGTGCAGCTCCTGGTAATGCTGGTTCTATGTATAATGAGATTATGAGTGGAGAGGTTTCGGATTTACTACAAGATAAACCTGACGCTACAGAAGAAGAATTGGTAAAAATTATTTTAGAAAAATATGGTGATTCCAATTTAGCAAAACAAAACTCAAGTAATAGAATGGCTGGTGGATTAAAAACTGGTGAGTTACCCGATGGTTTACCAACAGAGGAAAGAGAATTATATACCAAAACATTGATTGCAGTTAGAAGTGGTAAGAGAAAATACCAGAGGTCACAAAGTGCTTCAAAAGATTTAGGTTGGGAAAACACAGAGACATCAGAATACTTTGGTGATTCAAATGGGTTAAAAAAACAAGAAGAAGATATTAACTCTGCATCTAAAGTTGTGGATTTAGATGGTAATGAAATACCAAAAGATGAGATAATAGAATTAATCAGAGCTGGTGGTGGTGGAGACAACCCATCAGACACAGCTACGATTATTAAAAATAAAGATAATGGTGAAGTTACAATATTATTTACTTCTGATAAAGATTCAACAAATGCTATAATAGCTCAATCATCTACAAAGGCAGAATCTACTCAAACCGATGACGCAATTTTACAATTGGGTGATGATGGAAAAATATCATCAGAAGAATCAGAAGCTATTGCAGGTGAGAGAAGAAATTATGCAGATGGTTTAAAAGAAATTGAGAGTAGTTTAAAAAATGTAACTAATGAACCTGCTGATTATCTTAAAAATAATTTTGATGATAAAGTTGCTGATTCTATGATTAACTCTTCCGCAGGTGCAAATCCAAGAAAGTATTTTGACGCGGAAAAGAAAAAATTTAGTAGTGATAAAAAAATACCTAAGACAGATAAAAAGTATTCAGATTTTTTACCAGAGGGTTCTGATTCACCACCAACAGATAAACAGATTGCAGAAGCAATTTTAAATTATGCTACATCAGGTGTAAAAGATTTAACAGGCCCACAACAAAAAATGATTGGTAGGGCTAATACAAAAAATAATGGGCCAAGTGTTGAGGAATCTGTTGAAAAAATTAGAAAAGATTCTATAGAATTATTAGATAAACAAATAGAAGACCTTGACCAAATAGAGATTGATGGTGTGGGTGTGGGAACTTACATTGAAGGAAATAACATTTGGAAACAAGGGCATATGGACGCGATAAGTGGTAAGAAAGGAGTTCATAAATATAGAGGTATGTTTGAAACAAATCATGGTGGTGTTGTTTTAGATGGTAATGTTATGAAGAAAGCTTTAGGTATAGAATCAAAAGAAGATTTTTTAAAAAAATTAAAAGTAGAAAAAACAGAAGTGCAAAAGTCAAAAGATAATAAAGTCACTGGTTCTACAGGCCTAGTATATATAATGGTTGGTGATAAAAAAGTTCCAATTATGGAAAAAAGACAAAGAACAAAAGACGGCCCACTTGGAAAATTACAAACTGTTTATAAGTGGACACCAGAGTTTCAAAAACTTATTGAGGATAATCAGTAATGAAATCACAACTACTAGCAACATTCACAACAAAAGATAATCTTGATGAAACAATTGAGAAAATTACAGACGCATACACAATTATATTCAGTAAAGTGTATGTATTACAAAATGAAAACAATGTAAACGAATTAATCTGTACATACAATGTGGATACACAAGATGGAATTGATTACAACAAAGTAGAGGGAACGATTTCCTTACATAGAAAAAAACATTCCAATACATTGTATACCATTAATGCATTAAATGAATGTATCAAAAATTTAAACAACGGTGTTATGGATAATAAATTCATGATACCGTGGGAAAACTTTAAGAATATGTTAATGGTAACAAATTCAGAAGGATTGAATAAAATCAATACAAGAATCTATAAAATCGAAAAAGTTGAAAATAAATAAAAAAAAGCTTGACTTATATTGCTTTTTTGATATATATTA
>Ga0098043_1000976_pt1 | contig 10327 bp, 12 predicted proteins | sample 9B_taG_FD_92581 | JGI IMG/M metagenome (GOLD analysis project Ga0098043, IMG submission 92581) | Marine viral communities from the Subarctic Pacific Ocean - 9B_ETSP_OMZ_AT15188_CsCl metaG | ecosystem: Environmental > Aquatic > Marine > Oceanic | place: Subarctic Pacific Ocean | collected 2015-01-10 | reverse complement strand
TTGCTGTAGGTGTATAAGTATTTATATCTTCTTGGTCAGAGAATCTTATAAACATATCGTCTTGCGTTGTTGGATCACCGATTGTTGTCTCTGTACCAAAAAATACTAAGTGACGATCCGGTGTAGATACTATCATGTGTCTTGATGCGGTTGGCGCACCAGATATAATAGTTGCTCTTGTTGCTGTTGCATTTGATAAAGAAGAGTCCCATTCAAAACAAGCGCTATCATGAATTAAACAAATAGCTTTATCACCAAAGTTATCTAATGACCACATACCTGGTTCTAATACCAAATCACCAGATGCAGCCTCACCCCATGCAACAAAGTCAGATGTATTTGTAACAGTATCACCACTAGAGTGTGCAGCCCTTGTTGTTCCTCTAACTGCTCTTGTAATTCCTGTTAAATCGTTTCCTGAAATACCTGTATAAGAAATTTCTTCTGTTCCAACTAAAATAAAATTTGTACCAGAAGACGGAAAGTTAGTTGTGCTTGTTAATGTAATAGATGTTCCCGATCCTCCAGTTCCAAATGCATTGTCTCCTAACGATCCATTTAATGTTGTAGTAATAGCACCAGCAGCCTCTCCGCCCCAAGATCCTAATCCATAACCAAATCCCTCTGCTTGCACAGCTGGACCAACACTGTAGTATTTCTGTATTCTTATACCACCTGATGTTGTTGCACCTGATCCACTTTCATTTGAAGGCATTGTTATAGTAATAGTTGTATTGGTGGGAGCAGTGACCACCATGAATTTTTTATTATCAAAATCAGATGCACCAAAATTAGATCCTGTAATTGCAGTAAAATTATCCATTAAAAGTATATCACCAGGATTTAAATTATGAGCACTTGGATAAGTTATTGTAACTGTGGGTGATCCATTGCTTGTGCTAAATGCATTTGTAAGAGTTGTTGTAGAAAAAATAGGGTGTATGTCATAAAATACACCTCCAGAATATGCGTATAATATTCTATTTGTTCCTATAATTGCATATTTTCTACCTAAACTATTGATGTAATGATGTAGACCCCTACCAGCCCCGGTAAGTTCGTTCTCATTTAATGTACCTAATTGATTCCAACCACCTATTTTTTCAGGTGTACCATATCTAAATCTAACATTATCACAGTCTATCCACTGACCTTCCGCTCCTGTGGGTGTGATTTGTTTATTAATACCTGGTTGAAATCCTATTTTTTGTAGCATATAAACCTACTATATAATCTGATTTGTTTAAAATCTACTTAATTTATTAGTAGACGTATTTAACCTATTTTTCTTATAAACGATACAATTAATTACTACCTTAAATCTACAATTTATTGGAGAACTTGCGGCATGAATAATGTTGGAATCAAATATTATCGCTCTACCTTTTTTAGGCTTTACTTTTTTAATTAAATTTCTATCGTTATCAAAAAATAAAGTTTCTCCATCTGAGTCATTTACATAATATAAAATACTTTCTAAATAATCGTGAGGGCTGTCTCTATGCAAAGGTCCATGAATATCTTTTAATTGATTAGGAATTTGAATGTTTAAGTTAGCTTTTATTCTAAAAAATCTCTCAATTTCAAAATGTATATTACTTTTAAAAAACTTTCCTATTGTAGGAAAAAAATCAGAGTTTTGTTTTTCATCATTATAAAACAGGTGCACAAATTGTGGATGTTCTTTTTCTAAAGGTAGACCAGAATTAAATTTTACATAATCATCATAATTTTCTGGTCCATAGTTTGAACTATGGTGTAAATACCAAGGAAAGTTTTCTCTTATTAATAAAATTTTTTCAAGGTGATCTTGATATTCATAATCTAAAAAATTGTTTATTATTTTCATTTAATTATCTTAAAGTTGTAAGCCAATGATATTCTAATATTATCTTTTAAGTGTTGCTCTACAGAGTGTTGCATGTGAGATTTAAAAACTACTAATCTACCTGGAACAGGAGGAACAAAAAATCTTTTCCATGTGTATGGATTATCTTTTACAAATTCGTGACTATATCCAGAAGGTTCATTAGATTTAAAAACTAAATTTGCATCCTGTTCATTAGACTCTAAAAAATAAACTGCTGAAATATCACTTTCTCCATGGTCATGGTATTCTTGATAGTCGTACTTTTTATAAACATTAAACCAAGAATCGTGTGGCTGTAACTTAATATTTTTAAAACCTAACTCTGTTACATAGTTTACAACTTCTTGAAAAACCCAATCATTTAAATTACCAAACTCAGATATAGTTATTAGATTTTTTGTTCCACAAGTATTATAAACTTTAGAAGACCAATTATCTCCACCCTTTTCAATATCATTTAATTTATCTAAACAATACTGCAAAGGTTTTTCTTTCATACTATTATGATTATCATTTATAGAAACACCTAAAGCTGATGGAAATATTGGTTCTATTTTCATTCTGTATAATTAAAATGTTTAAAATCTTCTTTATAAAATATATTTACTATTTCTTTTAATTCTTGTGTATAATATTTTTTCCAATCATAATCAATGTTTGTTTTATTAAAATGTTTCAAATTAAAGTGTTTGTTTACATCTTCTAGTTTATATATAGCTACATGATCTTCTGTATCCAACCATGTTTTTTGTGGTAAGAACATATAGGTATTCATGTAGTGATAGTTTAAACAATTTTCTTTTAAAAAAAATTTTACAAATTGTTCAAATGTAAAATCTTTAAAAGCAACATTTAAATCAGTTGTTTTATACAAATGTATATACTCTTTTGATTTATCTTTTAAAAATAAATATATACTTACCAATCTTTCATAAGGATTTCTTACTGTAGTTATAATTTGATCATAGCTATAATTATTTAAATTAGCTTTTGCTTTCATTTGAGCACAAGTAAAATGTCCTTCAAATATAGGTGTTTTATATTCTTCATTTAAAAATCGTTTCATAGAAATTCCACCACATTTTGGTATATGAATAAATAATAATTTCATCTTAAAATTTTTGTAGTCTTAGGATTTGTCATATATTTGTGATCATCACAATTAAATGCTGCTACAACTCTTGGTTTTTTATATCTATATCTTGATACTTCGTGATCTAACATTGGAGTAAATATAACAAACTTTCCAAACTCTTCTTTTACTGTAAGATTTAATTCAGGAAAAAAAGTGCCTGGTCCCTCATCACCTAAATATATTATTCCTGAAAAAGCTGTTGTCCCTAAATGATTGTGCCTCATGCAAAAGTCCGATGGGTTTTTATAGACACATCCCCACGCATCAAAGACTACATAATCATAAGGCCAAGCTTTCTCAATTATATTTCTAGATTGTTTTAAAAAACCAAAAAAATCATCATTGTTAATTAACGCTTTAAAATCTGTTCTTTCAGAGTGAACATTTGATCCTTCTTTATAAACTATTGATGATTTTTGAATTATATATTTTTTTAAATTTGTAAGTAATTTTTCGTCTTTAATCTTACCAGTTAAAACAAAAACATTTTTTTGAACTTTAAATTTTTTTAAATTAAAGTCCATTAATAATCCATGACTTTTCTTTTTATAGGTAGTTTAGTAAAAGATGTAGGTAATCCTAAATGAGGTCTACCATCACATGCATAGTCTTTCGCATACTCATCTTCAATGTTTGCGTAATGTAAAAAAACTTGACCGCATATATTTCCTTCAAAAGGTAGTCTCCAATGTTCACATTCTGCACCTAAATATAAAAGAATATCTCCTGGACCTAATACAACTTCTACACCTTTTGTATTACCAGCATAATATAAACCTTTTTTTATTTCCCCTATAGATGTATCTGGTTCTATGAATATAGACCAAGGGTCTCCACCTAAATTCATAGTCGCAGATATTTCACAAGAAAGTCTGTCTTTATGTTTTTCTAACTCTGCACCCTTTTTATATAAACGAGTGTAACTGTACATAGGAACTAATTTAATATTAGTTGCCTCTTGAACTTTAGGTATTAACATTTCTAAAATTGTATCCATTGCAATGTCACCATAACAACCCCAGGTCCCAGGAACTTGAACATCATAACCACCCATAATTTTTTTGTCCCCTAAATATTCAGCTTTAGTCATTGTTTTCCAAGCATGTGCTTTCATTTGAAGATAGTTAAATAAAACTAAAGATGTTTCTTTTGAGATAACACCTCTAACAATTTTAAATTTATCTTTATATAAATCAGACATCTATTCTTGGTATTGCTTGAATATTAAAATGTATAAACCTAAAAGGTTCAACTCCAAAATCAAAAGAATATTCATGGTTTAAATATGAATTAAAAAGATATAAATCACCTGGTTTTGGTGTATAAAATATTCTAGAACTAGAATCATCTAATTTTTCTATATCTTTTTCAGGTAAATCCATAATTACTTTAGCTGGTCTTGGATCGTGAAAAATAGGAAAAGAAGTTTTTTCTGAACATTTTAAATAATAGAAACCAGAAATGTGATTGTTAGGATGTATGTGTGAAGAATGATGACCACCTTTTGCAAATTCTTGCACCCAACAATCATTAATAATTAATAAATGATTTGATAGATCATAACCTTGTTCATTTAAAATTTCTCTTGATCTCTCTCCAATATATTGATTAAAAAAAGCAAAGTCTTGATTAAGAGTTAAATTTTTAGAATGAAAAGAATGACCTATTTCTCCTACATCTCCAAATTTTTTACTTCTGTCTTCTAATATTTTTTGATCTCTTTGTTTGGCTTTTTCAATTTCAATATCTGAAAACATATTTAATTTTGAAACCCATTCTGGTTTATGTACGTGATATATCGGACTGCTAAAATAATTTTCTTTTTTTAAAATATTCTCATTCATTATATAAAAGGTCTCCCACTGTACCAAATTACTAAACTATATCTTGTACCTTTAGTTACTGGTTTAACTCTATGGTACAGAAAAGAAGGAAAAACTACAAGTGATCCTACGTTTCTGATCATATCTAATTTATGTATATTTTTTTCATGAAAGTTATTTCTGTTATCAATTTCAAACTCACCGCCCTCATATTCTAAACCATCATTTAAAGAAACTGTCACAGATAATTTTCTAATTGTGCCATCTTCAAAAGGTGTATCTGAAGTATCACAATGCCAATCATAAAACTCATTGTTATCATAAATAGTAAATTGGGCTTTTTCATATTGTGAAAACTGAAAGTTCCAATTAGCTTCTTTATTAGCCTCCATAACATATGGAGTTATTGTATTGGTAATCCAGGGCTCATCTAAAAATCTAATAGAAGATGTTCTAATTTTATTTATTTCTTTTAATTCTTCCAAAGTTACTTCATTTTCTGGAGGACGTAAAATTCCTGTCAAAGCAGGTTTGATTTTATTTTTTTCAGAAAATGCAAAATCTATAATTTTTTTACAAAACTCTTTTGATAAAGCACTTTGAAAATAATAATAATTATTTGATAGAATCATAACTTTCTTTGCATCTTATATAATTAAATTATATAAAAGTAAATACGTAAAAGTTATTATGAATCGTATTGCATAGTGACTTGTGTTCCTGTTGCATTAAAATCTCCAACAGAATTATCCCAATCTCTTATTTCATATATGCCTGGAGTGTTTACTGCCGTAACATGACCATCTTCAATAACAATATCTTCTTCTTGAACAATTACATGAGCTACCCATGTTTGTTTATGCTCTGACCAAAATACATAAGCTGTATTTTCAGGCCATTGATCTTCTGTAGGTTTTGCTCCTATAGGAGATTGCCAATCTATAATTTCTGAATTCCAAACCCAACTTGGAAAATATTTACGTAACCTAACTACATCTTCGTCAGGTAAATAATCTCCACCTACTACAGGCGGATGACCTCTTGTAGTAAAGTCTTCAAAACCTTGGATAAAATTATTAGAAGGATTTTTTCCAAATTTATTTTTAACGTACAAAGCTGCTTGTTCTGATCTGTCTCCACCATTTTCTGATACATCGTGATCAGAAACAACTATGACATTTACAATAATATTGTTTGAATCAAGTTCTGCAAATAAAGCCATAATTAACCTCTAACTAATTCTCCACTTACAATAAATTTAGCAAATTTTGTACCACCTGGTGCACACACTAATGTATTACATCCTGGTGTTACCGAAGTAGTAGGCACAGCGTCTGCTGGAACTTGAATTACAACAATACCTGATCCACCTGGAGGTGTTTGTCTACATCTAGTTGCACCCCCTGCTCCTGATCCTGTGTTTGCAGTACCACCTGTTGAATTAGATGGGGTTCTTCCGCCAACACCTCCGCCTCCTGGACCTGGAGGTCCTGCATTTGAACTAGGTTGTCTATTATCTCCGCCGCCGCCTCCGCCGCCGCCGATTAAACCAACTGCTCCTGGAAAAGTTGGTGAATAATCTGTTCCACTACCTCCGGCTGCTCCATTAGTAGGCTGCCCAGCTGAGTTTCGGCCTCCGCCTCCACCTCCAGCTCCATAAAAAGAACTAGCATCTCCTGATCCTCCCGGATTTCCGTAAGATCCCCCACTTCCTGCTGTAGCACCATATTTTGATCCACCGCCTCCTGAACCATTAGAGGGTTGGCCGTTTCCGAAGCTTCCTCCTCCACCGCCTCCATCGGCTGAAATTGTACCACCCCCAAGAGCTACACTTGATGCGACTCCATCTCCTCCACCTGCGCCGCCTCCTGCACCTATGGTAACAGTGACAGTATCTGCTGGAACAGTTTGACATGTAAAAATTCTTTGAGCTGCAGCTCCTCCGCCGCCTCCTCGTTCACGGCCTCCGCCGCCTCCGCCTCCAGAAACTAAAATATTTGTAGCTACAAATTCAGGAACAACAATTCCTCCTGAACCAAATCCTAAAATTTGATAGCCAAAACCTTTAGCTCTTCTTTGTTCGGTTTGTTTAGTATTTTTTTCTACCGTTAGAGTTGGCTCTAACGACTTGTCTTTGTATTTCATATTCTATACTCCTTATGCGTCGTTAGCAGCGTCAGTAGTGAAGAATAATTTAATCCCAAGTAATCTTGCATCAGCATCTAAATCATCTGCTGAAACGTCTCTTGATATTTGAAAAAATACGTACTCGTCTGTGCTAGGCGAGCCCGCTATTGTTACCGCTCCACTTTCTGCTGTTACGTCTAAATCGTTTGATGTACCACTATGAGCTTTTGCAGTTGGTCCTACAGCTGTTCCAAAAGCTGTGTTTAAATCTCCATTATCAGCTAGAGCAACTCCTTGTAAAACAAACGCAGTAGTTCCTGTATCTGTTGAAGTAGCTGTAAAAAATGCTTGAAAAGTTACTGTGCCTTCGTTCCATGATTTAGGAAAAGCTACAGCAAATTGTGCGAATTCATCAGAGGTTTTATCAAAATCTAAAACTTTAAGTTCTGGACCATTTGATAACTCTACTTGTGCAGCTTCAGCTCCGTTTGTAGTGTTTGCATACATAGCAGAAGATGGAACCCAAATAGTTTCTTTTCCTGCAACTTTTGCGGCTGCTCCACCTACTTGAACTACACCATTTCCATTTGGTGCTAAATTAATATTTCCATCTGCTCCATCAGTAATTGTTATTGTACCTGAATTAGTTCCAGAATTTGTATCTAATACTAAATCGTGAGCACCACTTGTTGTTAGTGTAGCTGCGGCTGCTCCTGTCCCAATTACAATTTCTCCTGATCCTTTTGGAGCCATATTGATATTTATATTAGAGTCACTGCTTCCTGTTGCTGAAATAGTTGGAGCGCTTCCGTTAGCTGCATTTGCTATTGTTAATTCGTTAGTGGCTGAACCTGTGGCTGTTAATTTAAATAATTCAGCACCGTTAGTATCTAAAATTGAAGTTCCAATTTTAGGTGAAGTTAAAGTTTTGTTTGTTAAAGTATCAGTGGATGAAGCAGTTATAAATCCACAATCATCAATATCTGGATTTGTTCCATCATTAGCAGTAGCATAAACTAATTTTACTGCTCCAGGAGTAAGAGTTACACTGTCTCCTGAACCTGTAACATATTTAAATACTACGTTTTGTGATCCACTTGTTGAATTTTTTAAAATATAAAAATTTTGAACATCTAAAGGTATAGTAACGTTTCTAGAAGCTGAAATAGTTCCTGTAAATTCTATGACTCTGTGTGCAAGAGTTGCACCAGTTGCTCCATCTGATACTGAAAGAGTTGTGTCTCCTGAATCAGAAACAGCTTGTGTTGTAAATCCACCTGAAATTTGTTCTACAATACTTAAATTTGTATTAGTTTTTGTCCCCCATGTACCGGCGTTTTCACCAGTTGCCTGAAGTTCTATACCGAGTGGTGTATATGTTGATGCCATAATTTTTATCTCCTATTATGCTGCTACGTCTGTATACGATGTATTAGATCCAGTGTCAATAGCTTGATATGCTTGAATTCCAAAACCTGTTGCAGTACCAAATCCAGCAACAGAAACAGTTGCTTCAACACCTGTTAATCCCATTACATCTGCAGGAGTAATTGATCCAACATTAACAGTTGCTGAAACTCCTGTCAATCCCATTACATCTGCAGGAGAAATTGATCCAACAGAAGATGTAATAGCAATTCCTGATGGTAAAACTACAGGATTTGATGATATGTTTACTTCATCAACAGAAACTGTTGCCGAAACTCCTGTTACTCCCATTACATCTGCAGGAGAAATTGATCCAGGAGAAGCTGTTGCAGAAACTCCTGTTACTCCTATTACATCTGCAGGAGTAATTAATCCAACACTTGCTGTTGCAGATACACTAGCTAATGTTTGTGTTATGTCACCTATTATTGTTGGTGACCCAATACTTGTTGTTGATGATACACCTGTTAATCCCATTACATCAGCAGGACTAATTGATCCAACACTTGCTGTTGCAGAAACACCTTCTAATAGTATATCACCTTGAATGCCCCACGCATCATCATTCCAAGCTGCTCTACCCCATCCAAGATCTGGAACTGCAGTTACAGTGACTGATCCAATAGATGAAGTTGCAGAAACTCCTGTAGTTGAAACATTAGCTGCATCTTGTTGTCCCCAACTATTTTGATCCCAAGTTAACATACTCCAAGTATTTGAAGTTGGAGTGTTGGCTTGTCCACCCATTCCAGAGTGATTACTACAATAATAATAAAGTGTAGGAGCACTAGCTGCTACAGTGATTTGGGTATATGCTCCTGAACTACCTGGTGTTCCATTGGTTGTAACTCCCGTAGTATATTCCGACCCTCCAGACCAAGTTCCATTTGAAGTTGTTGAAAGTCTTAATGGGTGTGTACTATTTGATGAATCAGATTGATCAAATTTATAAGTATAACCTTCAGCTAAATTAACTGTAGCTTGTTGTACACCATCAATAAAATATTTATTACCAGAGCCGGTAGAGACTACCGTGACCGTGAAAGTTCGAGTAACGGACATCCGTTAACCTCCGTTATGCTATTCTTATGATCGCGTTTGTTGCGTCTGCTGTCGGGAATTGAATTGTGAAAGTACCACTTGTTACAGTTTTATCTCCACCAAATGCTATGACTGCAACAGCTTTATCGGATTGTGTGTCATTGTATATTAATGCACCATTAGCTGTAAAAGAAGCAGAAGAAAAACTTACATCTGCAAAATCACAAATTGCAGTTGTTCCAGAAGTTGTTGGAGTTACACTTGTAAGAGCTGCACCACCTGCAGTGTATGCAGTTCCAGATGAGTTTGTAATTTCATTGGATGTTGAATAAGCTGTAGTACCTGCTCCTAAACTTGCAGAACTAGTATACAAAGCTATTTTAAAAGCGTTTCCACTTGTAGCTGTAAAATTGTGTGTACCCACTAAAATTTCTTGTTTGAAACTTGTACAAATTGCCGATGTAATTGCCATAATTTATCTCCTATGGGTTTGCCGAGTTAACTGGAATACGAACAGCACCATCAGTATAATCGTCTCTTCGTCTTCTTCCAACTTGCTCATTAGCAAACTTTTGTACCTCTTGTTTATACTTATTTTCGTATAGTGTCAACATATCTATTGGACCTTTTAAATATCCATATGCTTCTGATAGACAACAATACAATAGACCATTTGGAAAATTAAGACTAATATAGTTAGTATCATTATTTTCCAATAAAGCTGGTGCAGCGTTAAAATGAACTCTAAATTTGTATGTTGTATCAGGGACAGGGGCAAACATCATTCTTCCAGATGTGGTATCAGACTCTCCTGTAGCACCACCAAACATGGCATAATATTTAGGTTGACCTCTTTTAGATGACTCTGTTGAAGAAATATATTCTTGTAAATATGTAATATCT
>Ga0098043_1000971_pt1 | contig 10357 bp, 11 predicted proteins | sample 9B_taG_FD_92581 | JGI IMG/M metagenome (GOLD analysis project Ga0098043, IMG submission 92581) | Marine viral communities from the Subarctic Pacific Ocean - 9B_ETSP_OMZ_AT15188_CsCl metaG | ecosystem: Environmental > Aquatic > Marine > Oceanic | place: Subarctic Pacific Ocean | collected 2015-01-10 | reverse complement strand
CTAACCATTGTTTTTCTTCTCTCATGCCTTTAAGAGTCCAACCATCGTGATAATGACTATGTGCTAATTCTGATTTTAAATATTTCAATCTTTGTTTAGCCCTTTTTCTTGATATGGGTTTTTCGTTGTTAATCCAATTTTCTAAATCCATTTTAGCCTCCCAATTTAAAACATTTAACGCCTCTTCACTATTTAATAATGTTTCTCTTGGCTCTATTCTTGGTTCTATATTAGTAGTTTCTCCACCTATCCATTTAGCTATCTGATTTACTGAATAATTTTTTCCGTAACCTATGTTAAAAACATTACCATTTAACTCTAATGGATAATTCATACATTTCATATTCGCGTCTACAATATCCCTGACGTGGACAAAATCTCTTCTTTGTTCACCATTACCAACGATGGTTAATTTTTTACCCTTAGCTTTTTGTTGTTCAAATATACCCATCACATTACAGTAAGCTCCCTCCGTAGGTTGGCCCTCACCATATGCATTTGAATATCGTAAACATACTGTTTCTATGCCATACAACTCTGAAAACAACTTACAATATTGCTCACCAATTAGTTTATGTAAAGCATAGGGACTCATTGGATTTAGTTTATGATTTTCTGATGTTGGAACTAAAGCGTCACCATAAACAGCTGATGAGGATGTGAATATAAATCTCTTAACCTTATAATCAACACAAGCTTTTAATATATTTAATGTACCATTTACGTTTATATTGTGAGCATGAATAGGTTCTTTTATTGATGGTTCAACTCTTGGAAACGCTGCCAAATGAAACACAATATCTACATCACTAAACATAGAACATTTACCCCTAACATCCATTTCAGTTATATCCAATTTATGAAATTTAGCTTTTGGATTTATATTTTCTTTTTTTCCTGTAGATAAATCATCAATCACTATTACCTTATGATTGTCTTTAATTAGTTTATTAACAATGTGACCACCTATGAAACCAGCTCCACCAGTTACTATTATTCGCATTTAATTAACTCCTTCTCATATGTTTTTACTTTTTTAATCTCTATTTCAAATATGTCTAATTCAAAACTACCAACTTCCAATTCATTATTAGCAAGTATTTGTGATAATTGAGTAATGTAATTATAATTTTGATTATTTAACATAACACCATCAAATCTAACCTCAATATCATTTTGTTTCTTAGCATCAATTGATAATATTTTTTCATCCAAATTTACAATAGTATTTGGTTGTTCTCCATCAATGTAATGTTTAGCATCAAAACTATGACCTATATAAATTGTAGAACACCAAGGTTCTAGATGTTCTAATAATTGTTCATTACAATTTTTAACTACAAATCCAATATCATATTTAGGTGGCACAATTGGTTTTAATAAATTGTCGTGTAAAACGGTTGTTCCCCACTTTCTAAAAAACTCTCTTGTGGAATTATTCATTAGTTTTTGCCACTCCTCTGATTTTTGGTTGTGGTCTTTTGTTAGTTTCCCATGTTGGAACTGACCACCACGAGCAGTTAAATGATATACAAAACTTTCCCAAGATTGTATTAATTCAAATCCAGCGAGTGATAATCTATTGAATACATCAGAATCCTCACGAGCCGAGGCGAATCTTGGGTCGTGGCCACCTATTTTCATAAATGCTTCTTTAAACATCATCCACGGCGCAAACAATCCATTAGTTATTTTACCCTCATATTTTTCTTTACATTCCTCCACAAATTTATTAAACTCCTCTTCTCTCCAACCCTCTTCTACATCAGGTTCGGGCCACATACCAAAGTCTTTAATAATCTTTTCACCATTTTCTGGATGTAGTGGTGGTTCTATTCTTGTGGCACACACTACTCTTTTCATTGGGTCAATATATTGTCCATGAGCTAGTTGTTTATAAGCTATTTTATCAGCATCTTTACCCAACATCATATCAGCGTGAAATATCATAAATACTTTTGTTGTTGATTCCTCAATACACTTATCATAAGCCTTACCAATACCATATAATTCACCTGTGTCATTAACTATATATTTTAAGTTATACTCATCTTCAACTGACTTTAACCACTCAACTGTCCCATCATTATCTTCATCAACAAATACAATTATATCATGGTCTTTTCTATATGAGTTTTTTCTTATAGAAGGTATACAAGCTTTTAAATACCTACAATTATTTTTACTTGGTATACAAAATGTTATCTTTTCCATATTATATCTTTCCTTTGTTTGTACATTAATTCAGCGACATCAAATTGGAATGGCCAATCTATGTCAAAACACTCCAACTCTTCCATTACATAAAAATCAGGATTATTTTTTTCTTTAAAACTACCCATATAAATATTGTTTCTGAGGTCTTCTAAACTACCAGCATATAATGTGTGAGCAGCTTCAAAGGTGGTTTCAACAAATTTAGTTTCTAAAGTAGCTAAGTATTTATCATCCCCATAAAAGTCATTCATCATCTTATGTTCTGAATCAAACAAGAATGTTTTCTTTTCAAAAACACCAAACATACCATTTGAATCAGACTCCATATATTTTTTAACAAAATCATCAATGGTTTTAATACTTAATATCGGATTAGACGCATTAACCAAAATAAAATACTTATGTTTATTTGACATGTCCGGTCCTTTTTTATACCATTCAAAAACTTGATGCATTGTTACTGGTTCTTGAACAGATTCATTAGACCTTTTAAATACATTTATGTTATATTTTTTAGCTATATCAAAAAATTCATCATCCATAATTGATAAGTAAAAATTATCTTTGGGTATGATTTTAGATTTTAAAATTTTATTTATAGCTATCTCAAACAAATTTGAATCACAAAATGATTTTAACATTTTATTTGGAACTCTTGTTGAATCTTTTCTAGCCTGTAATATTAAACAGATGTCATTTATATTTTTCATATATTATTCTCCATTATTTGACAACTCTGTCAATAATGTTGATATCTTGTTATCATACTCATTAACTTTACCCATTAATTTTCTAGCATCATCTGGTGCATGTTTAAATGCTAATCTCAGAATGTCCATCCAATTTACATTATTTTTTGTTCTTACTTTTTCTACTTCGTCTATTATTTCTAAATCAGTTCTTTTTTTCATAACATCTCCTATTTTTGTTTTCCAACCATTAATTAAATTATATTCATCTAAATCTTTTTTTAAATGAAAACTACCAGAACCCTTTTGTTTAGTTCTCAAATAATTATTGCGTAGTATATTATCCCAATTATTCATAAATAAAATTTCTATTTCATATTTAAGTCTGTTATATGTTTTTTCAAATGTATCCTCATCTTTAGAAAATACAACTTCTTTCTGAAATAAAATATCACCCGTGTCTAAACCTTCATCTATAAAATGTATAGTAACTCCTTTTTTCGTATTATCAATAAAACTCCAAAAATTTGGATGAAATCCTCTATTAAATGGTAAATAAGATATATGTAAATTTATTATACCATTTTTACAGGCTTCTATCACATCTTGTTTAATTATATGAAGATAGCCATAACTTATTACATAATCGAATTGTTTTACAAATTCAGAATTAACTTTATCACTACAAACAACAACATCATTAAAATTTATTTTCAAAAACTCTATTATTCTGTTATGTTTGTATCCTAAAAATAAAATCTTCATAAAACTTCCCTAATTAATTCAAATTTTTCTGCATATTTTAAACCCACTTCTGAACCCCACACTTTCATTAAATTTTCTACATTTTCATAACTTCTTGTGTGTGGGTACTCTCTCATCTCTTCATCATAACATTCTTTTAAACATTTAAGTTTTATATCTTTATAATCTACAACATTATAATGCACATTTCCAAGAAAATTATTCACAGGATTATAATCCGTTGATGATGGAACATAATAAGATAATATTTTTACATTATCACCTGTTTGAGGTCTAAATGATGTAACTGTAGCTCTGTAAATAATTTGATGGTCTATGTTTAAACAATCTTTATGATGAGTAAATATGATGTCAGGTTTTACTTTTACATTTTCTTCAATGAATTTACAAACATCTAACAATGGAACAGAGTCCATTTTGTTATCAGGAAAGTCTCCATAAGAATAACTTGACAATCCTAATATGTTTTTAACCTTACCTAAAACATCATTTCGATTACCATCTGTATCTCTTGAACTAACACCATCCGTAAATGTTAAAAGTTGAATATTGTGTCCTTCATCAGACAACCTAGCTATAGTAGCACCACAACCCAATGTCTCATCATCTGGATGAGCTGCTAAAACTAATATATTTTTTTTAGAAAGCATCTGACTCTCCCATTGGTAAAATCCAATTATTTATATTTGTTACTTTATCTTTGTATTTTGTTTTGAAACTTTCATCTAAAAATTTAACATAAAAATTTGTATTAAATCCATCTTTACAATTATCGTAAATGTCATAAATATATTTTTTAAATTTAACTGACGTTGGCCATACTGATAGATTTTTAATATTATTGTCATAAAAATAATTGTTAGAAAGCTTTATAATGTCTCCAATATCATTATCATCATTGAGTATAAAATCAATTATATGTCCTTTCTCTGAATTATATATTTTAGTAACTAAAAAACCAACTGTTTTTTTATCCCCACCTCATGTGTCATTATCAATTACAAAAAATGATTCATAATGTGAATGAGGATGATTTATGTATCTTTCTAAATAATATAAAATATGCTTTTCTATAGACACTAACTCATTAAGACTGGTATCAAGATTCATAAATTGATTAAAAAAATCACGAATATTAACCAACTTATATTGTGTGTTAAATTTATTTAATATTTTTGTTTCAATAGATTTATATCTATCTACTTTATCCCACCTTTCTAATTTTTCCTGTATTAAATAGTAGTTGTCATTTGGAAAACCATAAATTATTTTTATGTTTGATTTTTTAGCAATTTCATAAGCTAGATTAGTCACATCCATTATGGATACTTTTTTCTTATAATCAGAATCAATAACTGCGTGTATCCCCATACCAGCTTCTATTAATTCACCACCTATTTTTAAAAGTTTTGGAACTATGCAATAATAACCAATTATTTTATCATCACACTCTGCTAAAGATATTATAGAATTTTTATAACTTAGTTTTTGATTAATCCAAATCCAAAAATCTTTTGGTTTTTTATTCCAATGTTGTGGTATTTCTCTTTTAAATAATTCAAGTATTGAATCAATATCGTCAACACCACCTTGTCTAATTATAATTTTACTCATTTTTCTCCAAATGTACAAAAGCAACAGCGTTGTCAACTGTGTGGGATAAACTTATTTCACAATCAATATTTTCATTTAGACGTAAAATTGGTTTCCCATTTTTATCGTTTACAATTTCAATGTCTTGATATTTTATAAATTTATCAAATAAACTATAATATGCTTTAATCGTGGCCTCTTTACCAGCAAATCTAGCTGTTAAATGTTCAGCGGGTTTTGGTTTTTTAAAACAATAATCTAATTCATTTTGTGTAAATATTTTATTTAAAAATGATTTATTATTTAAATTTAATTCAAACCTACTTACTTTTTCTATATCAGTTCCTATACCAATTCTCATATTGTACCATTATCCACATTTAAAACTTGACCTGTAATACCACTTGATTCATCACTAAGTAAAAATTTAACTGTATGAGCAATATCTTCGACAAGAACAGGAGTTTTTCTACTGTTACGATTAAATATTCGTTGTTTCTGTTCATCGTTCAGAGATGAACTCATGTCTGTATCCATAAATCCAGGACATACCACGTTAGACCTTATACCTAATGAGCCCCATTCTCTAGCAGTGTTTTTACTAAACGCCTCTAAAGAACCTTTTGATGATGCATACATAGATAATCCCTTATATCCAGTATGAGCACTGATTGATGAGATGTGAATTATACCACCTTTTGTTTTATTTAACAACATATCACGAAGAACACATCTTGTCAACATCATTGGACTAAAAACATTTACCCTATACATTTTTTCCAACTCAGTAAATTTTAGATTTGTTATTATGTCATCATAAGCTACAGCTGCATTGTTAACATATCCATGTATAGGGCCTCTTGATTTTATTTTATCTTTATATAATTTTTTTATACCATCAACATCAGATAAGTCATACTTAATATCATTACTACTACGACTAATACCAATTACATTATACCCAGCATTAGTAAGTGTAGTTTTAATAGATAAACCTACACCTCTTGAATCTCCAGTTAGTAAAATTGTTTTCATATTCTTTTTACTTTTCCTGTATCAGTTAAATCAAATGAATCTATAAATTCAATTTTCAATGGCCTTTCATAGTTTTTTAATTTATCTGTAGTTTTTATCTTTTCTCTTATAGTATTTTCATCTGGAAGAAGTTTCTTACTAGCAATTATTTTAGCAACTACTATATTTCCCATCACAGAATTTCTTTTACTTGTTATTAAAACATCTTGAACATAAGGAATATCTTTAATCACACTTTCAACTTTACTTGGATTTACTTTATAACCACCTACATTAATCATATCAGATTTACGATTCTCTATCATAAATCTATTATTATCTACATATTTTACTAAATCACCAGTAGGATACCAAACATCATCAATAAGTTTTACAATCATATCACCCAATAAGTTTTTATGAATAAACAATTCATTGTTAACAATCTTTATTTCATTTTTAAATTTATTTGGTATTTTAAAATATTCACCATCGGATGTCAAAATACTACCAGCTTCTGATGATGCGTATATATTTTTAATTTTAGCATTTGGAAATTTGTTTTTAATTTTTTCTATATTACTGACATCAAATTTTTCTCCACCAAATGATAAATTACTTATAGTTTTATTTTCCTCTATATAAGGTAAAAGCATTTTCATAAATGTTGGTGTACAAGACATGTGAGTTATTTTATTATTATTTAATACATTAGGTATTAACTCCAAATCCGTATCAAATAAATATACTATCTCTTGTTGATTTAAAAATGCCTGAAAAAACACTTGTAATCCAGCAAAGTGAGTATGATTATATGCAAAAGCCCATTTGTGTAACTCTTCTGTATATTTCACACCCCGTATGGTATTCTTTAGTGATTGATTTATTTCTTTTGGTTTACCTGTAGTTCCAGATGTTTTTAAATTTATAGTTATGTCATCTGAATTTATTTTCAGATATTTTATAAGTTCTGAAATGTTTTTAAATTTTTTGTTTGTTACCATAGATGAAATAAGATTAACAAAATAACCATAAGGTGAATCATCCTCTACTTTTGAATTTACATCATTCAAAAATTGTTCATAACTAATAGCTTTATTATTATGTTTCCAAAAAATCATTGTGTATTTAATATCTCCATTATTTCTCCAAAAGTATTGACTATCCCATTTTCAAAAATGTCAATATCAAATTCATCTTCTATTTCAACTGTCAACATCGCTAAATTAAGTGAATCCAAACCCAAGTCATTTTTTAAATGACTATTGTGGTTTATGGTTTCAATGTCAATTTGCTCATTAATTTTGTGTATAATTTGTTTTACCTTATTTTCCATTTATAAAATCACCCTCATCATAATCTTTTTCTGAAGTGTTATCTAACACATCAAACCACTCTGATGCATGTATGTTACCATCTAAAAAAGGTCTTATTGTTGTTATATTATCAGAGGTAAAACTATCACCTTTTTTTATTTTTGTTTTAGCGACAATAGACCTACCTGCTGTTTTGAAATTTTCTTCTGAATTTGTGTAAATGTTTTGTTTTCTACCTAAACTTAATTCCGTCAAACGAATGTTATCAACCATTTCTTTTAGTTGATTAGGCTCCATTGCAAATGGATGGTCTGGTCCAGGTAATCTTCTTGATATTGTAAAATGTTTTTCAATAGTTGTAGCACCAACCATAACCGCTAATGATGGTGTCAAAGTGTTCATAGTGTGGTCTGATAAACCAACTTTTACATCATATCTATCTTTAATATCTTTTATAGTTTCTAAATTAATATCCTCCTGTGGTGTTGGATAAGCGTTGTTACAATGTAATATAGTTAAGTCATAATTTTTCTGATTGTGACAAGTGTTAATTATTTTTTCAATAAATTCCAAATTACAACCAATACCTGCAGATATTATTAAAGGTAATTTTGTTGAAGATACCATATCAACAAATCTTAAATCCGTTGATTCGAATCCAGCTATTTTAAATCTTTTCACCCCTAAGTCATATAATTCTTGAACTGCAGACTCATCAAATGGTGTTGACATAAATTCTATATCAATGTCGTCACAATAAGACTTTAAATCTTTTTGCCATTCTCTTGGTAACTCTAAACTTTTAACCAAATCATTAATATTTTCATAGTTGGCAAAATTAGGTGTTTTTTTATTATAAACTGTTTTAGATGAAAAGGTTTGAAATTTAACAGCGTCAGAACCTGATTCTTTCGCGACATCTATTAACTTTAAAGCTTGTTCAAAATTTCTATTGTGATTTGAACCAGCTTCTGCTATTACAAAAGTTTTACTCATTAATTACACTCCTATGCATGAAAGTAATTCATTATATGATACATTTGACTTTGATATGTATCTGGTTTTCTGTACCATTCTATGTGAGAACCACCATCAGCATTATTCATATGATAATATTTAGGACCTTTTAGTATTCCGTAGAGTAATTTTGGATGCATTTTATAAGTCACATAATTGTCATCATTAAAATTTTTTTCATCTATAATACTATAGTGATTACCATCAAATGGGATTTTTAACATTTTGTTATCAACTAAATAAATATACAAATTTGTGTTGGTGCTGTAATTCATCTCTTTTCTTTTGTTAGAGAATCTTTCAAAAGCTTTTGGTATAAACTCAATCATTTGTTCTAAACTAACATCTTCGTCATACTCATAAGGCATTTTAATCTTAGATAACACTTCATCTATATATTTTTGTTTTTCTTTTAAATCTGTTTCAACATATGGTGATGACACCTTATTTGTTTCTAAGTCATATGATTCACATCCATTTAACAAAAACCCCTCACCATCACTATAATTTTTTTTATAAATTTTTAAAGCTTCTACTCTTGTTGGTGTTCCCTTGAGTTTATCCAAATGTGCAAATCTACCCGTCAAAGTATAAGTCCCAGCATAAGGCATGTAATATTTTGGTTTAAAGTCTTTTAAAAAGTTTATACCATAATCTAAAAATTTATCTCTTTTATGAACTCCATATTTATTTATTTTTTCATCATCGGTATAGTTAGACATTTGTTGTGGGTAAGCACCTGCACCAGTATATAAAGTAAATAATAAATCTATTTCTTTAAACTTATCTTTAATAACTTGAATTGTATTTTTCATTATAGGATGTGGACAATCATTTGTTTGGACAAAAGTTTTTTCTGAAGTACTCATTACGCTAAATGTATCTATCCCTACCGATTTAGACTTTGGGGTTAGTTTACCACAACCAAAGAATTTAAAACAAACTTCAGGATTACAACCATCCGCTGCGTATAAATGAAAATCAAAATCATCACCTAAATTAAACTTTTTACCATGTTCCAACTCTATAACCTTTTTACCTATTCTTTCCAAATTCATCTTGACAAACTTATCATCCCACTCATGTATTAAAACAGGAATATTATTGGATAATTTTTGTAAAGTTGGTACATGTAAATGGTCAGTGTGTATGTGAGTTATATGGATATAATCTAAATCATCAAATTCACTCCAGTCAATATCTAATTTTGGATACATACTCCAAGAACCAATATTGGTTTGACCAAAAAGCCAAGGGTCAACTAATATTTTAGTACCTTTGTGTTCAACTAGTATTGTCGAATTATTATAATATTTTACTTTCAATTCAACTCCCCCATATTTTTAATTTTTTTGACTAATTTATCTTTTTTTATTTTATTTTTTGAATTTAAAAGTTCATCATAATTAGCTTTGTTAAATTTACCGTATTGATTAAATATCTCACCACCATGTAAAATTTTTAAATCTCTATCACCACTCCACATATGATTGTGTATTGGTATAGAATGAACTTCTTCTGGACCCCAAACAGTAGATTGTACACCCGAATCTCTACCAGGATTGCCACGAGACTTACCAATATCACCAATACCCACAGATATTATTTTTTTGAAGCCCATATAATATAGTATTTGAAACACAGGTGAAGCGACCATACCACCTGGATAAATACAATTCATATCCTTACCATAATTATCAATAGAGCCTTCCCATTCAGGACTTAATGTAGGCCAGTTTTCACAAT
>Ga0098043_1000969_pt1 | contig 10375 bp, 12 predicted proteins | sample 9B_taG_FD_92581 | JGI IMG/M metagenome (GOLD analysis project Ga0098043, IMG submission 92581) | Marine viral communities from the Subarctic Pacific Ocean - 9B_ETSP_OMZ_AT15188_CsCl metaG | ecosystem: Environmental > Aquatic > Marine > Oceanic | place: Subarctic Pacific Ocean | collected 2015-01-10 | reverse complement strand
GGATTTATTTCAGAAGGTACCGGAGATAATTTCTTCATTGTAAAAGACGGAACGGTAATCACTCCAGAAGGCAGAAACATATTAAGGGGTATATCTAGAGAATATATTATTAAAGAACTATGTCCAGATCTTTCTATACCTGTTGTAGAAAAAAATATTGAGCCTTATGATGTTTATACAGCAGACGAAGCCTTTATGTCAGGGACTCCATTTTGCATGTTACCTGTTACATCCCTTAATGGAATTAAAATAGGAGATGGTAAAGTGGGTAAAATATTTTCTCAAATTATTACAAATTGGGGCAATATTAATAATGTTGATATTATTAAACAAATTAAAGATTGGAATGCGTCTAGCATAAAATTTAATGATGTAGATGCCCCGACACCTTATTCTTTTAAGTCTAAAAAATAATGTTTGATATTAAAAATAAAAATATTATTGTGACCGGAGCCAATGGAGGTAATGGATTCTGCATTGCTGACGGACTATTAAAAGCTGGCGCTAACGTGATAGGAATAGATAAATCTTTTAATCGTCAAGATATTGATTTTGAAACAGTCACAGTAGACCTAACCAACTTTAAAGAAGTAAAAAATAGTTTTGATAACTTAACAGATAAATTTGGCACCATAACTGGATTAGTAAACAACGCAGGAGTAAGTTTTGCATCAGATACTCCTTATGAAGACTATGATATTTATGATCAAACAATACAAATTAATTTAAATTCTGTATTTAATTTAACTGCATTATTCTGTAACAAAATTAAAGACGATAATTACGGAATGTTCGATCCTAATAAAGAATGGTCTAGTGTAGTTAATATTACTAGTCTGGGTGCCTCATTGGGTTTCCCTAACAATCCATCTTATCAAATATCAAAGGCAGGATTAGATCAATTAACTATAGCATTTGCCTGTGATTGGTCTAAATATAATATAAGATTTAATAATATATGTCCTGGATACATAAAAACACCAATGACTCAAAAATCTTATGATAACCAATTGTTGCGATATGAGCGTACAAAAAGGACTATGCTTAATAGATGGGGAGAGTCAAAAGATTTATTAGGGGCCAGTATATTCTTACTATCTAATGCATCGTCTTATATTACAGCAAGCACCATCAATGTAGATGGCGGATGGTTAGCTAAAGGCTTTTAAAGCCCTAAGTCATATTGACAAAGTTATAAGAATGTGTTATTATTATATAAATACCGAAGGGATAACTTTATGAAATATGTAGATAAAGGATGGGGTTACGAAAAATGGATTGTTAATAAAAAAGAATATTGTGGTAAGTTGCTTTATTTTAAAACAGGTTTACGATGTTCATGGCATTACCATAAGATAAAAGACGAAGTGTTTTATCTACAGTCTGGGAAATTGGTCGTTAAATTTTCTAAGTCTGATAATATCAATGAAGCAGAAAGTATTTTATTAGAACCTGGACAAAATTTTCACATACCCGTTGGATTACGTCACCAAATGATAGCTTTGGAAGATAGCGAATTATTTGAATTTTCAACTCAACATTTTGACGAAGATAGCTACAGAATAGAAAAGGGTGATTAGTGATAATATATGTTGATATTGACAACACAATATGCTCAACTCCAGATACAGCGGAATATTGGAAAGCTAAACCTCTGTATGACAGAATAGCTAAAATGAATGATCTGTATAATCAGGGACATAAGATAGTATATTGGACAGCCAGAGGCACAACAACAGGACGAGATTGGGAAGAATTAACAGTTAAACAATTAAATTCTTGGTTAGTAAAGTATCATGAAATACGTTTAGGAAAACCACAATATGATCTTTTTATAGATGATAAAAACATTAAAGCGGAAGATTTTTTTAGGTAATCATTATGGCACATATTTTTAAACACAGAACAGATGATCAAAATGGTATAGTTGTTATTTCGCATGAAGAAGCATACAGAGGTAATGATCACCATAGAGACATTATGGATGAAATTAAAAGCAGGAAATATTTTATAGGTGTTCATTATGGAGGATTCTCTTACGGAGCAGCATATCCTGATTTTGCTGATTTTTTTCTAGGCAGACCGTCTGTGACAGATATTGGTGCTAGATATAGTAATTCTTTTGGTATTCCTGTAGTAAGCTCTAATTTTACTTCTATAGTATTTAAAAAAGATCCAGAGGTAAAAAAATATTGGGATATAATCAATATTTCTAGAGCTGGTAATGTCAAAAGGCTGGATTTATTTTTTAGAGAAGTAAAAAAAATATATGATAAGGGACATAAATATAAAATATTATTGGTTTGTTCTAAAAGACATGAGGAAGCAAAAGACAATCATTTTACAAATATAGAAGATGTATATTATGAAATGTTTACAAAGGCAGAACGGCAATTATTTACTTTAATGAGATTAGATGAGCAGTTAGAATTTAAGGGTCTAAGCAAAACTCAATTGTCTTACTTTTATCAATCATCCAAAGTATCAACATTATTTTCAATGGGAGAAGGTAGCCCCGGAGTAGTAGCGGAATCATTGCAATCACAAGTACCCGTTGTTGTTCATGGTCACCAATTGGGTAGCGGTAGAGATTGTTTAAACGATCAAAATTCTGTTTATTGGTATGATGACAACTTAGCCCATGAAGCCTTGATCAAAGCGGTAGAAAATTATGATAAGTTTACATTTGATATGGATGTTATATATGATAATTATCGAGAAGATAAGGGATTAGAGAAAATTAAAGATTGGTTTACTAAACTATACCAAAAACACGGTCAGCAATTTGATGGAGAGTTAATAAATACAGATGATTTAGTCAGCAGACTGCCCTCACATTATACTGAATTGCCTTGGTTAGACACAAGGCTTTACAACGGACATATGCAAACTAGAGATCACTATGAAAGATTTTTAGAACAAATAAAACAACTTTAGGAAAATTACATGAGCTTTATTTTACCCAAAAGAACACAAGAACAAAAACTTTGGCAAATAGCACAAAAATTTGGTTCAGACAAAGCGACCCCAAACAGAACAAACAATCTTTGTTATTTAAGTATCTATGAAAACTATTTTAGTCAATTTAAAAATAAAAATATAAATATACTTGAAATAGGAGTAAGAAAAGGTCCCTCTCTTAAAACCTGGAAAGAATATTTTCCAAAAGCTACAATCTTTGGAATAGATATAGATGAGCAATGTAAGCAATATGAAGAAGAAAGAATACATATAACAATAGGCAACGCTACAGAAAAAACAACAATAGATAAAATAAATTCTAGCAAAACAACATACGATATTATTATAGACGATGGTAGTCATATTAATAAAGACATAATACAAAGCTATGCCTTATTGTGGGATAAACTTTCCTCCGGAGGTATTTATATTATTGAAGATTTATATAATAGTTATGGATCAAAAGATAAAGACATTTTGTTAGATTCGTCTGGTATATCTGTCAATAAAAGAGAACAAATCCTACCATTTTTTAATTCTATAATGACAAATGTCGATACGCCCAATAATAACACACTAGCTATTCATTTCTGGGATTCTATCTGCATAATAATCAAGGCGTAAAATGACTAAAAAAATACTATTTATAGTTGCGCATCCTGATGACGAATCTTTGTGGGTGGGTGGTACATTAAATTTCTTATCTAAAATATCTAATGTAGAACCGTACGTCTTATGCCTTACTGGACGAAACCATCCTGAAAGAAGCACAGAGATAAAAAACGCATTAAGTGTAGCTGGTATTAAAGATTATTTTATAGGAACAGAGAATATACCTACAGCACACGGACAACCATTACAGCACATGTCTGATTGTATAGATGATGCTATAAACTTTTTTGGGATATCTCCGGATATGCAAATACTACCTCAAGATATTGACTTGGTTGTTACGCACCCTTATTATGGAGATGAACATAAACATCCACAGCATATACAGGTTTTTCAATATGTCAAAGAATGGTGTCAAAAATTACATATACCATTTGCATTTTTCTCTACATTCAACATACCTTTTGTCAGACATACAGGAACACAGCAAGACATAAGAAGAAGCTATAATACACATATTATTAGTTATGGAGATTGTGAACATGCAAATATCAAGCATTTTGCACAAATAAAAGTGGACTGCGAACAAAAAAATAAAATGCTACAATGCTATCCTTCTATAAATATAGATCAGCACTATTCAGGATATGCCTCTTGGGATAGTTGTGTAGAACATATTTACTTTTGTAATAAAAAAGGCTTTTCTATATTTAAAGATATTATTAATAATTTAGAATCTCCAGCAGGAAAAGAGTGGTATAAATGAATATTTTAATTACTGGCGCAGCTGGCACATTAGGAACTGAATTGGTTAAAATATGTTGTGATCGTGGATATACCCCAATAGCTTTATGTCATTCGGAAGAAAAAGCACAAACATTAAAAAAGAAGTTTCCTGATGTATTAATTTACTGTTCAGATATTACAAAACAATCTCAACTAGAAACTATATTCAGTAAACATTCTATAGACTATGTAATTCATTCTGCAGCAATGAAGCATGTTGGATTATGTCAACAAAATCCTTCCATGGCTATTGACACAAATATTGTCGGTAGTAAAAATTTAATTTTTATGAGTAAAAAGTATAAAATTAAAAATCTGGTTGCTGTTAGTACAGACAAGGCAATTAATCCTTCGTGTGTGTACGGTTATACAAAACTATTAATGGAACACATTGTATTAGAGAATGAGTATACAGTTATACAAGGTGTCAACTTTTTATTTTCTAGCGGTAGCGTATTATATTTATGGGATAAGTGTTTGCAAGAAGATAAACCTATTTTAGTAAATGCAGATAATTCTGTTAGGTATTTTGTAGAAACTTCTACAATGGCAAAAACTATATTAGATAATATACAGACCAAAGATAGTTATATTAGACTTAATGATTGTTACCAAGTTATGTTGCATGACTTAGCTAAAGCTTTTGGAGAATATCACAGTTATAATCATTTTGGGGAATATGAGTCTTTGTTAGAAGAAAAAATAGCTGAAGAACCACCTGAAAATATAAGCATTATAGAAACAGATATCCCAACACTAAAACAGATAATTAAAAGGTACTACAATGGCGATTGAGCTTCCTGACTACAAACTTTTATTAAATATGCGAAAAACATATAGAGATGGTAATAGTTGTGCGTTTATTGGAGACATTAAGTTTTATGGTAATATTGATATGGATTTATTTAAACAAGAAACGGGATTTGTAACCGCCGACACATTTGATGTTAATGGTAATCCAACACACAAATTAGATTTAAATAATAAATTACCTGAACAGTTTCATGATCGTTATGATTGGGTCATAGATTCGGGTAGCACACATTGTTGTTTCGATCCTTCTACGGTTTTTGAAAATATATTACTTATGCTTAAAGATAAGGGTTGTGTATTTCACACTAATGGCCTAGCTGGTTTCTTTGGTAGAGCATTTTATGCTTTTAGTCCAGCATTATATAGAGATTTCTATAATGTCAATAATTTTACTATTAAACATATGGCAACCAAAACAAGAGATAAAAATAGCGGAGGAAGTGGAGATTGGAAAAGTATTGATCCTAATCACACATATTTAAATGAGCATGGAGATTTTGCAGATTATGATAAATATATCCCAACAATACCTAACGATTGGCTTATTAATTGCTTCGCTGTAAGGGAGAATAGGGTAGAGTTTAAAAAACCTGTACCTCAACATTATGTGGAAACGAAAGGAAAATAATGAAAACAGCATTAGTATGTGGGGCTGGTGGATTCATAGGATCGCACCTTGTTAAAAGATTAAAGGCAGACGGATACTGGGTTAGAGGTGCAGACTTAAATCTTCCTATGTTTTCTCAAACACACGCAGATGATTATATTCTTGGAGACTTAGGCAACTATAGAACAATGACTCGGGCATTAGAGTATGGTAATCAGGGTATTGATGAAGTATATCAATTAGCGGCAGACATGGGTGGGGCAGAGTATATTTTTACAGGAGATAACGATGCAGACATAATGCACAACTCCGCTTTAATAAACATAAATCTTTGTCATCTAGCGTCCACACTAAGACATAGGCCTAGAAAAATATTTTACAGCAGTAGTGCTTGTATATACCCGGCATATAATCAAGAAGATTCAAATAACCCTAAATGCACTGAGGACTCAGCCTACCCAGCTGCACCAGACAGTGAATACGGTTGGGAAAAATTATTTAGCGAAAGACTTTATACTGCTTTTCAACGCAACTACAAATTAGATGTTAGTATTGCTAGATATCACAATATTTTTGGTCCCGAAGGAAGATGGTATGGTGGTCGTGAAAAAGCACCAGCTGCATTGTGTAGAAAAATTATAAAGGCAGAAGATGGAGACACTATAGATATTTGGGGAACAGGACAACAAACCAGATCATTCTTATATATTGACGAATGTATAGAAGGAACCATTAGATTAATGCAATCAGATTTCAATGGACCTGTTAATATCGGTAGCGAGGAAATGGTTAGTATTAATCAATTTGCAGAAATGATTATAGAACTTTCTGGTAAAGACATTAAGTATCAAAATGTAGACGGGCCGATGGGCGTAAATGGCAGAAACTCAGATAATAAACTATTGCAAGAAAAACTAGGTTGGCAACCTTCTATGACACTTTATAATGGATTAGAGAAAACATATAAGTGGATTGAAGAACAAAATGCCAAATTGTCACAAAATACTAAATGATTTTTTAGAAACAGGCGATCCACACCCGTTTGCTAAATATTTTTTAGAGTATGATTATTGTAATAAAAAGACAGAACTAGATGAATGGGTTGTTAAATCTATACTAGTGGTTTGTAAAAAAAACAAGTTAGATATACCGTATAATTTTATATTACAATTATATAAAAACAATTATAATCTTTCTGATTTTGAACCATCTGATATATATCCTATAGATACGAAATATCTCAAGTCCGTCACCAATTGTTATACAAAAAAATTTAGTGGTGGCATAGGTGATTTTTTAAGAGGCTCGATTCATTTGTATGAAACGCTGGGTGTTCCTGTAAGCCTTGATTTTAAACAGCACCCTATCGGTAGGTTTATTTTAACAACATGTCCTAAATCACCTAAATACGCCATAGATTTAGAAAGCAAGGCTGAAGAGAGTAGAGCAACCGCAAATTGGTCATTGCACATGAAAAAAACTTTGAATCAAATTATAAGCACTTGTATACAACCATCTATATCTTCTTTTTATCACGATGTTTTGATTGTTCCTTACTACGAAAATAACGCCAAATGTTTTTTACAAGATTACCAATTAAGCAATAAATGTAAAGAATATTTTAAAGATCATATATATTTCCATAAAAGCATAGAACAATTATATAACAATCTAAATATACCAGATTATCATGTGTTACATTTCCGTCTTGGAGATAGACAAAGTGTGACTAATTTAGATAAAGAAATATCTAAGCTGCCAGATTTTATTAAACAAAATAAAAACTATCACAAACACGAACACGACTACGACCGCTATTATAGTATAGCAACTAAATATCTGAAAGAACAAAGGTGTAAAAATCTTATAATTATGTCAGACTGCAATGATCTAAAATCATACATAACTAAAATTAACAAGAACCCCAATATACATATTGTACATCATAAAAGCACCCACACATCTTATGCACCATCAACACTCACACTAACAGATTTTGAAAATACAGACATAGAAGACGAAAAGCTAATGTATACAGCCTTAGATGTAAAGATTCTTTCCCAAAGTACAAACAATACGTCTTACAGTGTTTACAACTGGGGGTCTGGTTTTGTCTATTGGATTAGTAAAATTTTTGATGTACCTTGTAGGATTAATACATTATGAGTGATATGTCTATAGAAGAATTTTATGAAAAAAATAATGTTCATGAAGACTTTGATGAGGTTTTTTATAGTCAAAGATATGCTGAATTGAAAGATTTTTATCAGCCTCATTGTAGAGAAAATTTTATTAGTGAAAAAAAACGTTTGTATTTTCATTTTATAACATACGGTCAACAAATGGGTTGGCTGGCACATGACATAAATCCTATTAAAAAATATGAACAATTCGATAAAGATATTTTAAATGAACCTATATCTGTGGTTGTAAGCTGTCAAGACAGGGCAGATATGCTTAACATAAGCGTAAGATCATGGTTATTGCACGAGCAAATAAAACAAATTATTATTATCGATTGGTCGTCTGTAAAACCAATTAAACATTTTGAAAATATAGATCCAAGAATTAAAGTAATCCGAGTAGACGGACAGCTTCATTATAATGCAAGCAAACCTATCAATCTGGCCATTAAAGAAGCCACGCATGAGAAAATTCTAAAAATGGATGTGGACTATATACTAAATCCATATTTACCTCTAGCTAGTTTAATTGATATCAAGGATAATGAATTTGTTGCTGGAGATTGGAGACAAAAACATTTAGACAACAATTTGGGATTTATGGAAAACCTCAACGGCATCTTGTGTTGTTACAAGTCCTTACTGCTAAAGGCAGGGCTATACAATGAAGACATTGATAACTATGGTAGAGAAGACTGTGAAATGTTTGAACGTCTCGAAAAAGCTGGTGGAGTTAGAAAGCACATAGAGTTTGTTAAAAATCACGTTCCAGTATATCATAATCCACACAGCAATCAAGTTAGAAGCATCAATAGAAAAGACCCTGACACGCCTAGCACACTCAATTATTTTTCTAAAAAATTTGGCACAAAGAATTTTGAGCTAGTAGTTAATATTCATAGAGATAATTATGAACCAAGAAGAAATGAAATTTTAGAATGTCTTAAGCTAAATTGCGATAATAAATATATAGACCATATTCACGTTTTTCTAGAAGACTATAAAGATTTTCCAGAATTTGATGAGATATCAAACAAATATGCAGATAAAATTATATCTATTAATACAGACAGCAGAATGTCTTTTAAAGAAATATTTAATTATATAAACAATAAAGTATTAAATAAACAATGTATAGTAGCAAACAGCGACATATTATTTAATGACGATCTTGCTAAAATTAGAAATTTAGGACCTCGTGATTTTTTTGCTATCACTAGACATGAAGGCGATAAAATAGCCCAAAACAAAAATAAAGAAGCCATATGTTCTCACGACGCTTGGGTTTTTTGCAGTCCAATGATTAGTGATTTTGAAAAATTAGAACAAGATATCATTGTAGGTACATATTATTCTGATACGGTACTTACTTATTTGTTATATAAGTCAAAGGAATATGATTGTTGGAATCCATGCTATAGTATAAAAATACAACATATGCACAATACGACACCACACGATTCTAAAATCAGAACAAAAGATAAAATAGAGTCTGACAAATTAACGTACTACTATTGCAATAAATTTCAAGATGATGAATTTGTAAGATTGATTTGTCCTACAAACATAGAAGATTATTATCTTAAAAAGAATTGCAATAGATTTATTAGCTGGCACGAGTTCGAATTAAATAATTACAAGTATTAAAATGCTTATATCCAACAGCTGTAAATTTATATATGTAAAAGCAGGCAAAGTCGCAGGTACTTCAGTAGAAGTATTATTTGAGCCATTTTGCCAAGGCGATAATGATTTTATAGGTTGGAGAGGAAAATGCCTACCAGATAGTCATTCTGAGTCGTATAGTCATACTGTAGCAAAAAAAATTAATAAACTATTGCAACAACACCAACATAGTTGGAATGATTATTATACTTTCGGTTGTATTAGAAATCCTTGGGACAGAATGGTTTCTTTATATTTCTTTATTAAGCAACAGGCTAAAACGTTTCATGAAATTACAGACGAGCAAAAACAATATAAATCATACAAAACACTTTTGCATCGTCACGAATTATCCTTTTTGCCTTTCGATAAATTTGTTGAAGTAACCCCATATCCTGTGCCACTTTGTAAATTTTACGATATTGAAAATTTGAAATACGATTATTTTATTAGATTTGAAAATTTAAAAACAGACATTATAAAAGTATGTAATGATTTAAGTCTGTCTTGCGAAATATCACAACTAAAGCATATTCATAAAAATAGTCAAAGAAAACATTACACAGAATATTTTGATAACAGAACAAAATCCATTGTTGCAGAAAAATACGAAAAAGATATAAAATATTTTCAGTATACATACGGCGATTAAATGATTATATCTCATAGAAAAAAATATATATTTATACATTTTGAAAAAACTGGCGGGACCGCTATTAGGCACCATTTTAGTAAATATAAAGAATTT
>Ga0098043_1000968_pt1 | contig 10376 bp, 6 predicted proteins | sample 9B_taG_FD_92581 | JGI IMG/M metagenome (GOLD analysis project Ga0098043, IMG submission 92581) | Marine viral communities from the Subarctic Pacific Ocean - 9B_ETSP_OMZ_AT15188_CsCl metaG | ecosystem: Environmental > Aquatic > Marine > Oceanic | place: Subarctic Pacific Ocean | collected 2015-01-10 | reverse complement strand
TCCTATCCAACTGTATAATGAAGAAGGCGATGCGCCTTCAAACATTTGGGACACAAAGGTTCTTGGGGACATTTTGGGTTTTGAAGAAGCACCCGATAACTACTCAAACCCTCAATCGCTCACAAACCCTCTTATTGTGCATTGTGTCGGACATGGATATGTTCAAGGCGAATCCATGACGATTAGCGACACGACGAATTACAATGGCACTTACACCGTGCATGACCCAAGCGCAGACTTCTTTTACATTGACAAAGCCTACACAAAGACGGGTGAAATTGTAGCAATCACCAGTTGCAAGCCATCAAATTATGTTGCTGGCGGCTCTTCAAATCGCTTGGGGTATCTTGCGATTGATTTCAGCGTTGCTCAAGATGCAAGGTCAATTACGATTTCTGACACAAAGGTTGATGGAAACAGCGAAAGAAGGACTGACAGCAGATCTGTCATTGTTGCTTCTACATCAAGAACTCAACCACAAATGAACGGTGTTATCCCGCTTGTAAGTGGAAACCGACAAATTACAGGTTCTGATTCTGGAGGTAAGCGGTATATGACGGAAAGAGGAATCGTTACTCTTTCAAGCGCAAATCCAACCGAAACACTTTTAGTTTCAGACGCATTGGTGGCTGGGCATACGGTAAGTACGACAGTCAGTTATTCCGACATAAGAACGAATACGGCGTTTAAGGGAGACACGACAAGAGCATTTGATTTGGGAACTGACTACATTCATTCAAACAGCAGAGTCGGCTCCCCAGTAACTGCAGTTAACTTTAGAAGCACAAGTACTGCCGGTGCTAAAAAATTGTATGTAGGAGCAAAAATTGCAATCTATGTCAATAGCGGTGTTGCGCCTGCAGTCTATGAAATCACTTCAATTTCAAACTTGGTTAGCGGGAAAGAAGTTAGCGTTTCCTATGTTTCTGGTGGTGCTTTGACCTATGCAAACCTTGACGCTGCTACGGCAGTTGGTTCAGGGACAGGCAATTCAAGGTGGGGTTTAATTGACTCAAATCTGGATTATTGCAGCGAAACAGGCTTTGCCACTTTATCTGCTGCAAAAGTTGCTGTCTTCCCATCTGACATTTCAACTCTTCTACGCTATCGTGCTATTCATGCTCGTTGGATGCGAGACTTGCCGAAGTCTCTTTGGTTTCAAAAGACCTTTGGAGTCATTGAAAAGCAACCTGTAGTTTCAGGAACAACAAATAACATCATTGACCCTGGCGTATTTAGGACAGGTCAAAGCATTATTATGGCAACGGGGAATGGCTTTGATTCTTCAGTTTCAGGAGTTTCTGACATGGCGACTAATGGTGGCGTAGCAGAAGTTGTGGATGCAAACGGAAAGGTGGATTCATTTACCTTTGATGGTTTGGGCAATTTGACTGGTGGAAAATATCAAACTATTTCAAATGCTCGCTTTAACACTCAGTATTTTTCTGCGGGAACAAAGACAATTCATCTACGCAACATCAGATCTGACTATCGCCACATTTGGGTGCTTTGGGCTGATATGAGAAATGACGGCACAGCAAATGCTTCAGACGGAACTCGCAAGTCTTCGTTTGGTTTGTTGTTGCCGACCCCAGACCAATACAAACTGTCAATTGAATACACCGACCAAGAAAAGGTTGATGGCGAGGCTATCCCCTTAACTGACCTTTCAATTGGAGAAGATGTGAACATTTGGGAGTTGGATGCTACAAATGAGCCTTTAACTGGTGCTGCTTGGTCTGCTTTGCCTGGCGGTTCAAACTCAGAGGCTGAATCATCCTATCACAATTGGGAAGAAAAAGCAGGTGCCTTTGTTGTTATTGATTCAAGCAAGTTTTGGAACCTTAATACGGAGGCAAACGGAGGTAAAACAGGACAACTCGGTGGTGGCCGTACTGATTTGCAAGACTATTTAGCTGTTAATTCAGGGATTCCCAGCATGATGGACAATTTTTACATTGAAGGGATGCCTTCTTACAAAAATGTGGCTGCTCCATTCCAAGAACACCCAGACCAACTCAATTTTATTCACGACGCATCGCCTATTGTTGCAGACTTTTCAGGCACATCAACGGTAAATGGTGCAATTTTGCAAGTGGATGATGTAAGCCAATGGCGAGACAACGGAGTTGGGCGAATTGTTGGTGTAAGTGGGTCAGGAGCAAACAGAACTGTATATCAGTGGTATTATTCTTGGCGTGGTCGGGACACGGGCAATAATGCTTTGCGTCATGTCAAAATGGTTTATTTGTCGTCTGCCTATACAGGAAGTGAAACTGCAAGACTTGACCTTGTAAATGACCTTGTGGATGCTTCAAACGGCGTTGGTGCATTCATACCGAACGGACAACCAATTGCTGTGGACGATTATGAAGACCTTACGGCATATAACACCTTAGCCCCTCTTAACCACATGAGGTTTATGATGAGCCTTACAGGCTTTGTTAAAGACCCTGCATCCAATACGGCGTTTCAACACGACAAAATCCGCTTTTTGAATATGGCGTCTGTTATGCAACATTGGTTGGGTCGTTCAAATACTACGGGCGTTTCAGATATCCAAAATGTTCCCATTACAAAGGAGATGTTTTCAAGGCAAACAGGGTGGCGATATGCTTCTGGTGCAACCATTGACTCATATTCTTCTATTGCTGATGCAAGAGGCAACAGTTATTTGGGTGCTTTGCAAAAAATCAAAGAAGGGGCTGGTCAATCTGCAGGAGGCACACAGCAAACATTTACCTATCAGATTGGGCCTGATGGGCGTATTGAATTGCGACCTGGCTATTCTTCTTTCCATGAGTTTGACCGCACAACGCTAAAAATATCTGATTTCAATGCAAATATGCAAGGACAAATCACCAATGTTCGGGTTTATTTTAATGAACAAAAGTCGTTTGCCGACTTCCCCACCACTTACACGGATGAAAACATTCGGTGGGCTATTTTGGACAAGCCAAACATCGGAACCGTAGAAGAAGCAACTGAAGTGGCCCGACAACACTATGAACGACAAAAAACAGCAACTGCTTCTATTCGTGCAGAAGTTTTGAAGGGGAATGATACTGACATTATGTTGGGTGGGGGACGCTACGGCTATGTTTCTGACCCAGCACGACAATCTTTTGGCGGCATACACCTTAACGGACGATTGAATAACAGTTGGTTTTCAGGCATGGTGAACGCATTGGACGGCAACAAAGGAACAGCACTTGAGCCTGCGTATGGTTCTGGGTTGGCTATTGAAAATAACTACTATTGGTATGGAGCAAACAGCCTTTCTCAAGCCATGCAAATTGTTCATTTGCCGAAAAACTTTCCGAAGGTAAGTCAAACAACAGGCAATCAGTTAAGGTTTGCGATTGTTGTTGATGGTTTTAAGTCAGGTACAAAAACAGATTTGCAAAGCGCATCTGAATTGGTGAAGTTTAATCTTGTTGTTCTTGACCCTGTTTTCCATGACGATGCAGCCAGACCTGCTGCTTCTGCTCCTGCTTATGAAGCAGATACAACTGCTTCTGCTACATATTACCCTACATTGGGAGGTTTTAGTTCTGGAGGTCTCTATAAGGAAATCACTTCGGAAATTGAAAACGGCTATCGTGAAGTCTTGATTCCCCGCACTTATTGGACTGACGGGACTGCTCCTGCGATTGCAGACAGAAAAATTATTGTGTCGTTTAACAAGGAATACCTCAAGGCTTTGTGTCGCAACAGGTGTGGCAGCGACCACACCAAAATTGCTGACAATGCTCACGCATCTACATATTTTGGAACAGGCGCATCATCCCCAAACACCAGCAGCATTTTTCCATTGGGTGCTCGTGAATATGACATAATGAAGGGTTTGACTGAAGAACGGACAGTCTGGTATGCTCCTCGCTTGAAAGTCGTTGATGATTTGAATTATCGGGTATCAACGGCTGTCAGTTATACTGATTCTGGCTATGGCTATACAAATGAGCCATTGATTTTGAATAACATCAATTGGTCTGTTGATAACCTCGGATATGAAAAGGTGCAGATGGGTCTGACCACGGATGAATCCACATTTTTGTCGTCTATCACCACATTTACCCGACCCAATGTTGGAAAGGGCGATATTAACCGTCCTGCTGCGTCAGGACGGGGCAGAACGGGCGGGGGTAGCACAGGTGGCCGTGGAAGCACAGAAGACCCAGTAAGCGATGGAGGCGAACAAAATCAACCATTCCAGCCTTTGCCCCCAACTCAAGACTCTCCTGGTGGATTTACAGGCAACCAAAAAGGAAGCAAGTCTGGACAATTTAGTTTTAACCGAGTAGGAGCCTCAAACATGACGGCTGGTCTTTCTAACCGAATAAAGGGGGCTATGGATTTGCCGACAGGTGCAAGTGTCCACAGCATTTTGGGCTCAAAGCGACCAATGCTAAACTCAATTGGACAGTCTTACATTGAAAGCCCAGACATTCTTACGCCTACATCTGGAACAGCAACAATCAGCAGCGATGGATTTTCATTCCCAGGTGTTATGTCATCTGACGACACCGTGCAACCTGAAGAAAGCGAATACAAAATCTTGCACACAGTTCCAATGGGGACAGTTGATGATTTGTTGCAGATTTCACTCAACGCCAGCATCAAGCAAATATCTTCTGATGATGCCTTACAGCAAGCCGTTTTGGACTGCACCGTTAAGTGTTTAGAAACAAGCGAAGAAAAGACGAGCCAAATCATCGTTAATTCAGACATTGAGGACAATACCAAAGTCAATGTGTTTTCTCAAAAAGTTTCTGGCGCAAACACACCAGGCAACACCCTTGAAATCACTTTGTCTCGCAGAGCAAATCAAGGGGACGATGACGCACAGTTCAAGACTCTTAAGGTGCATTCTGTTTTGGCGAAAGTTCAGAAGCAAAACATGATTGGACACAACATGGGTGAGTTCTTTGGGTTCTAAGCCCACCCATGAGAAAAGAAAAATAAATACCTAAACGCCTCACAGCTCCACATTTATTCTTTTTTGGATGAGTGAATTATTAAACTGAATTGCGTAGGTCAAGGATGGCTTTTGCTTTTTTGCGACCAATCCCCTTTACAGCCATGAGTTGTTTTTGAGTCGTTCGGGTGCGGAGGATTTTTGGAAGAGAACCAAACTTATCCAAGAGGTCTTGAGCGTTTTTGACACTTACACCCTTTACCGCAGACAAAGCAGCCACCCTATCATCCATATGAGATTTTGCAGGTTTTAGAACGGGTTTGGCAACACCTCCAATTTTCTTTTGAAAGTGGTGGTGAGCCAAAAACTGCACCATGTCGTTCATGTTGTCAAACTCCATGTAGCGAATGTTGGGAAAATTAGCGTAGAACTGTTTTTTGAAGTCCTTGATAACGCTCACCATGCGAGCAATTTCACGGAGGGCTGGGTTGCCGCTGAGCCTTTGACCCCTTATCATCGGCTTGAGTTTTTTTCCATAGACAACCAGCATAGGCTCGTCAAAGGTTTCTTGCAGTTGAACCAACTGCCCTACGATTGTTCGTGAGCGACCATGACCAAGGATGGAATGATAAAGGTCATTTATCTCCTTAGCCTCAATCCCGCAAGTCCCAACCACATAGTCTGCTGATTGCAGCCGTTGGACTTGAGCCTCGCCTTTCTTTGATATAGAGGCGTCTCCCATCATAGCGAGCGTTTTTTGGATGATAACAGGATTTTCCCTGTCGTCAATTAAGAGCATATAAAGAGCAAGAGTTTATGTTCACTTAAACCTCACTCATTGTCAGGATTGAGAAACCACACTACACGGGACGAAACCCAAATCTCGCCACCTGCATTTCCATCCTTATAGGATTCCATTTTGTCCCCACGCTTAAATCGTGAGTCCCTTTTCAAGACTTCAGCCGCCGAACGGGTATTGGGAACGCCACGAATGCTTTTTACTCCTTTACCCTTCTTAAACTCTTGATACAAAGAGCGCAAAGTATCGGAGGTATAACCTTCGTTTTCGCTTTGCCCCATGAATTGAAAGCACCAATTCCTGAATTGCTGATATTTCCTGACCATCATAATAATCACTCCAAAGTGCCATCATCCCGCCAGCAAGAGCCATGACACCAACCACGACGCTGAATAGAGCGACATGAGGGTGGGTTCGCATAATTCATGCAAGAGCGCACACCTTTGCGAGTCGTTGAAGCGTTATAGTCAAGCCATCCGAGCGATTCAATGTAAGCACAAATGGAATCTTCAATATCCTTCTTTTCTTCCGAGGTGAGGCTTTCGGGGTCAGCAAACCACCTCATGTTGTAGGCCATCTCAGAAACCAAGAATATACGGGCTTTGTGTTCGGGATTGGGCTGCTTAACGAGACTGTTGATGCAAGGTGGCAAAGGGACTTCGCCCGCCACGCCCATTGTAAAAGGCCGTAGAAGCGTCTTAACGGCCTTCTTTTGTGGGGGGTTGGCATCCACCCATCCAACCAAAGAGAACGCCGTAGAAGCCACGGGAACGCCCATAAACGGGCATTGGTCTTTGGGGCTTGAAAGCGGGTGCTTTGGGATTGTGTAATTATGCAATTTCCGCATGAACGCAGGAACATCAACAACAACAGCCCAACGACGGCGAGATGGATTGTAAGTGCCTGGGAGCCGTGTCAATTTTTCAGCGTAGCCGATTCCGTCCAGCGACTTCAATTCACGACCCATATACGCTTCATAACGCTGTAGTTCAGCCGACCACTTGACGCCGCTGACGGAGTCGGAAAACATTTGGTGAACATGAAACCCACGACCTGTCGCAACAACTCGCACATCGGAATCAGGATGGTCAGCATAGATACGGTCAAGGAGAACCTTAACTTCGTCCTTGACACCTTGAATGCTGACGCCGTTCTTGCCGAGGTCAAAATCCCACCAAGCACGGTCTATGATTGCAGTTGAATAATCAGGCTTCCCATCATCGTGCAATCGCTTGAACGCAAACAATGAGGTGTAGCAGGAAGATTTATCGTATAGAACACCAAGATATCTGTCAAACTGTCTTCGGCTGAGACAAGTTGTTCTCTTCTTGCCTATTTGTCTGGGGAAAAGTAAGTCCATCATACCTACACCTCGTTGTAGTGGCCGCACACATCACAGACTAAAGTGATTCTTGAACCCGCACGACCAAGAAGGATAGATTTTGAGCCAATGATGTTCTGCACATTGTCGCAGGATTCGCATTCAAATGTCTTCATCAAACCAACTCCTGTTCACACGATAGATGGAAGGCGCACCATTCAGGACAATAATACTCCGACCAATTCATAGGCCATTCTTCAGCAAAAATACCTTCAATGGCAGATTCAATTTTACCCACCGTGTTTTGATATGAGCCGAGATGAACCTTTTCAATGTAAGCCACCCCGTTTAGTTCACCCATAAAAACTGTTGTATTGCGCTTACCAGCCAATTTGAGGGCTACATCGGCGTTGGTTGCGTCTGGAGCAATCACCATGTAATAACAACTGGAAATGTCGTAGCCTTCAACACCGAGCATATACCGATAGAAGTTGAGTTCCTTCTTGGTGCGAGACACTTTGCTTTGGCCGAGTTCACCCGTCTTGAGTTCAACGATGAGCAATTCGCCAGACGGCATACGGAACACACCGTCAATTTTGCCGACGAGGATAACCTGATGCCCGTTGATTTCAACAGGGACTTCGTGCTTATACTCCGCTTCAATGAAAATGTAGTCCCCGTGAGCCTTGAATTGCTCCATGAGGTCGTGCATGGCGTGAGTAGCATGGTCGTCTGCCCAAGTTCCGTGTGAAGCAGCAGCCGTAAGAATGGATTGGTCATTCAAGAGGGCGTCCTCAAGGATGGAGTGTATAGCGGTTCCACGAAGCATAGCGGCGTTGGGAGGTGGGCTGAGTTGTTGAATGTATTGCCACCAATACTGCTTCGGACACTTGCTGTAAGTGCCGAAGGAAGATTTGCTAAGACGAAGGACGCCTGTTTCTGATGGGTCATAGGAACTCATTCTTCTTCCTCCTTTACGGTGTAAATGTGCGGATTGTTGGAAAGTCGTATCAAACCAAACATACCCTTCTTTTCCCAGAAAGCCAGACGATTAGCAATAACAGGAACAGTCAAAGAACCCCGACTTTGAGTCAAGTGCATTTTGTTGATTTGCATAAAGTTTCTCAATTCGCTGGCGGTGAACGGTTGGTCGGGGAAGTGGACAGACCACGCAACAATAGCACGCTGCACATATTGGTCATACATCGGCCTTCGTCCCGCCATATTCTTCACTTCCCTTATCGGTATATAAACATTGTCAAAGCCATTCAACGCCCGACTTTCCATCTCTTGCGTTCTCTAAATCTACCATTGACCAACCAGCGATTGTGAAATACTGCTCTACTTTGTCAAGGACAAAACGCTGGACGATGTGGTGGTAGCCGATGCTTACCCAATCTGGAATCTCTGATGGTTTGTCAAAGGCGATGTATCTCCCATCGGCGTCAAGAAGAGTCTTGAAGAAGTCTCCCTTGCGATACCCCTTCCCCAGATAATCGTTCGCCCACTTCGCACCTGCCGCCGCACCACTTACGCTGGCGTAGTCAGCCAAGTCCTTGGTGAGTTTGCCCTTCATGGATAAGTCCTCAAGGGGGACTTTGTTCTGCATAATGTTTGTTATAGTGTCGCACACTTCATCAATGACGACCTTTGGCTCTTTCTTCTCAAGCATACCCCGAAGAACATTCCCAACTGTTTCACGCATGACAGGAGGCATCCGACTTTGCTTGATTTCCATACCTTTGAGGTAAAACTGAGGCTCCACATATTCCCCGTCCACCCAATTGACATTCCCAACATAGCGGTTCTTGGCTGATATCAGCATGGTTTCGGCAAAGCGTTCAAACTCCGTTTCAATGGGAGCCATTGTCTCGTTGATGGCGTTCACCAATTCAACACCGATTTCAGGTCCCTGGGGGACGACGCAGAAAATTGAGTCGGTGTGTCCGTAAATGACAGGGAAACCACGCTTATTACATTCATCACGGAGTCGGAACAGGGTCTGACGGGAAGTGTAGGTGATAGCGGCTGCAATTTCGGGGTGATAGAGAGCGTATTTGGAATCGCCAGCGCATCCATACATGGAAGCGACGAGAGACTTCGTGGCGTATTGGAGAGCGTCGTATCGCTTGCGCTCGGCGTCCGTGGTGGCCTTCTTCATCAGTCCTTTGTAGTGGTTCCGCAGTTCCGTCATTTTGTCCATTTGACGGCCAAGAAGCCCACGCTCACCTTGACGGAAGCACGACCCGTTGCCGCAGTCATCGCCAGCAGCGTCAAGAGTTTCCCAACTGATATTGTGGAGATTTACATTGGAGTGATACATGGCCTTTATGTCCATGATGGCGACATTATCATAGAGGCCTGGCTGGGGTTCTTGAATGTCTGCACCCGAATAATCCACCTTAGCGAACTGCGCTCTGGAAGGAATACGAAAGGTGAAGTCAGGGTCTTGCAAGGCGAGGCAAGTGAAAATGCGGGTGATGTGAGGCGTTGTGCGAATGTCGCACTTGACAATGGTCTGGATGGAAAGAAAATGTTCTATGGCGTTGTTTAAGGCATTGAGGCGGGGAAGAAGCCGGACATCTTGCCTGTTGTAGTCAAGATATAGAGGGAAATCCGTGTAATAGGTGTCGTGTCCATCGGGCAACTCAACTTTGCGTTCGCCCAGACATTCTTCCGCTACATCGTCAAGGCGATACCCAGACAATTTGCCGTTCTTCATTTCCCATAACTTGCTGAAGGCGAGCATCAAGTCAATGGTGTTCCGACCCACGATGGGCTGCGACCAATCATCAAACTCATACCGAATGCGGTTGTGAGGACTCATCTTCTTATAATCCACCCCGTTCTTACGACATCGTTCCACAATCTGCTTTAAGTCAGCACCAGCGACATACCAGCCCGTGATAACATCAGGGTCTTGCTTCCGCATGAATCCGATAAAGTGAGCCAACAATGACCTTTCATCCTTGAACGCCATAGCAGGAGTTTCACCCATATTGAAGTCGCCAACCTTGCTGTATTTGCCTTCGTTGTAGCCATCAGCCGTGAACCATGTGTAGAGGCGTTCGGTGTAATTATCATAGACCGTAAGAAGAGTAATTTTGCCCGTATCAAGCGTCCATTCGCCGTCCAAATACCAGATACGGTGCTTGTAGTCGGGGATGTCGGGTTGAGCATCGGCCAAGACCCTGTTCACGAAGGGGATATTGCCCTCCCAAGTCTTGCCTTGACGAGCCAATTGTCCGATTTCAGACGGGTCATACATGACTATTTTCGTGAGCGATTCACCGTATATACCTTTGTAGCCTGATTCTTTGTGAACGGCGTCAATCCAT
>Ga0098043_1000965_pt1 | contig 10393 bp, 6 predicted proteins | sample 9B_taG_FD_92581 | JGI IMG/M metagenome (GOLD analysis project Ga0098043, IMG submission 92581) | Marine viral communities from the Subarctic Pacific Ocean - 9B_ETSP_OMZ_AT15188_CsCl metaG | ecosystem: Environmental > Aquatic > Marine > Oceanic | place: Subarctic Pacific Ocean | collected 2015-01-10 | reverse complement strand
TGATCAACTTACCACAGAGATAGGTAAACAAGCAGTAGGTCAGGGCAATGTTCCTAAAGTTGAAGCCGTCACACAAACTGAAACTACAGGAACAATACAACCTACTCAAGGTACATTACTTGATACTGACCCACTTGCACCAACAGCATTGGCTGATACAAGTCAATTACAGGTTACACCTGCAACTCAACAAACAGCAGACTTAGGTGACATGGGAGCAATAGAAAGAACAGTTCCTCAAATAGGTCAAGCACAAGCTGCACAAATAACAGATCCAAAAGGTGTTATATCTGATATACCACAAGGAACAGTAAGTCCTGAAGCCATAGCTGTTGCACAAACAGAGACTCTTGATCCAAAAGCAACAGTTCAATATCAGTTATCTGAACTCATGTCTAGTATAGAAGATGGTAAACCTTTACCTAGTTGGGCATCTCCTGCTGTGCGTAAAGTATCTGCAGTTATGCAAGCAAGAGGTATAGGTGCATCAAGCATGGCTGCAGCGGCAATGACTCAAGCTGTTATGGAGTCAGGTATAAACATAGCTGTGCAAGATGCAAACAAGTATGCAACAATCCAGTTGCAAAACTTAAACAACAAACAAAAGACAGCACTACAAAATGCACTAACCGTTGCAGGGATGGACAGAGCCAATCTATCTGCAAGATTACAAGGTGCAGTGACAAACGCACAATCTTTACTTACCGTAGATGTTAAGAATCTATCTGCACAACAACAATCAAATACTATTTCTTACAATGGTTTAACGCAAGGTTTGTTTAGAGATGCAGCCCAAGAAAATGCAAGAATACAATTTAATGCAAAGAATGAGAGACAAGTCGAAGAGTTTTTCGCAGAGCTTGACGCACAAGTTGAAACAGCAAATGCAAATAGAGTATCTGCCATGTCGCAATTTAATGCAGGACAGCTAAATGCACAAGCACAGTTCAACTCTACATTAAGAGATGCAAGAGATAAGTTTGATTCAAATATGCAATTTGCTATAGATCAATCCAATGTAAACTGGAGACGACAAGTAAACACAGCGAATACTGCAACACAAAATGAAACAAATAGAATAAATGTACAAAATCAATACAATGCCAGTCAAAATGCACTAAACAGTCTTTGGCAAAAATACAGAGACAACGCATCTTGGAACTTTCAAAAATCAGAATCGTATTTGCAAAGACAACATGAGATTGGTATAATGGCTATGGAGTTTGCTAACTCTGAAAAGATATATGATAAGCAACAAAAAGATAACTTTGCTGCAGGAGTTGGAAACTGGATAGCACAGTGGATGAACAACAGTAAAAGCACATAATAGGTATAATAATGTTAGATTTAGCAGTGGCAGTATTTAGTTACGCTTCAGATTTTTTCGGTAGTGACGATGAAAAAAATCCGTTAGACCCTAGATACTCAGATCAAGTTGGGTATAAAAAATCAAAGGCAGATAGTTTTTTAAGTTCATCATCTACAGTAAAAGATTTAGCAGGAGCATATCTTGACTTACAAGAAAAACAACAGAAGCCTGCCTTTCAAGTTGCTGAACGTACACCAACCAGATCTGTAAGTCAACTTACTAATCCTAGAAGTTTTCAACCTTTAGGAAACATGAGATTTATAACTGGTGCAGAAAACGTTGATATACAAAATGCAATGAGAGTTTTAGCAAATGCAAGAAATAATCAAGTTGCACAAGTTATACCATATAATGCTGTAAATTACAAAGGAGGTCCTGCACCAAATATTTCAGTTGGATCTACAAATTTAGCATCCAAAAAAATTAGGAATGATATAACATGATGGATATAAAAGCACCTGTCGGAAGTATAGAAGCAAAAGATGATTTTGCTCCTGCACCTCCCGGTCACTCTTTAACAGAGGATAACACTAAATGGGCGTGGGGTAAACCACAACAAGTTGTTGACCCAGAAGTTGCATTAGAGCAGGCTATAAATTCTATAAAACAACCAAAGATACAACTTGAAATGGTGAAGTTATTGCTTGTTGGTGCATCAGTAGAAATGTTAGTTGAAGGATATTTACTACAAGCATTTCACGAGGGTCGTTTTGGGCCTGATGTTGGACTATTAATAAAAGCACCCTTGTCTTTTTACATAGCCAGTATAGCAGAAGAAGAAAATATACCTTATAGATTTTTTGAAAACGATGATGCTTTAGAAAAAAACACGATGGATGATGAAATGTTCTTGATGATGATGAAACGTAACAATCCAAGTATGTTTAATCATATAAGAGAAGAGATAAACAAAGGTATAAGAGAGGGTAACTCACCTATACCTGAAAACTTTTTAAATGCAAAAAAGGAAGATAAGTAATGTTACTTGCAGGATTGACAGGATTTCTTAACGCTGATGCAGAGGATATGAAAACTAAAGCTGCGGCAACAAGGGCTGCTAACGCAGAAGCTATAAAAGAAACAAAAGGATTTAAACGTCAAATAGCGTTGGATATAATAAAAAGTAGAAGTGGTAATATATCTGAAATTTTAAAAGCAGTGGCAAAAGGTGATGCCACAATGTCAACCGAATTATCAAATCAAATTAACAACTACAGAGCATGGGAGCAAGATCTTGCAAAAACTGGGAATATCAATACACCTGCACCTTATGTAAATTTTGCAGCTATAGATTATGTTAACAGTGATTATAACACTATATTCAAAGATGCTTCAGGTAAAAAAGTACGTTTTAAAGCAGATTTAAGAAAAGGTGATATAAACGGCTACAGATCATTTATGTCGGAATTAAATTCTAATTATCTTGCAGCAAAGAGAAGTAAAGGCCCAGACGGAAAGGCAGGAAATTATTTTGCAACTATATCAGATGAAAATCTTGCAAAAATGTATTCGGAGTATTTAACAGGTTTATCCTTTGTTAGAAGTGCTGAACGAAAAGATCAAGGTGAGGGATTTGAAGGAACTAATTTTTTACCAGATAACGAACTTACTGGTGATCTGCCAACACCTTTTTATGGGGGTACAGCTTTAGCAAATGAATTAATATTTAGAGGACAAAAAACAAAACAACAAATAGAAAAAGAAGTAAATGCTACTATTTTAAACACCAAGCCAAAAATAGAGGGTGAAACAATCACAGGTGGCACTGTAAAATTACCTAATAATAAAATATCAGCAAAAACTTTTACAATACCGAAAGAGTACAGCAACGCAGCAGATACGTTAGCTACAGCTATGGACACAACAAAGGGTGATTTGTATAATGAATTTGCAAATAAATTTTACAATTTACCGGGTGTTTCAGCAGAGAAAGTTGAGCAAGTTTTTACAGCGTCTTTGTACTTTGCTCAAAACATACCGAAGATAGGACAATTAAGTCCGAGTAAAGCAGTAAGCTATGGAACTGCCGAAAACATAGAAAAAATGAATCAAGTAATAAATGAGTCCAATCTATCTTTTACTGAAGTTGTTTTCGCAATAGCACCATACATGGATGTATCAAAGCATATAGCAGAAAAATTGCCACGAGGACAAACAATAGGTATGATAAAAAAACCTATGGATGAGTCAACTCAAAGTTATGCAGGTAAAAAATTTGCAGGAAGAACTGCTGATAAAAAAGATAGAGAAAAAGCATTTCTCGAAGCAAAAAAGAATTTCATGGCACAAGAAGCTGTTCAAATAGCTCTTGGTAAATTTTTACAAGAAAGAATGACTTTATCTGAAGCAGAGGGCAAAGGTGTAAGGACTGAATTTGTTGCAAGTTTTATTTCAAAATTAAGAGCGTTGAAAGAAGTTGCCTTAGATTTTGGATCTGCTGTGTTTGAAAATAATAGTTTAAAAATAGACACAGGAAAATTAGAGGTAACTAGTGGTGCTAACGATGATAACACTGCAGAGAACGATAAAACTTTAACACAAGGTTATTTAAATGAATTAAAAACCAGAGCTATAAGAGATGCCATAGCGTATAGTGGGGGTAATCAACTAGATGAAAAGGTTGCAAGATTACAAGCTATGAGAATAACTCTTGCATTTCAAATGGCACGAGCTGCAGATCCATCAGGTCGTTTATCAAACCAAGATATAGAACAGCAGTTTGTAAAATTAGCAGGTAATTTTGGTACAGAAAAAGCAGCGTTGTCAGGAATACAAGTTGCAATAGATGAGTTTAAAACTAAAGCTGAAGAGAACAAACTTATATTTGATTTCGTAAAAGATGGAGACGCATCTAGAGTAGAGACTTTTAAAACAATAGATGCTCTGTTTGTTGTAAATGATATTCAGAGAAAAGCTAAATCAAATAGATTACTTGGAGCTACAAAACCATCTGTTACGGAGAGTAAGACAGGTATTGATATGACAGCAACTTTTATGTCAGGAAACAATACGTTACCTTTATATACTGATATGCAATCTTACGTTATAAATAATAAGACTAATCAAGCTGTAAGCAAAACTACTGGAAAAGTATTGTCAGCAGAGGAGCTTCAAGCTTTAATTGAAGGAACAGGTTCGGAGACTGCAACCCCATGAGCGAATTTATAGAAACCATACCTGAAGAGACAAAACCTGTAATTACTGGTGAAGAGGGTGTAAAGCCTAGAGCCGACACGATTGTTCCACTGCCGAGTTTGCCTAAACGCAGTGGTATAGTCACACCCTCTGAAGAAATTGTCCGTGAACCCATCGGAAAAGGTATTGTTGGTTTAAAAGAAACAGAGAAAAAAGCACCTATGGCAGGACTTACAGACAGAGTTCCTGTTGCAACTGGTAAAAGTGGGCAACCTATATACGGAACTTTGGAGGAAGAAGGAGTAAAGGATTTAGAATTACAAAAAAATCCTATGCCTTTTGAAACGTTTAAAGAAAAAGTATTAAACGGAGAAATAAAAAGAGCATCTTCTGCAGGATCACCCTACGTTTTAAAAATAATATCTGACATATTAAAAAGTGACACAGCAGATTCAGGTGTTAAAGCTTTAAAAGAAGCACAGTTAAAAACATTTTATAATTACTCTTCATATAAAGATCCAACGATAGGATACGATATTCCTTTTGGCGTAGATGAAGAATTTAAACCTAAAGAAGATGACAATCCTAGATTGAGAGCTTCCAAAGAAGAGTTCTTTAACATGAAGAAAGATTTTCTTAATGTTATAAAAGGAAGGGTTGGTAAGTTTGAAAACGTAAGGGATCAACAATTAATTGAGCAAAAACTTTTAAATAGAATAGCTACAGGTAATACTGCAAAATCTATGCTACGAGTTGCAGTAGAAAGAATAAATGAAATACCTCGTGCAATACCTACCATACTACCATACGCAAAGTACATATTTGATTATGCAGCCATGCCTACGTATACCCCTGAACTATGGGATGCAACTAGAGAACAACGTGATAAAACAGTTCAAGAGATGAAAGAAGTTTTAACAGACTCACTTAATATGCCTTTGCTTATGGATGTTATGAATGAAGCAATAGTTGAAGAATTAGAAGTTGATTTAAAAAATGGTGATATTACTCAAGATAAATTTGATGAACTTACAAAAATTACAGTGGGAGAAAAAACTTTTACAAGACAATTTGTGGATGAAAACTTAGCTGTAGAAATACTAGATAAATCTTTTCAACAACTTAGTGACGATAAAAAAATAGGAATATACTTATTTGAGACAGCCTTACCTATCGGTGGAGCTAGTTCAGTTACTATTAAAATGAGTGCTGCAGCAGCTAAAAAGGGTATGAAAGATATACGAGAACAAGTAAAAAAATCATTCTTACCAAAAGAATCTAAAAGACTTTTAGAATATAATGATATACAACTTTTAGATGAATTAAAAGGTTTGGAGTTAGCAAAAAATTTAGATTTAAAATTTATGGTAGAGGGCATAAATGTAAAATCTCTTGCAACAAGTATGGAGCTAGACTTAGTTACTAAAAATGCCAAAAAACTTAATCAACAATCTTATTTAGCAGGAGTAAAATATAGATCTTTATTAGCAGATCCTAAAGCAACAGAAGGTGAAAAAACTGCAGCTTTACGAATGTACAGAAGATACTACGCACAACAAGTGCAAGATAGTATAAAGTTACGAACATCACCTGTATTAAGAGAGGGTTTAAAAGAGATAGCTCCTATTACGGCCGCACTATATGTAGGACAAGAATACTTAGGTGTCGATGGAATGGGTGGAGATACTTTTACAGGAGAACTGTTAGGTGTTGCTTTTTATCTTATGAGCAAAGGAAGTATGTCAGTTGTTACAGGTAGAGTTGCAAAAGGTTTAGATGGTTTTGGGGGTAATTTAGTAAACAATGGAGCAAAACTATTTGAAGATGTGACTGGTTGGCTATACACAAAGACAGGTGGTGATGCTATGCCTAAAGGATGGTTAGCAAATAGAAGTCAAGAGGACTATGAAAGATTGCTTGGTAGAAAACTAAAACCTAGTGAACAAAGAGGTTTTGAGTGGACACAAAAGCTAGTTGCATACATGGGAGAAGAAAATGCTGCCATAGTTATGGACAATGTAAAAAGAGACTATCAAAACAGAAGAGCCGTTGCTGATATATTTCCTGAAGTTTTGACTGAAGGTCAAGAAGGTTTAACAAGTGATGAAGCTTACAAATTACTTGCAGGGGATGTTGGTGAAACATCTAGATCACAGTGGCTACAGACTGCTGTCGTATTTGGTCAAAAAAACTTAGGTGCATTTGATGGTGCTAACCCAAAAGCCATACAACAAATAACAGACATGCAGAAGCAATTAGAAACGTCAGCCGTTGCACAGTCAAAAACTTTAGAAAGAATATTAGAATCAGCAAAAGAACAAGGAATAGATCTTACTGATAATTCTATTGTTCAAAACTACATAAACGAAATAAACACAAGAGTTAAAAAAACTAGAGATTTTAATGAACAATTTGCTATAAGATTAAAACAAAAGCTTAAACTGTATATGCAACAAATTGAAAAAAATCCAAGTTCCTCTAGCAGAGCAGGGTTTATACAAGAATTAAAAGACTCCGAGTTAGATTTAGACAAAATAATAGATGCGTCTGAATTTGATGAATTAGCTGCGATAGATAGCCAACTGACAGACAGTTACAAAAATTTAAATGAAAGTTTAAATGTTGTTAAGGCAAATAGAAAAAATATAGCTTTAAATCAAAATCAATTTGCAAACACTGCAGAAAAATATATAGGAACTACTATAGATGGAAAGCTGAGAACAGCGAAAGCTCCGTTTGCTGAGCTTGATAAACAAATCGAGGAAAGTGATAATTTTATTGATATAGGTCGATTAGTTCGTAGTCTTGTTGATGATGGCGAAGAATTTAAAGACAAACCTTTATCATTCTTTTTTTCAAAAGACAGAGCAGGAACACAATTTTTTAACAGTCCTTTAAACAAAAGATTACGTAAGTCTTTTATAAGCATGGCAGAAAGGTCTTTAGCAAAAATGCCATCAGGATTGAGAAGCAAAATTGAAGAAATAGCAACAATTAAATTTGCTGATGATGGCAGTCTTAATCCACTATTTATAAATGAAGATGGAGACTTTGATGCCTTTGATTTAGTTTTAAAATTAACAGATGAATCTAAAAACGCTGAACTTGGTTTAGGAGAGTTTAAACCTTTTGCTGCCAACGCTTTTGAAGTTAATGCTGTTCGATCAGCATTTAGAAATTATGCTTATAAAATTAAAGATAGAGATCCTGAGTTGTCCAAAACATACATAGAAAGAAAGGATGAATTAGATACTTTATTTGCAGAAAAAATGTTAGAGCAAGCAGAAGCATACAAAAAAGCAAGAACAGGCTATAAGGCAATAGTTTTTGATGATCAAGATTTAGATAACGATTTTAATAAAATACAAAGTGGTATAAAAAGAATAGATGAAAACCCAGAGGGATTTAACTTCATATATGTAGGAAGCAAAAATCCCGGAACATTGTTTGATGGTATATCAGATTTATCTAGAAAATATCTAACAAGTAATGGTGATGCTGATTTTTTAGGTAAATTACAAAGTCAATTTAAAATAGAAGCACGGTCATTCCAAGATAAAACTGATAATTTTGTTCCTGTGTTTGACTTAACAACTCCAAATGGCGTTGAAAAATTTGGTGTGTTCAAACAGTTATTACAAGAAAAATTATATTCTAAAATAGGTAAAGAATACTTCGACATCGAGACTACCACATTAAAAAGACAAAGAGAGAAACTAATAGCACAAAGAGAAGGGGGTTACAATTTTGATAAAGAAGCAGATCAAGATCTTTTAAAAGATATAGACAACGCATTTGTAGTAGATATAATAGACCCACAAGAAGGAAAAATATCAGTATCTTTAAACCCTTTAGCTGATTTAATAAAAGAAACAAAAGACATATCTGTAGCTATTGAAAACAGCGTGGAATTACAAAATAAATTAAAAAATTTTGTAAGTGAATTAAAAGTAAAAACAGATGCCACAAGAGAAACTGTGCAAGCTGTACAAAACGCTATAGAAAGAGATCTGGACACATTGTCTAGAACATTGGGGGATCGTACATTTGAAGCTACTCCTGCAGGGTTTAATAATTTTTTTATTAAGCATGTCATAGGTGGAACTCCAAAAAAAATAGCTCAAGATAAACAGTTTATAATGAAAAATACTGATTTGTCTGAAGAAAGGGTTGACGAACTCTATGAATTCATGACTGGTAACGGTATGTTAGAATATGGTGGAAGAACAACAGTTGATGGTAATACTTTTAAACCAATTTTAGCAAGTGGTGATAATGTTTATGAAGTTTTTAAAAATCCTGCTAAATTAATACAAGCCATAGATGATAATCCAAATTCAAGTGCTGTGTTACGAGATATAATGTCTCCTCAAATAATAACAAACGTTAGCAGATTAATGAAGTTGGTTAATAACAGGAGACAGTTGTCTTTAACAGAACCTCTTGCACAAGCTAATACTAATTTAAGAAGAATAAGTCAAAACGAATTAGCGAGTAGGGGTTACAACATTGCAAGAGATATGGTTTCTCCTCTCTATGTTACTACAGAATTTGCACTTAGGATAGCTTCACAGCACGGTATAAATGTTATGAATCTCGCTGTAACTAATGAAAAAGCATCTGAGTTGTTAGTGATGATTTTAGAAGATCCAAGCAATCTCACTAAGGCAGACATAAGTTTGGCTAATGAGTTGATACAAAATTTTGTAGTTCAACAGTTAGCAAGACAAAATGTAACGTTGCCTGACTACACACCAGAGGGTCTAGAAGATTTAAGAAAAGAACAAGCAAAGGATAAAGGTCCTACAAAGGATGAACTTAAAGAAACTGCACGAGAAGTGTTAGGTAGATAAAAGGAGAATGAATTGAAACAATATAATAACGGACAACGCCCACAAAAGATGTATGGTGGTGGTATGGCTATGCCACGTAAACCAATGATGTTAGGTGGACTTGCTGATCAAAATAAATCTCAAGGCACTATGTCAGCTAAGACACAAGATGCTATGGGTATGATGACTCAACAAAAGAAGTTTGGCATGGGTTACAATCTCGGTGGAGCAATTAAGAAGTTTGAAAAGAAAAGCAATGGTGGTAAAGCAGGTGGCATACCTAAGACACCAAAACAAAAAAAGTTTGCGGCCCTAGCAGAACCAAAAGACAGAATAACTTTAGCAGATAGAATAAAGGGTGCGACAACTTAAATATAGTTTCGTGATCCACTCATTATATCATCGCCACATTTCCTAAGATAACGAAGCAATGACGCAACCTGACTTGTGCCACTGTACATAGGCAAACCAGTATTCAACTCTCGTTCGAGATCTTCAGGTTTGACTGCTTCGTAGTTCATCTCCACATTCCCCTCTTTATTTAAATATGCTTCTAACACAAATAACTTTGCTCTAGTTTTTGATTTCATGGCAAGGACTCAACTTATCTATTCGTAGATTGTAGCAATCGGCTTTGAATGTATAGCCGTTGTCTAAATCGATATCCCCTTTTCTGTACAGAGTGGCTTCTTTGTAAAAATTTTGCTTGGAGATGCCACCAAGAATCCAAGCTTTACTCATATCTGTGAGTATGCGAACAAACACATACGCATCACAATCTTGTTTAGTTCCATGCAACGCTACAGAACAATCATAGTTGGGTAACGGTTTGGTGTTACAACGCTTAGTCTTAACATCAATACGCATCCCATCTTTAACTAAATCATAATCGTATGTATTTATTTGCTTTGCATTAATACTATCAGCAACGACCAACTCACCTATCGCACCTACAACGTTGCTAGTGCCACCTGTAATACTTCCCTGCAATATGCCCACAGTAGAAGCTTTTTCCCTCGCACGGTTCATATAGTCGTTATTGATCGGTATCTCTATC
>Ga0098043_1000960_pt1 | contig 10405 bp, 7 predicted proteins | sample 9B_taG_FD_92581 | JGI IMG/M metagenome (GOLD analysis project Ga0098043, IMG submission 92581) | Marine viral communities from the Subarctic Pacific Ocean - 9B_ETSP_OMZ_AT15188_CsCl metaG | ecosystem: Environmental > Aquatic > Marine > Oceanic | place: Subarctic Pacific Ocean | collected 2015-01-10 | reverse complement strand
AGTTCTATGTCGAAAGAGATCATGGAGAAGTCGAGCAAATACGTCTAAATAACGCCACGTCCCTTGAGGATATCGGCCTGTGTGATCTTACCATCTTTGTTTAAATCAGGAAAAGTTTTGCCGCCGTCAGCCATCTTCATCATTGATTTCGGCTGCTGCATCATTTGACTTTGCATCATGTTTTGTTGCGGCTGTGTAGTCGTCATCATACCGCCCCCGTAAGCTCTCTTGCGGGGTTTCTTTTTCTTTTCCATGGCGCTTTTCATCATGGGCTTGTTCTTTGCCGCGCCACCATACATCATACGTTTGCGTGGGCCGTTGTTATAGGTCTTCATTTTAAGTTTCTCCTGCTGCAATTTTTCTAAGCCGTTCTTCTTCCGCCTCTCTTTGAGGAATTGCCACTTCTTCTTCTACAAGTTCTGCTTGTGGTTTAGATACTTCTTCCCCAAGCAGTTGATTTAAAGTAGGCATCTCTCCGCCGCTGCGAATGATATCAGTAACGAGGTAGTTTTCTATTCTTTTACCTAATAATTTCATATCTGCGCGAGACACAGGCTTGGGACTATTGAGCATCTCCCCAATTATTCTAGCTGCAACCTTATCCCCTAAAGCTAACCCAATCAAAGTCTGTTGTTTTATCATAAGGGCACGAGCAGTAACTTCAGTGCCTACATATATAGGACTAACCATTCCACGTGCTAAGTTAAACACTCTAGAAAACTGACTTTCTATGGACATACCCCGTAGATCTGGGTCACTTCTAAAGCCTAGATTATTACCTATTGCTACATCTGCCCAGTCTGCAATATTCTTCATAAACTCGTAGTGTTCTTCTCCAAGAACAGCCCTCATTACAGGGGCATTCTTTTTGCCGTATACATAGTCTATCAATACGCTGGCATCTTGGACAACTTGAGTTACATCACTTGCAACTAGCTCTGTTTTCTTTCCTGCTTTAGCGTCGATACCACGAAGGTACATATACTTTAGTCCTGCCCTAACTTCATCCTCATCCATGCCTTGACTGACAAATTTACCTATGTGTGTTTCAATACTTTCAGGAGTAGCGTTTTCAAACACCATATCAAAATACACGGAGGGCTTTGCCATGACGCCTTCAAAAGTTTCCATCTCTCTTAGGGCCTTGTTTAACTTATCTACATCCTGTTCTGCAGCCTTTCTTAGTGTCCCCTCATTGCCTTTTATTCTTTCTACGACATCTTGATACTTCTGTCGGGTATTTGCATCGGTTCGTAAAAGATCGTCAAGTTTGATAGAAAAATGATCTATCTCTGCAAGAACAAGTTTTTTTCTATCAGGATTTCCATTTGCATTAGTCACTGGTATTGATAGTATTTCTTCTAGTTTAGTTACTCTTTGTGCCCTGCTCGTGTCATAATCTGCACTCTGTTTTAGTCGTTTCAATGCCCCTCTACGTGCTTCATCAGGGGCTTGTCCCGCTAATTGTTGTGCAACTTCCGTGGTGGCTTGCAATGTAGTCTCATAGGCTACAGCTACTTCTTTACCTATTAGAGTTTCTAGCAAAGTGCCCACAGCGTCAGCAACCACTCTTTGCTTTCTATCGGTAAGATCAAATCCATATCCCGGTGTGCCTCTGTTGTCAGTTATCATTCCTGCACCATAAAACATCATCAGTCTATTTTTTTCTACTTCTATCTGACCAAACAACTCTCCTTGCTTGTTCAAATCTGTTTCTTGAACAGCTTTTCTCGCTAAAGTCGCTATATTTGTAAATGGTGCTAAAGGTTTGTTTCTGTCTATAGGATAATAATGCAGACCTTCTTTTCTATCAACGGCATCAAAATCTATGTTTTCTTTCGTTCTATCTCTCCCTCTTATCACATCCCCTGCGTATCTGTTTTTATCCGTCTGCAAACCTATGAGCTTTTTATGTGTGTCCCTTGCTTGTTCAATCAGAGGCAACAAGCCCTCATCTGTATCTCTATAAGCTTGGTTAACAACTTCTGCAAATGATGGATCTAAATTGAGAGGGCTATCCTCTTTTACTTTTGCCTGTGCGTCCCTGAAAGACCTGTAGATCGCTTCTGTTTCTTCTACAGACGCTTTAAAGTATTTTAACTCAGCTACGTTTTCTCCACTGTGTTCTGCCATCATAAGTGCAAGTTTAGTGTAGTTACGTTCTACGTTTCCATTCTTATCTTTATTCAATCTAACTTTCAAATTAGGAATAGCACTGTATATATCAAACAATCTGTCTATATCTTCAGAGTTTGGCATAGTATCGATTATGCCTCTCCTAGCTGCAGATTCAAATGCAAATCGTGCATCCCTGCCTACACCTGATGCAAAGAAGCTAGACCCTCCCTTAAAAAAGTAAGAGAAAGGTTTATCGGCGTATTCGTCGGTGAGGTTCATAAGTTTGGTAGCTACCGGAGCTAAGTCTATTGTTACGGCTTCTTCGGCACCTTCTGGAATATACTCATTTGCAGTGCGATAGGCAGCACTAACTTTTTGTCGTCTAGCTCCATACGAGATATCGAATATACGATCAGCGATTATGTTTGCCTCTTGATTTACTTGGCTTTCTGTTAATTCTCTAGAAAATTTACTTAGGGCACGAGAGTCCCTTCTTGCTGAATCAAGAATTTCTACAGCAGTGTCCTCTACTAGCCGTGCTTGCTCTATAGGCTCACGTATTTTTTCTTCGGATAGAAATGTTTTAAATCTTACTATTCTCTCTAGGGTTCTTTCATCTACAAAATCAAGATCGTTTGCGTAATCATCTATGATAGTCATCATTTCTTGTTTTTTAAGATTAAGCTTTATCATTCCTTCATCTGAAACTTGTCCTAGCTGCACAAGCATCTGTTGCAACGGCTCGTTGCTATCCAGATCTACTCCTGACTTTTCTAGAATACTAGCACTCAAAGTACGAAGAAGGGTGTCCATGCCTTTATAATTAGCTTCTTCTGCTGCAAGAGCAGCCATTACATCGTCGAGTTTACCTGCATCTCTTAAATCTTGTTTAGATATTTTTCCTCCGCTACGTGCTTGTACTGCAATAAATGGGGCTAATCCTGTGGCATGAGCCAAAGAAAGATGAAGAGTTCCCATATTGTCAGCAATCTCTTGTTCAGTGAAAGCTAGATTTCCATCTGGAGCTTTGATGCCCCTCATAAAAGTTTCGATAGATTTCATAGTATTGTTGTACCGTTGCAAACCTTCATGCACACGCACTTGAAACTCAGGCTTCAAAGATTGATATATCTTTGACATGGTTTGATAGGCTTCTATAGATTTTTCTGTGACGGCAACTCCGTTAGCTTCCATAGCTGCACGGATAGACGACTCTTCCCCCTTTGCCAACATGCCGGGAGTTATAAATGGAATAAAGGTAGCGTGTTCTAGAGTTGTGGCAAAATCTGTAACACCTCCCAGCGTAGCTCTATCTAAGGCTTTCGTACCTAGCATCGTTGTAGCTCGTGTTACTCCCGGAGCGAGTATAGGAGCAGTGATCATAGCTAAGATTTCTGCTACATCATTATCCATGCCTATCTTTTCCCAGCTAAGAATAGCGGGAGCATAACCCACAGCAGCGGAAATCATAACATCATCCGCAAGAAGTGATCGTTGATAGGGGTTGTTAAAGTTAGCAAAAATGCCTGTAGAACCACCTGACTTTGCTTTGTAGGTATTGAATCCTTGCTTAAAAACTTTTAGATCCGCTCTTGCATTTTCTACTGCTTGAGGAGTACTGTTTTTATCTTTTATAATTTTCTCAGCATCATCAATTTGTTTTTCATACATGGACAGTGTGTCGAAGTGTTTATTCATTGTGGTGCCACGATGTATAGTTCCTTTCGAAACATACGTCGCACCTAATGTAGCACCCCCTAAAGCTAGTTGAACAAACTTATTTTGTGCTAAACGTGCCGCACCTGTCTGGCTGTTTTTCTTTATATCCAAGTATACTTCGAAATCATCCAGTTGAGAGTAACGAGTTGGATCATCTTTTCTAGCTTTATTTACCTTTTTAGCAATCGCTGTTCCCTTCGCTACACTCATAGCAGTTAGGCCCAATGTAAACGGTGCTTGCGTCCCGCCAAACAGTATAGCTTTGTCACTAGATGATAGTTCTTGATATGCTGCGTCAATCAAATCGCTAACTAGTTCGGGAGGTAAAGGTCTATCTTTGTATTGAACACTACCATCCTCATTTAAGACTTCCACGAGGTAGCCCTTCCCGTCCCTTCTATTCTCATCGAACTCTGGATCACCGGGTAACATGGCCTTATACACAGGATCTTGATGTACTTTCTTCCATTCATCAGCCCCATGCTTTTCTATAAATTTGTTTTTATACCAACGATTAAACGTCTTATTTGCAGAATCAAATATCTCTGATTTATTTAAGAAGTCTTCATAGGGCTGTATAAATTCACCAAAGCCTTGCATGTTGCTTCCGAAACTTTCTGCAAATTTTTCTTTATAACCTTTGTCCATTCCATTGGGTTCATCTTCAGCAAATTGTGCTGCTGTACCCGCCCACAATGCGTTTCCTACCATAGCAAAAAACGTGGGTAGTCTAGCAAAATCACCGGGTATAGCTTTGAACGCTTTGTTTGTTTCATCTACTAAATCGCCTGTGCTAAAAGACTCTAGTATGATTTCCTGTCCCTTGTACGGTACTTGAGAACTCTTTTGATCTAGCATTTTTGCTACGTTTTGTCTGTTTCTTACCACCTCCATAACAATATCTTGTTGATCTTGAGGCAAGTTTTTAACGATCTGGGGTAGACGCACCTTCTCAAAATTAGGGCCAGACATAGGTACGGCTAACTTAAAAGGATCTTGTTGAGGCACTTGTTGATTTAATTTAAATCTGCCAAGTAGTTCTGCTTGTTTAGCCTTATTGCCTTTTATTAATTTTAATGTATCCGGTGTTAAAATAAAGTCGCCAAGTTTCTTTACACCAAACTGATCTAGTTCAGCTTGAGTGGTGCTATTCATCATAGCGCGAAATGTGCTTTCCATTTCCGCGTCCGTTTTTGGGACAAGTTGCCCCCGCTGTCTTGCTAGATCTTCTGCAGCAATCTTTGATAAGTCTACAGTAGCAACAGACGGGTCTACACCTGCAGACAACCTTTCTGGTATAGCCTGTAGCTTCTTATCAAAACCGTACATAGTATTTTGCTGTTCAGCCATGCTCAATTCCTACCTTACATTACGGGCACTAGATATACTTTTCCGCCTATTTCTTGTCTCTTGTATTGAGTAGAGTCGTCATCATCTATGATAATATTACCGTTTGGTAGAGATTTTGTTCGACCAAAATAATCTGATTCTATCATTTGTGGCTGCACTTCTTGTTGTGCTTGACCACCCCCCGGTTGATTAGGTTCTAATTCTAGAGGAGGTTTGGGTTTAGGTTGTCCGCTAAAATCTCCGGACGTAATATCGTCAACATTCGGTGAAGGCGCAGCCTGTGTTTGTGGCGACACTTCTTGTCGTGCTTGACCACCCCCCGGTTGATCAGGTTCTAATTCTAGAGGAGGTTTGGGTTTAGCCTGTACAGTCGGGGGTTGAGTATACGAACCAGCCTCTTCCGCATCGACTACTGTTACAGTGTCGTCGGAGTCGACTTTATAGTATACAGGGTTACCATCGCCATCTATTCTCATAATGTATGTATCGTTAGTTTCCGGATTAAATCCGACAGCCGCTGCATCTGGTGCGGTAGTGATTACACCGCCCTGATCCCTAGATACTATTAAATCCCCTGCTGCTGGTAACACAGGTGCAGCATCACCTTGTGGTTGTATTTCTGTTTCGGGCTGTAGAGTTTGATTATAAGAGCGAACCACTGCATCTCGTACCTGCAAAGCTCTTATGCGTTCTTGAAGTTCTACGTCAAATCCTCTTTGCCCCTTAGAAAGTATAAGCATGTTTAAATTTGACAAATTTTCTCTTTGAAATCTTATAGTGTCTCTAACTATATCAATAGAACGAATTTCTCCTACTTTAGTCCCTGCTCCACCCGTTAATTTTTGGAGGTTACGTTGTAAGTCTCCATCAGATAATCTACCTGATGAGTCTTCAGCACGAGCCATGTCGGCTGCAATGATAAAAGCTAGAGTGTCTCTCTTTGCTCTCATTCCAGTGCCGCTTGCTTTTAAAGCCTCAAGTCGTGCCTGTATCATTGCTTTTTCATCTTGTTCGTCGGGACCAAAACTTCCTAAAAGATTCATAAGCTGTTCAACTTGGCCTGATCCTCCAAAAAATCCTTCAATAATACGGACAGTGCTATCTAAAAGAGTGTCTTTTACGGTGGAGATGTCTTCTCCTACTATTTTTGCGTATATGGCAAGTTTTTTATCTGCAGACTCCGCTGCTTGCAGTCTTCTTTGAAACCCTTCAAAAGAACTTCCATACACTGCCTTGAACGCTTCTTCTTTATTTTTTCCAACCCTAAACATGTCTGGATTTTTTAAATTTAAGGCAAGCAAGTTTCGTTCATTCTCAGACAAAATAGAACCAGTCAAACCCTCAATTAAAAGAATTTGTTGTTTACCATCTACTACATTTTGTTCTAGGTATTCTCCTACCTTTACAGCATTGTTTGTAAAGTCTATTGCCATAGATCCCTTTGTTGAACCCTGTCTGGTAATATCATACAGGTTTGCAAGGTGACCTATAGCATCTAAAAACTGTTCTCTGTTTTCATGTTTTTGAGACAGATTGTACATAAACAGATTTGTTGACACCCCTTGCGACTGAGCAAGATCATCTACAACTTTTAAGTCAATACCTTGTTTTGTAAAGGTGTCTTTGTACAAAATGCCATACTTACCTGCAACTTCTTCTTCCACCAGTGGGTCAAAAAGCGGTTGTCCATTGACACGTGGAGAAACCAAAAACATTTCTGATCCCTTTACGTTATCAGTGGCTGCTGATTCTAACACGTTTGCAATAAGCAAATCTTGTTCTTTATCTGTATTTAAACCTAGATAATTAGAAAGATATTCGTAGTTTCTGATTGCATTCAGATCGATTGCAAGAGGATCTCCCTGTTCCGGTCCTTTTTGTAGGGAACGTATGAGATTACCTGCGTTAGTTTTTACAAGGCTTTTAAGTTCTGTGTAGTTACCTGAAGTGGGATCAAATTGCCTTTCAAACTCTGCCTTTTTTTCTTCTGTGTTTATTTGCTCCGCTATAGCATCGAAGAATATTGTAGCTTTAGCTGATGGATCATCTTGCTGTTTAAAGTATAGTTTCGGAACAGGCAAAGAATACGTACCTATAGGGAGGGTATTTGTGTCACCAATTTCGTTGATTAGTCCCTGTACTTTTGACACCTCTATATCTATATCGTCTGTCTTTGTGCCCCAGATATCTATAGGTTTTCTACTTTTTGCTTCTGTTCGAGCGGATGTTATCAGTTCAGTAAGTTTATTGCCAGCAGCGGCATTGTAGTCTTCTCCACCCTCAAGCTGTGCCTTGAGAAGCATGTCCTCTACAGCGTCAATGCGCTGATCTTCACCTAATCTTTTTGCTTCTTCTTTTGCTATATTGTTTTGAAAGCCTTGAACAAGACCCATAGCTAGTGATACGCCTATCATTTTACGCCTCTTCTTCTTCGGGTTTGTCTTGCATATTTAGAAAATTTTCTTGTTGTGGAGCTTTGGGAGTATATCCCCGACGAACATCTTCGTTAATCTTTTCTGAGATAAATTCGAACATGGCAGGGTTGTTGTCTTTCATCATCATAAAGAATGTTTTTTCATCCATAACGCCTTCATCTAGGGTATCTTCATTTTCAAAAAATCTGTATGGCGTGTTTGTTTCTTCCGCCATGTTTGCCATATACATGGCTAGTGGACCTTTGATAAGAAGACCAACATCAGGGCTAAATGTGCCGTTTTGAAATTGTTGAAATATGTAGCCCTCTACCAACGCTTCGATAGATGCTCCCACAGTAAGAAGTTTTAACAACTCTCTCTTTGTCTTTTTTACTTCCAAAGTAGCTATAGCCTGTTCCATAGCTTGTTCAGGATCTACCATTTGCGGAGGTTGTCCCCACGGCCACCGTTCGTTGTCAAGGGTCAAACCGTAACCTGCAGGAGCCATAGAAAATTCATCTTTGGCTGATATGCTACCTATCGGTGGGACATTTTCGTTGACAATCATATTATACTACCCTATTTCGGTTGTTTCAATTTTAATGTTGGTTCTGTCTCCCGTTAAATTAGGAGTGACCATGTACTCTCGCAACATGCGCTGCACCTGTGAATTAGCTGCATTTTGAGTGAGGTTAGTAAAGACTGTTTGAACTTGTGGCATGTTAAATACAGGGTTTGACATGGTTGTCATTTGAACTCCACGTGCGGGATTGCCACGAGTAAGTTGGGCTATTGATCTGTTTTGACGAGGAGTTGGGGCTTGAAACATAGGTGCCCGATTTCCTTGTGCATCTCTGGTAGATTCTACGTATGCTTTTCCAGCGTCAACAACGACCTTGCCCAGATCACTGTTAAAAACACTGTCTAAAAACCCGTCACTTTTTTTTCGTGTAAAGTTGTTTTTACCAACTGTTTGAGTTGCGGCTTCAGTTCCGCCGCCTCCAACGGTTGCTGCTAAAACGGGAAGAGAGATTGCAAGTATAGTTCCTAGATTCATTTAATTAATCTCCTCTATTTCCTACCCACGTTGCAATCCAGTTACCGATACCTGCAGCTAACGCATCTTTTTGCTGTTGATTATACAACTCTTTAGTGTTGGCAAATTCCATAGCCATAATACCAACCTCGTGTTGGCGTTGTATAGTTGATTCACTCTTTTGAAAATTCCACGCAGCATTATCACGATACTTTTGCCACAAGTTATTTAGTGCGCTTTGTGTGACATTCAACTGATTTTGCACGTTAATTCTATTTGTTTCGTTTTGTAGAGCAGTGTTTGCAGTGTTTATAGATCTACGCCATTGCACGTTAGATTGATCTATAGCATATCGCATGTTAGCGTTGAACTTATCACGAGAGTCTCTCATGGTAGTGTTAAATTGATTCATAGCATTTGATTCACTTGCATTAAACTGCCGCATAGCTGCAACTCTGTTAGAATTTGCAGTTTCTACTTGTGAATCTAATTCAGCAAAAAATTCTTCTACTTGTAATTCATTTTTAGCGTTAAATTGTTGACGAGCATTATCTTCTGCCGCATCTTTAAACATGGCCTGTGTGAGTGCGTTGTATGATAGAGTATTACCCTGCTGTCTAGCGTCAAGATTTTTTGTTTCAACCGCTAGAAGGGATTGTGCATTTGCTACCGCTCCCTGTAGTCTTGCAGACAGGTTTGCTTTGTCCATACTAGCTACAACTGCAGCGTTTTGTAAGGCTGTTTTTTGTTGGTTATTTAAATTTTGAAGTTGGATGGTTGCATACTTGTTCGCATCTTGAGCAGCGATTACAATGCCAGATTCCATAACGGCCTGTGTCATTGCGGCTGCAGCCATAGATGACGCACCTAATCCTCGTGCTTGCATAACCCCTGCTACTTTTCGTACTGCAGGTGCAGCCCATGCTGGCATAGGCTTACCTTCTTCTATGCTACCTAATAATTCACCTAACTGATACTGGATTGTCCCTCGTGGATCAAGCTCTTGTGTAGCTGCTACAGCTTGTGATCCAGCAGAAACTGTGCCTTCAACTTGACTTATATCTATTTGAGGGCGACGAGCGTCTTCTATTTGCGCGGCAGTCATAGGAGCAACGCTAGGTGCAATTTGTGTGGTAGCAGCTACTTGTCCGACATCAGAATCAGGTCTAGTTGGTAAAGTGGTTATTACAGATTCGTTTATACTTGCTGATGTCGTTGATGATTGCGGATCAATTCCACTTAAAACACTGCCGTCAGTGCTTTGAATATCTCCGGGAATAATTTGTTGTTGCACAGCATCAACATATGGAGTTCCTCCTTGTTGCCCTGCAGCAAGCTGCCCCACCTCATCCATTAAGTCTTTATCAGTGGATATTTTATTTGCTTGTGCCATGTCCTATCCTAACTTCAACAGCATCGTAACAATCATCGCTACCACGCCCATCGTAGATGCCATTATCAACGCCTCTAGCCGCCACATACGCTTGTCCAGACCCTCTAGCTTCTCTTGCACAGCGGCGTACCGAACAGCGCACTCTTTCTCGTGTGCTTCAAGTTCCATCTGTGTTTTGAGTACGGGTTCCATTGTCAGCTTCATTAGTCGGCGTCAGCTATGGTCAACTCGCCAGCATCTACTTGACGTTTAATCTCTGCGTAGTGGCGATTATCTACCGCAATAGGAACGTACATTACTTGTCCATCTATAGTAGCTTTAATACCTGTAATTGTTTCTTCGCTGGCTAAGTATTGGGCTAATGTAATATTCATT
>Ga0098043_1000958_pt1 | contig 10410 bp, 13 predicted proteins | sample 9B_taG_FD_92581 | JGI IMG/M metagenome (GOLD analysis project Ga0098043, IMG submission 92581) | Marine viral communities from the Subarctic Pacific Ocean - 9B_ETSP_OMZ_AT15188_CsCl metaG | ecosystem: Environmental > Aquatic > Marine > Oceanic | place: Subarctic Pacific Ocean | collected 2015-01-10 | reverse complement strand
TTACCATATCCATCCTCTCTTTTCTATCCATCATCTCTTTTATTTCTGCTCTATTCACTTTCATTCTCCTGTTTTACTTTGTCTACATATCTGGCTAGTATCATCAAATCATCTCTCGCTCCCTGCTTTGCTTTCTCTCCAGAATTTTTATTCTCAAGAATTTCTATATATATTCTTGTAGCTGTCTCCCATGTAGGAGGTTCTATCTTGATTTTTTTTACCATGTTTTTTCCTCTCTGAGAATTGGTCTCATAGTTTTAGGGTCTTGTTTCTTAGTTGGCTTCGGTCTCTCTACACCATAGTGTCTCCATCTACGCTGTCTCTTGTATGATGTCTCTCTATCAGGTACAATATCCTCTAGGTATTGTATTACTCTGTAAAATTCTTTTACTAGTATTTTTTTGTCTCGGTCGTATAGCTCTACACCAACATCATTCTTATAGAAATACTCTCTAAAGTCCATGAACTTAGAGACTAGGTCTTGTAAAGAATCCATCTTTAGCTCTAGGTTTATTGGTGTATAGAGTATCCATTTACTACCAGACTTCTCCATCTCGAAATGCTCTAATGTAGACGGAAGATTTGCTATCTGATTCTCTATCTCGTGTATCTCACGCTCTAGAGAATCTATTTGTTTATGTAGCTTGAGCCGTCTATCTTGTAGCTCTTGTCTCGTCATAAGGTTGTCTCCATGTTAATTTGTCTATGATATAAATATTTCATTCTACTTGTTTACAAGTTACGAATAAATAATGAGAGAGGCAATAGGCACTTTGAGAGCTGCAGGATTTCTATATTTCTATATATTTCTATGGGGTAGGATTTTTATATTTCTATATTTCTCTATGATGTGGGATGTCTCGGATTGTTTATTGTCTCGCTGTGAATGTGTCTCTGAATGTGAGAATTGGAGACGCTAAAAAAAATACAAGATATTAAAGAAAGTTGTTGCATAGGTCGTTATAATTGTGTAACATAGAGCATGACAAACAATAAACAAATAAACAAAGGAGTTAAAGTCATGAAACTAGAAACTAAAAAAGTAACTGGTAAAATTAAGCAGAGTCAATTCAATGAGTACAAGGTCATAAACGAGGGCATGAAAAAAGCCTACGGGCAAGAAATGTACGACCTATCAAGTGCTACGATTGATAGAGGCTCTATTGTTGAGCAGTTTTTAAATGCTGTTGAGCAAGAAGAGATTAAACTAAAGAAAGGACAAGAGGCTCTTGCTGAGTTAATCTCAGAATATGGTACTCAGTTCCCTATGACTCTCAATAAACAAGAGGTTGTGATTCGTATTAATGGAGCAGTCTCCAAGTAACCCCTTCCACCAGAGACAGCCTCAGCCCTCTCGGCTGGGGCTCGTCTCCCTTCCTCTCTCGTCTCCAAAAAAATCTCGTCTCGCAAAAAAAAATCGAGCCACGTTATAAACTTTCTGAGCGAAGCACCCTAACTTTAGTTTTTTCAACTGAAACTAGTTTTTGCAACTAGGGATAGGGGGGTGGTGCAAACCATAATAAAGACTCACACACAATTTAGACCTATTTTTTTACTACTGGTATGTGTATCTCTAGAATATAGGGTACAACTCGAATATAGATATAGTCTTATTTGGCTCAAATTACCCTCATTTTGGAGGTTTTTTGTTTTCTTCGAGTATAAGTACCAATATGTTGTTTTTCACTACGTTTTCGGAGTTCTACGAGCTCATGTTTTTTGTGTACTTCACAATAGTTTTTTAGATTGTACTGTAATTCGTAATAAATATGCTTCTTTCCAGTAATATCTTTAATTACAGTAAAGCTAGGTGGTGATGCAGAAAGCAGCGTTAATAAGATTGCCACTACAAAGAGTATTTTTTTCATGTGTTTGCCTTTTGTTTACTATTTCCAACTCTATAACTTACAAATAAAAAATATTAGAAACAAGAACCTTTTTTAAAATTTATTATTTTTTTATATTAAGTATCTTTTATTCATATCCCAAAATATTTTTTGTAAAAATTTTTTTTCTTTTTGGATATTACGTAGTAATATCTTTTTTCTTTAGTTAAGAATAGTTAGTATAGTTAAGAATAGTTAAGCTTCTAGCTATGTACAATATAAGGATAAAACATTAGTTTGTCAAGTAAAATAATTAAAATAATTAAATACTTGGATAATGTGTTATTTGGTTGTATATTATGTGTATGAAAAATTATGGAAAAAACGATGCACGTGACTATTGTGCAAACTGGAACAGTGGTAAATGCCTTGGCTGCATGATGCGTACTGACGGTGATGTTTTAAAGATTCGTGTCGATTCAAAACTTGAAGGCAAAGATTGTATAATCAATCAAGGGTGTGATTACTTTGACATGGTAGTTGTACCTTCAATTCCTAAATAGAGAGAAAATATGAAAGACATAGAAGTAATAGACTACATAGAAACAAAGTATCCTGAGATGGCAAAAAGATTTAAAGAGATACTAGATGAAGAGTACAAGCTCTTTTGTCGAAAGCAACATGATTACGGAAGTGACAACATAACACTAGGAGAAGATATTAGTACCGAAGAAGGTAGAATGGTTTCTCTTACAGCTTTAGTTGTTCGCATGAATGACAAGATTAATAGATTAAAAACTATTATAATTAAGAATAAGGGTCGTAACGCAGTTACAAAAGAAACATATATGGATGCATTCATTGATTTGTCTATATATGGAATTATAGCGCAGTTAGTATCAGAAGACAAATGGGGTTAATAAAAACAACCAAGCTTAAGATAGAAGCTGCAATAATTAAAATACTACTTAAACTACTATTTAATCGGAAGTAATTATGAAATGGAAACAAGAAGAGCTTAGTGTCTTAAATCTGTATAGAGATGGAACAAAGACAATAGAGCAAATTAGAAGTTATTTAAAAAAATCTGGATACAAAAGGACTTATAAGTCTGTAGCTAGAAAACTTGAATCATTAAATATTAAAAAACCTTTAAGCAATTATAGTAACATTAATTTACCAAAGATATTAATTTTAGATATTGAAACTACACCTATGGGTGTATGGACTTGGAGTCTTGGAAAACAATATGTTGGTCATCATGCAATTATGAAAAATAAAAATGGAGCAATGATGGACTGGCATTTGCTAAGCTGGTCTGCTAAATGGTTGTATGATAGCGAAGTAATAAGTGATGTGCTAACACCTAGAGAAGCTAAAGCTAGAAACGATAAACGTATAATGAAGTCTGTTTGGAAGTTGCTAAATGAAGCAGATATTATTATAGCTCATAATGGAGATAGGTTTGACCTTAGAAAAATAAATGCTAGGTTTATAGCTAATGATATCAAAGCACCTTTACCTTTTAAAACTATAGATACATTAAAGCAAGCAAGAAGAGAGTTTGCCTTTTCTTCCCACAAGCAAGACTTTATAACTAAGTTTTTAAAATTAGAAGAAAAATTAGATACAGAGTTTCAACTATGGATTGACTGTATGAGTGGAAAGCAAGAAGCTTTAGACAAAATGGAAAAGTATAATCGTGGTGACGTTATAGGTCTTGAAGATATGTATCTTAAGCTAAGACCTTATATGAAGTCTCATCCTAATATAGCTGTAATGATTGACGATGACTGCTGCACTGTTTGTGGAAGTAATCAATTAAAAGCTACTAAAAAGTTTTATTATACTGGAAGTAGTAGGTACAGATTGTATACCTGTAATAGCTGTCATTCTCCCTACATCAGAAGCAAAAATAGTGAGAGTAATAAAGAGATTGCAAAACGCTCTGTTTCAAGATAACTTGACTTTTGTATGTTTTTTGATTATATTATATTATGATAACTAGAAAAATAAATAAAATTAATCATCCGATATATAGTAGTATAGATGAGTTTCGAAAGGACAACCCTAATCTATTATTAGTTAATAACTGGAGAGAAGGCACAGAAGGTAGTTGGATAGTTTCAGACGACGGACAAGTCTGCGAGGTTTTAAAACGTGGAACAATGTTTAAAAGAGCAGGCAGTAAGCAAAAAAACTATTACATTAGGGTTCCTCTCGGAACATTTATTTGTGGTGATAAAATTAAAATGGAAGGTAAGCCTAGAAGAAACCTTTATTCTTTTGGCTTGACTAACACTAGTGTCTACGAACATAAAGTCGAAAAGAAAAAGACCACACAAAGAGAGTTTCTTTTTGCTCAGTATGTAGCAAAGGGAGAAGATGTAGTAGAGGCTTTTGTAAAAGCATTTCCAACAAATAACAAATCGTATGCTGAAGGTCAAGCCAAAATATTAATGAAGGCTAAAAGGATTCAAAACATGATTAGAGAAGAAATAGATAAAGTATTAAGTGACGCAGATATAACTCCACTATATCTTTTAGAGCAGATGAGAGATATTGTTGACAAAGGAGATTCTAACGATAGAGATAAGATACAAGCTTTAAAAACATTAATGCAGATTAGCGGCATGATGGATACAGAAAAGAAAACAGAGTCTGTTGCAGTCTTTCAAGGTTTTACAAAAGAACAATTAGATGCCATAGGGGGTGGTAATGTCAAGGAACTTGCTTCGGTTGAAAGAGAGATTGAAAACTAAAGACTGTCATTTTTGTCATACAAGATTAATGATTGATGGTATAGTTATTCACGATATTGACATCAATCAATACTTTGCTCAATGTGTTCATTGTATGACTGTTTATAATTATGATTTTAGTATAGAACATCTAGGCGTGCCTAGACAAATTGGATTATCCTAATGAATAAAGAAAAAAATAAAATAGCTGTTTATGGAACACTTAGAAGAGGTGAAGGCAAATTGGGTAGAATAGAGAACACATCTTTAGTGTATCCAGGTCATCAAACATTTCCAGCAATAATACAAAACTCTAAAGGTAAAGGAACTGTAGTTGAGGTTAGGGATATCACAGAAGAACAGTTAATGAGATACGATATGTATGAAGGTATTTCATCTGGTCTATACAGAAGAGTACAAACAACCGTTGACATGGAAGATGGAACAAAAGAAGATGCATGGGTTTATGTAGCTGGAGATGAAATGATGCAAAGAAGTAGTTCTTTTAAAGTAATTCAAAGTGGAGATTGGTACGATAGATAATTTTAATATAAACTCAAGCGGTCAAAAAGAAAAAGACCGAGTACTTAGTATAGTTGCAAATGATTTAATTGCATTTGGTCAGTTGTTTTTACCAGATGATTTTATGAAGTCATCTCCAGCTCCATTTCATTATGAGGTAGGTAAAAAGCTTTTAGACCCAAAATCAAGAAAGATGTGTATTGTACTTCCTCGTGGTCACTCTAAGTCTACAATGGCTAAAGCAGCACTGCTGCATAAAATATATTTTAACCCACAAGGAAAAAAAGAATTTGCAGCTTGGGTATCTGAAGAACAAGGTCAGGCTGTAGACCATTTAAAATATATTAAAAACCATATGGAATATAACAATGCATTAAATTATTATTTTGGAGATATGGTTGGTGACAAGTGGACTGAAAAAGAAATAACTACTAGTAGGGGTGATAGAATTATAGCTAAGGGTACTAGCCAAAGATTGCGTGGTAGGTCTGAGCTTGGTACTAGGTATACAAAAATTATTCTTGACGACTTTGAATCAGAATTAAATACAAAAACTCCAGACAGAAGACGTGAAATAAAAGAATGGTTAATGTCTACTGTCTACCCTTCTTTAGAAGAATCAAAAGGCAACGAGGGCTCTATCTGGTTAATTGGCACTATCGTACATTACGATTCAGCATTACAGGCTATATATGATGGATACCTCGAAGCTAAAGATAAAAAAGAAGAGTACACTTGGGATGTTGTATTTCATAGAGTATTAGAAGACGGTAAACCTCTTTGGGAATCTTATTTTAATAAAAAGAAAATAAATCAAATACGAAGAGATTATGAAAATGTAGGTCAGCTGCATAAGTTTGCTCAAGAGTATATGAATGATGCTAGAGATTTAGCAACTGCTAAGTTTAAAATAGATAAAATACAACACCATGATTATGAGTTAGTTAGTAATTCAAATCAATGTTATTTAAAAACTGGTGATGAGGTAATACCTGTAAATGTTTATATGGGAGTAGACCTAGCTTATGAGTCAAATGCTCATAACGATTATCAGGTAATTATGGTTACTGCAGTTGATAGCGATAAGAACTTTTATGTGATTGATTATTACCATGAACATCTACCTCTTTACGAGATGCCACAAAAGATTTTTGAACTAGCTAAACTTTACTCTCCTATAAGGAGAGTAAATGTAGAGCACGTTGGAGCACAAGGAATAATTAAAGATTCTGTTAATCAAATTAGTGGTTATGATAGAAAAATGGCTCCTGGAATAGCTAGAGGAGTAAGGCCTCCACAGGGAATAAAAAAAGAAGATAGAATAGAATCATCGTTATGTCCTATCGTAAACCGTGGTAAACTTTATATAAAAAAAAATCATCAAGAACTTGTAGATGAAATGTTTCACTTTCCAAAAGGAAAGCACGATGACCTACTAGATGGTCTTTGGTATTCAATAACAAATGCCAGAGCTCCTCTTAGTAAAAGCTTTGATGCTGCTAATTTTCACTTAGAAGATAGTGAAGATAAAAAAAGTAAAAAGAAGTCTTCAATTAGAAGTTGGATTACAGGACAAAGAATTTAAAAAAACACTTGACTTTTTAGGTGTTTTTCGTTATATTATATAGTATATATATTAAAGGAGTTTAACTATTAACTACGTAGAAACTTTTGCAGAGAACGACGAAGCTCAAAAGAATAGAGATTTATGGAGAAGGTGGAGAGACGCAAGGTCTGATTGGGAAGTAGAAGCACGAGATGCTATTGACTTTTCTTTAGGCAATCACTATTCCTCAGAAGAGTCAGATATGCTTCAATCAGTGGGGCAAGGTGATTTTATTATTGACAGAGTTTACGCTGCTGTTGATAAATTAAAATCTCTTCTTACTTCTCGCAATCCAAAATTCTCAGCAGTAGCTAGAGAAGATTCTGATTACAAACTTGCTAATGTTTGGAGAACAATGTTAGAATATGTTTGGGATATATCAGATTGCAATACTCATTTTAAACAAGTAGTACACGATTACTCCGTAGCTGGTCTAGGATATTTTTACGTATACCTTGACCCAGAAGCTGATTATGGTAGGGGTGATGTTAAGATTACACACATAAATCCCTTTAGAATATATGTAGACCCAGCCTCAAGAGATAGATATTACGCAGATTCATCTGCTATGATTTTATCTACAATACTTACAAAAGACCAACTCCTTGGTTTATATCCACAGCTATCTGAAATGATTGATAGCATAGACTCGTCTAGCGATGAAGAAGACTACCCATCATCAAAACGCAAAAACTCATCAGCATCATTTACTCCTGATGTCACAAAAGATTACGATAGGGGTGGTTATGAAAAGTATAGAATATTAGAGAGATTTGAAAAAATTAAAGTTCCTTTTTACAGAATATTTAATAGAGAAACACAAGAAGAAAAAATAGTTGACCTAGATACATTTCAAAGCATAGCTGAGGAAAATGGTCATCTTTTAGAATCGGGACTGGTGGAAGCTGTAGAAGTTCTACAGACACGTATTCGCCATGTAGCTACAGTCGGTCAAGTTCTCCTTTATGAACAAGTTCTCAACACCGACGTTTATCCTATTGTACCAGTCCCAAATATTTGGACTAACACTCCATATCCAAAGTCTGATGTTACAAAAGTAAAAGACTCACAGAGATTAATTAATAAATTATTCTCATTAACATTGAGTCATGCTCAGGCTTCTGCTGGATTAAAGTTATTAGTACCTGAAGGAAGTGTGGATGATATAGGTCAGCTTGAGAGAGACTGGGCTAATCCAAATGCTGTTATAGAATACAATCCAGAGTTTGGAGAACCTCATTATCCAGCACCACAGCCACTAGCTTCTGAGTTTTATAATTTAATTTCTAGAGTAGAATTTTATATAGATTTAAATTTTGGTATCTCAGAACTTATGCAAGGGTTTAAGTCTGGTGCTCCAGACACAGTTAGAGGTACTTATTTATTACAAGAAATGGGAGAAAGTAGAGGTCGCTCAAAATTGAGAGACATCGAAGGAAGCTTGGATATACTTGGCAAAGTTGTTTATAACTTTGCTAAAGGGCATTACAAGTTCAAAAAGACTTTTAGAATTGTGCAACCTAATAATGATATTACAGAGTTTACAATAAACAATAGAATGTATGATGACAAGACGAACGAACTAATGACTATTGAAAACGATATCACATTAGGACAGCACGATATTCGGATAATATCAGGCTCAACGCTACCATCAAATAGGATGGCTGAGTACAATATGTATTTAGATGCGTATAAGATGGGCTTGGTAGATGATGTCGAGGTTTTAAAGAAAACAGAAATCTACGACAAAGAAGGCGTATTGCAACGTAAAGGTGCTATGCAACAAATGCAAGGTTATATTAAACAACTAGAATCTGAGGTTAAAAAACTAAGTGGTGATTTACAAACTTCTGAGCGTGAAATGATTAACGCTAGAAAACAAACCATCACTCAGAAATTTAAGAGCAATCTTGATACAGCCCTTAATCAAATTAAGGACAAAGAAAGAAAAAATCTCAATAAGATGGAAAATATAATTGATAAAGCAGATTTACAATCCAGGTATGGAAGCAATGCAAGTGAAGGCACGGATACAGAAGAAGGCGTTGAAGGTTAACATTAAAAAGAGTCAAGTCTTGTCTGGGGATATCGAAAGGTAAAGTCCAATTAGGAACAAGAAGATTCGGAAAGGAAACATGGAAAACCAAACAACACAAGAGCAAAAAAGTAAAACTTATGAGGATAAGCTATCTGATGACCGAAAAGGTCTGGATATAACAATGCCAGACGTAGAGGTAGTTAGTAAAGAGGTTCCAGTTGATAACAACATGGAAGCTCAAAGCCAAGGAATTGATAAAGTTCCTAGCGAAATTACAGCAGAAGGAAATGAAGAGCAAATTGAATATGCTACTGATTGGGAAAATGAAACTAGAAAATTTCAATCTATGTACGATAGACAAAAAGCTGAATATGATTCACTGCAAAAACAAGTTAATTCCTTAGAACCTTTACAGCAATTACAATCTGTTTTAGAATCAAGACCTGATGTAGTTCAGGCGATTCAAGAAAAATTAGAAGGTAAGCCTGCTCAACAAAATAATGAGAGTTCATTAGCACCAGAAGGTATTGATGAAGCCTCTTTTGACCCTTGGGAAGCCTATTACAAACCTGATTCACCGTCGTATAAATTACGAGTTGGTCAGGAAAAAGCTTTGGTTCAAGAAGCTGTTTCAGAACAGATGTCTGGAATCCAAAGTCAGGTTGCTATGCAAAATCTGAAAAATGAATTGAGACAAAATTACGGCATTACAGATGATAGTGAGATAGAAGACTTTATTCAGTTTGCTACAAATCCAAGAGAACAACTACCTGTTGACTTTTTGATTAATGTATTTAGACAGTATAAAAATAAAGATAATCCACAACCAATAGATTCTGAAAACTTAGAAGCTGTAAAAAATGTCCAGTCAATGCCCAAGTCTGCTGGAGTTCTCCAAGGAGGAGACCCACAGAAAAAAAGCGAAATAGATGTTTCTTGGGATAGGATTTTAAAAGCAGGCAACGCTGGAAGATTACTCTAAAATAAAATAACGGAGAAAATAAAATGTCTGTTACAAAAGGAATAAAACTCTCTAGCAACGTCACAGCTGCGGCTACTGACGCTGGTATTGGTCAAGCTCCTGATAGAAGACGGTTATACGATTTTAGTGATAGAGTTGCTGAACTAGCTCCCGAAGAATCACCTTTTTTCGTATACCTCTCTCAAGTTGCAAAAACACCAACGGATGACTCTGTCTTCCGATACCTAGAGAATAGGTCAAAAATCAACATGACAACAAGAAACTTTCTAATGGCTGCTCAAGTCAATGGTGGTTCTACTGTTGCTGCTAATAGCTCATATACTTTTACAGTAGATGCTGATACAGCTACTGGAGGAGTTGCCTCTGGTGGTGCTGCAGTTGATTTTTTAATTAAAGGAATGGTATTTGTTGTTAATACAACTACTGGCGCTGAAACTGCAGGATATGCTCAAGTAATGGTAAGAGTAGAAACTGCACCAACTTCTGGTTCAACTAGCACTACTTTTACTGGTAGAGTTATTGATGTTTCAAACGCAAATGTTTCTGGTTATAATGTTATAGCTGATAACGACGTATGTCAAGTTATTGGTACTGCATTTGGCGAAGGAACTGCTTCACCAGATACATTCTCAACTGAAATCGAAGATGACTTTGGATTCACTCAAATCTTTAAAACATCTTGCGAGCTATCA
>Ga0098043_1000957_pt1 | contig 10410 bp, 9 predicted proteins | sample 9B_taG_FD_92581 | JGI IMG/M metagenome (GOLD analysis project Ga0098043, IMG submission 92581) | Marine viral communities from the Subarctic Pacific Ocean - 9B_ETSP_OMZ_AT15188_CsCl metaG | ecosystem: Environmental > Aquatic > Marine > Oceanic | place: Subarctic Pacific Ocean | collected 2015-01-10 | reverse complement strand
TTTATGACCGCCAACCCTGTAAAAATAGGAGTTGACGAAGACTCTTTTGTAAGAGCTTATGAAAATGTTCAAGATATTAAAAGAACAGGCACCGCAGCAGAAAGAGCAGCAGTTGAGGATATTACTACACCAGAAATATTGCAGACGGCTGGTGAAACTACTCCTGGTGTTAGGGGAGTGCTACAAAAAGAAGTTGAGCTTAGTGCCAAGACTAGACCAGAAACAGAGATAAGGTTAGCAAAACAAGCAGAGGCTAGAGAAAAAGGTTACAATATCTTATTTGAAGAAACAGGTATTGACCCTGTAATTTTTGACATAGATGATTTAGCTACAGTAAATGCTAATCTAGGTAATAAAATATTAAAAGGTATTGACACCTCAGGTAAAACTACCGATAAAGCAAAAGGTGCACTATTCAGTAAGTTAAAAGGTTTAGAAAATAGTAACAAACCAGAAAACTTATTTAAAAGTTTTTGGAATCCAGGTGAAATAAGCAACTCAAGACAACTGTTTGAGTTTATGCCTGATGAACTTATACCAGACTTTAAACAATTAATATATAGGGATTTTATAGATAAGACAGGTAAAAACCCTAGAGCTGTAAAACAATATTTAAAAGACCATAGTGAAAAATTAAAACTTTGGTACGGTGATGATTTTGTTAAAGGTTTAAACGGTTATAATAAAATAATAGATGATATAACAGTTTTAGCAGGAGAAGAGGGGTTACCAGCTAGTTCCTTTCAAAAGCTTATAACAGGTTTAGTTAGGGCTTACGTAGGTATATTTACACGTCCAGGTAGGTTTATTACTGCTGGTGGACAGGTAACTGAAAATTTAAGAAAGGGTAGTTTTGAAGATATGATACTAAATCCTGATAGGCTATATGACAGAATAAAAAGAGGGGAGTTTTTTAATAATGACGCCACTCAAGCATTAGCAAGAGCTACAGCTAGAGCATACGGTCAAGCAGAAATATTAGATAGAGCAGAGGCTGATCAACCTAGTGGTTTCCCTGTTGAATCACCTGATTTAACTAAAGGCTTAGAAGAGGTACAATTAAATAGAGGCGGAAACCCATTAATGGAGTTAAAATATTAAACATGAGTATTTACGATAGAATGAATAATAATCTTAGCCTTATGTTAAGTAGAACACCTGAAAGAGAAATTATTGATCCACGTCTAATGCGAGATATGTCTACACCACCACCTAGAAGACAACCACCAGTGTTACAAAGTGCAGGTATACCTAATATTTCAATACCTAATTTTAACATACCAGCTTTTAATTTTGTAGCACCACAAAATCAAATAACAAGTATACCACAAAATCAAATGGTAGGCACACCAGAAGTGTTAGAAAACAGTGGTGTATCAGAAGAGGTCATTGACGATGTAGTAGATGAACCAGAGCTTGAACCAGAACCAGAACCAGAAACACAAGCTCCAGTTATGCCACCAGCACCACCCCCAACACCACCTACAGCACCACCAGCACCACCCCCAGAACCAACTCCTCCACCTAGTAGTCTAACAGGTTTAGGAGGTTTTTATTCACCTGAACAAGTACAGATGATTATGAACCCACCTAGAACTCAAGTGAATACTAGTGACATGGAAAAACTACTACAACTACAAGGTAATACTTTTAGAAACTTTTTAGTTCAACCAGCACCAGTTGAAACTGTGCAAGCACCAGCACCTGTTTCTCCACCTACCGATACACTTGGACCAGGAGGTATAACTGTAGAACCTATAAGAGGTAACCCTTATATTAATTACAACAATACATACAACCCAGTACTAGGTAACATAAATAATCCTTTTAACAACCCTATAAATTTTACAGGTATAACTAGTCTAGTGCCTAATGATGCTATAAATGATATGTTGTTAAAAAATCAAATGTTCGGTTTACCGCAACCAATCAGTAATGTTTTCCTCTCCTAGAACTAAATTAGCTACAGATTGTTTTTTACGCAAAGCTTTTACTATTTTTTCATCAACAGTGCGTTCACAAACAATATCAATATAAGTTACTTTATTAGTTTGCCCTATGCGATGAGCACGGTCTTCTGACTGTAAACGTTTTTCTAAATCATAATTATTACTGTAGTATATAACTGTGCTGGCAGCAGTAAGAGTTATACCATAACCACCAGTCTGTGTGTTACCTACAAAAAATCTTAATGGACTATTAGGGTTTTGAAACTCATCTATAACCCTTTCACGTTCTTCTTGATCAACACCACCATAGTAAGTTCCTACTGAATTATTACCAAAAGTTTCTTTTAACATTTTTTCAATACGTTGTATGTCGTATCTATAATTTGCCCAAATTATCACTTTACCGTCTGTTTCTTCTAGTATAGAGGACAATTCTGGTAGCCTTTGGGACGGTATTTCGGTAGTAACTCCGTCATCAGTTACTGTGAATCCACATGCTATTTGATGTAAACGAACTATTTGAGTAATAACATGATTAATAGTAACAGTTTTTTGATTCTTTAATAAAGTAACAGCAAAACGTTGTAGTTCTTTATATGCTTTTTGTTGCTCAGTAGTCATTTCTATATTTCTTTTAATATAGATTTTTTCTGGTAAATCCAAACAATCTTTTTTCAAAACTCTATGACTAAATTTATTCAGTAGTTCATTTAACTCGTCAATGTTTTTGTAACCAGTAACTATTTTATATTTTCTACCATTACCTACTTTATCAATCAAATCAGCATACCTAGCACGGAAACTGTAATAACTACTAAAACCTAATAACGCAGGATTTAAAAACATACACTGACTATATAAATCAAGTGGACTTTTAGTTACTGGTGAACCTGTTAGTATTCTTCTATAGTGTGCATACTTACCTAAACGCATACAGTTTTGAGATCTTTTAGCTTCAGGGTTTTTTATAGTAGTGCTTTCATCAATTACAAACATAGTTTTATTTCTTTGTATAAATCTAAAAGCAAACTCTACACCTTTTTTAGTGCTTAAAGCTTCAATATTCATAACTAGTATTTTTAAGTTATAGTCTAATGTGTGTACAGTTTCTAATTTTTCTAAAAAACCTTTAGTATGATTACTTTGCCATTTTACAATATTATATTCTATGTGTTCAGGTAGATGAGTAGGTATCTCTTTACTGACCCAATTATCATACACACCTTTAGGTGCGATTATTAAAACATTATAGATGTTACCTAAACCATAAAGATATGTGATGTTATCAATTATAACTTTTGATTTACCACAACCCATCTCCATAAATAAAGCATACTCATCTTTATCATGAGAAAGTTCTAAAGCCTCAAGTTGATGTTCATAAGGTTTAGTTTTAAATTTAAAATCTGTCATTTATCTTGTCTCTTAATTAGTACGAGCAGAGTATCCTATTCCTTACACTAGAAAACTACTGCCCTACTAATAGGTAATAGTAAAATACTTCATTAAAAAATAAAAGGTTATTGCACGTTTTATGTTAATAACCTAATAATACGTTCAGCCAATACGCTATAAACCCAGTATCAAAGAGACATAACAACTTTCCTATTGACGCTATTAGCTGTTTTAAAAGTTTATTAGTAAATAAAATTAAAAAATATTAAACCTATTAATAGAAAAGGGTTTACTTAAATTTTGATAGCCCTTATAGTTAAGGCTATTAAGTTAGTAATATATTTATATATATATTATCTCCTATGTGAGCTACTAATTTTTAGTAGCTCACTTTTTAAGAGTAAAGAGAAAAGATGACAGTATATGTAACTCAAAAGCCAGATGGCAAGAAAAATATTTTATCTGCGTCAAAGTTTGGTGAGTTTGAGTTTATTCTAAAAGATAATCCAGATATGTTATTTAGCCCTGTACCTACAGTCGCTAAAATACGTAAAAAACTACAAAATTTTTCAAATGATGATTACCTATTATTGTTAGGTGATCCTGCCGTTATAGGTTTATGTGTACATTATGCTTTACTTAATAATGGAGGTAAGGCTAACTTACTTAAATGGGATAACCGTGAATATAATTATTTTAATATTGAGGTAAATACTAATGTTTGAATCAGATGATAAACCGATAGGCGACGCTTCCTTAAAAGCGTTATCAGAAAAAGCTACTGAGCTACAAGAGTTAGATAATGCTATGAAGCTTTGGGAAAAAGAGCTAGGTAAAATGAAAGCTCAATATAGAGAACTTAGTGAAATAACCATACCTAATATGTTAAGTGAGTTGGGTTTAAGTGAGATTACCTTAAAAGATGGTAGTAAGATTAATACTTCTACCTATTACTCAGCACGTATTACTGAGGAAAAACGTGATGAGGCTTTTACTTGGTTAGCTGATAATGGTTTTGGGGATATAGTAAAAAATACAGTTTCTGTAAGTTTTGGTAGAGAAGAAGATGACTCTGCTAAAGAGCTCGTAGATGAGTTAGAAACAAGTGGGCATACTACTTTACAAAAAAAGTGGGTTGAGCCTATGACGTTGAAAGCTTTTGTACGGGAACAAGTGGAAAAGGGAGCCGACCTGCCCTTAGAAACTTTTAATGTTTATATAGGTCAAAAAACAAGGATAATTAAAAAATGACTGAGAAAAATGAAATAAGTAATAAGAAAAATACTGACTTAGCTGTAGCTAATTCTTTTATAGAAGACGCTAATAGTGGGTTGGAAAATATAACCTCTGAGGATCTTACTATACCTCGTTTAAAAATACTTCAAGCTTTAAGCCCAGAAGTACAAAAACGTGATGGTAAGTATGTGGACGGTGCTTCTGCTGGTGACATAATAAATACTGTTACTGGTGCTTTATATGGCGAAGATAAACAATTAACGGTATTACCTGTTAGTTATAAGCGTTTATTTTTAGAGTGGCAACCACGTGAATCAGGGGGCGGTTTAGTTGCTCAACATGAAGACCAAGCGGTACTTAGTAAAACTACTAAAAATCAAATAGGTCAAGATATGTTAGAAAATGGTAACTATATCCAAACTAGTGCTAATCACTTTGTACTAATTATTAATGATGACGGTAGTTTTGATCAAGCTATGATACCTATGGCTGGTACGCAACTTAAGAAGTCTCGTACTTGGAACTCTGTTATGGCTAGTATTAAAATGCGTAGTGATGATAAGGTGTTTACCCCACCTAGTTTTAGCCACAAGTACAGTTTAAAAACTGTGCAGGAATCTAACGACCGTGGTACATGGTTCGGTTGGAGCGTTACTAACTTAGGACCACTTAGTAAAGATGAGATGTTTTTCTATGAGGCAGCAAAAGACTTTGCTAGCACTGTAGGAGATATTAATCTTGGTAGCACTAATACAAACACGGAATCGTCAGAGGACACACCGTTCTAAAATACCAAGTTGGGAGTTATAGAACGTACTGCTAGTGGTGCGTTAAGTAGATAGTCGTCTAACCAACTTGGGTACCTCCTGGGCACATACTATCTACTACACTAGCATCTTATATGAGGAGATATTTTGGAATTAGCAGAGCAGTTTAGTAAAATCTTTGAAGGTTCAAAACGTGCTCACGGTATATTTAATGTTAACGAACAAAATAATGGAACCAAACAACAAGGGGTAGCCAGAACTATAAAGACTGTAGGGGCTACTTTACAAAACTGGGAAGAACACTTAAAAGGTAAAACAGGTTTAGGTATTATTCCTATCAATGAGGATAATTTAGTTAAGTGGGGTGTCATAGATATAGACACCTACTCATTAGATATACCTGCCTTAGTTAAAAAAATTGAAGAATTTAAACTACCATTAATAGTCTGTCGTAGTAAAAGCGGTGGTGCTCATGTTTTTTGCTTTACTGATGATTGGGTTTCTGCAGGAGATATGCAAGATAAACTTAGAGAGCTGTCAGCTGGGTTAGGTTATGGAGGTGTAGAAATATTTCCTAAACAAAGAGAAGTGTTAGTTGACCGTGGTGATATAGGTAGCTGGTTAAATATGCCATATTTTGATGGAGAAACTTCTGTAAGATATGGATACGATACTAAAGGTGAATCTTTAACCCCTGAAGAATTTATATCGTTTGTAGATAAAAGGAAAGTAAGCCATGATATCTTAATGGCATTAACTGTGCCTGAGGTTGAAGAATTAAAAGATGGACCGCCTTGTTTAAAAACTTTATTAAAACAAGGCTTTCCTGAGGGTACACGTAACAACGGTTTATTTAATGTGGGTGTTTACTTAAAACAAGCTACACCAGAAACGTGGCAAACTGAGATAGAAGAATATAATAGAAAGTTTGTAGCCCCACCCTTACCAGCTAAAGAAGTGCTTACCTTAATAAGTACACTAGAGAAAAAAGAATATAATTATAAATGTAGTGATGAACCTATACGTTCTTATTGTGATGTACAAAAATGTCGTACGTGTAAGTTTGGTGTAGGTAAGGGTAATACTACTCCAACCTTTTCTAGTTTAGCTAAACTAGACACTAAACCACCACTTTGGTTTTTATCTATAGATGATAAACGCTTAGAGCTTACTACCGAACAACTTCAAAACCAAACTAAGTTTCAACGTGCTTGTATGGAGATACTTAATTTAATGCCACCTAAAACTAATGAACGTGCATGGCAAGCACAAATACAAACTCTAATGGACAGTGGTATGGAAATTATAGAAGTTAGTAAAGATGTTTCATTAGACGGTCAGTTTCAAGATTTACTTGAATCTTTCTGTACAGATTTAGCTCAGGCTAGTACACGTGAAGAAGTTTTATTAGGTAAACCATATACAGAAGAGGGTAAAACATTTTTTAGAATAAAAGATTTACGTGAGTATTTAGTTAAACATAGGTTTACTGAATTAGACACTAATAAAATAGCTAGTAAGCTAAGAGATTTAAAAGCTAAACACACCTTTTGGAACCTTAAAGGCAGAGGCACTAATGTCTGGTATATACCTGAAATAGAATATAAAGATGAAACTTTAGACAGCCATGACTTTACAGGAGATACAATGTGACTTGGAACATTGTTCTTGGACCTCCTGGCACAGGTAAAACTACTTACTTATTAAACACAGTAGAAAAACTTTTTAGTTCTGGTATACAGCCTAATGAACTTGGCTACTTAGCCTTTACTAAAAAAGCAGCAAACGAAGCACTAACTAGAGCTGTAGACAAGTTTGAGTACGAACCTGATGAACTTATATATTTTAGAACTATACATTCTTTATGTTATTTTTGGCAAGGTTTAACTAAATCAGATGTATTAGATAGAAAAGATTTAAGAGCTTTTAGTCAAACAGTAGGTGAAAGAATTAGTTCTGCTTGGGATGGTGAAAACTTAATGGCTTTAAATTCTAAAGGTGATCAAATGTTATTCTTAGAAAACATGGCACGTAATATGTGTGTACCTTATAACTTAGCATGGACTAAAGCAGGAACAGATTTAAGTTGGATACACTTTGACTGGTTTTGTAAAAGCTACACCAAGTTTAAAGAACTTAATTATCTAATGGACTTTACTGACATGCTTTCTGGTTTTATGGATTATGAAAGTGTTCCTAAGTTAAAAGCTCTAATAGTAGATGAAGCACAAGATCTTTCTGCGTTACAGTGGAAGTGTGTACATAAGTTAGCTATGGACGTAGAAAGTGTTTATATAGCTGGTGACGATGACCAAGCTATCTATAAATGGGCAGGTGCAGACCCAGATCATTTTATAAATTTATCTGGTAAAGAAATATACCTTGAACAAAGTTATCGTGTACCTAGAAAAGTTCATGATGTAGCTTTAAGTATAGTGAAAAGAATACGTAAACGCAGACATAAAACTTGGATACCTAGAGAAGAAGAGGGTAGTGTCAATTACTATAACAGCTATGAGCATATTGATTGTAGTGAAGGAGAGTGGTTGTTTTTAGCTCGTAATAATTATTTGTTAAACCCAGTAGAAGAACACTTAAAAGCTAACGGTTATTTTTATACACGTAATAATAAACCAGTAGTAAGTGAAAATTTATTACAAGCTATTAAAGACTGGGAAATATTACGTAAAGGAGAAAGTATAGAAGCTTATAGAATAAAGAAAATATATGGCTACATGAGGGCTGGTAAAGGTGTAAAAAATGGTTATAAAACTATGAAACAAGCCGACCCTGATGATACATTTAATATTAACCAATTAAAGAAAAATTATGGTTTAATGGTAGATGGTATATGGCATCAATCCTTTGACTTACTAGGAGATACACAAAGAGAGTACATCATATCTGGTTTACGTAAAGGCGAAAAAGTAAATTCTTCACGAATTAAATTGAATACTATACATGCTACTAAAGGCGGGGAGTGTCAAAACGTGGTGCTTTTAACTGACGTAGCTAATAAAACTTATGAAGAACTTTATAAAAGTCCTGATAATGAGTGCCGAGCGTTTTATGTGGGAGTAACTAGGGCTAAAGAAAACTTACATATAGTTCAAGGTAAAACCAATAAGGAGTTTAAAATTACGATTTAACTTTACTTTTACTTTACAAGTAAAGTAAAATTTTATATAGGAGATAGTATATGAATATATTTTACACTAATCATGACCCTATCCTTGCTGCGAGAGACTTACCTGATAAGCTAGTAGTTAAGATGCCTTTAGAGTCAGCTCAAATGCTTTCTACTGCTCAAAGATTCTATAACGGTGATAAGTATTGTGATAAAAACGGTATTTATAAAACTGCTTATTTAAACCATCCTTGTACAGTTTGGACTAGGGAAAGTTCTGCTAATTATCTATGGCTTTATCTACACTTCTGTGGCTTATGTTCTGAGTACACGTATAGGTACGGTAAGGTACATGAATCATTTAGAAAGTTAGTAGAAGTTATTTATAAGTTACCTAACGGTATACCTGACACAGATATGACTCCTGTACGTCAGGCTATGCCTGATCAATACAAAGACCCTGACCCTACTGTGGCTTATCGTAATTATTTAATAAATGAAAAACACTATGCTGCATGGAATAAAACTAGACCTAGACCTAACTGGTGGTTATCATGATAGATGTGGCACATGAAAGGGAAGAGGGTATAAAAAGATTTTTTAACTATATAAACGAACGTCATAGAATATATGTAAAACGTAAGAACGGTTTTACTTATCCGTGGACTGAAGACCCAATACTTAACGAGTACAGTTTTTGTAACGTGTACCGTGAGTTAGATAAAGTTACCGAGTGGATAAGAGTAAATTGGCGAGAGCCTTACGCTGACCATAAAAACCTACCTTTTGCTATGGCTATGGCTAGGCAAATTAATTGGCCAGACACTTTACAAGAGTTAGGTTTTCCTGAGCACTGGAACCCTGAGCGTTTAAAAGCTATAATGCAAGGTAGATTAGATAGGGGAGAAAAAGTATATACAGGTGCGTATATGTTAACAGGTACATTAGGCGGTACTAAAGTAGAACAAACTATTGATAAAATACTATCTCCTTTATATCATCGTCATCCGTCTATGATAACTTGGTCTTTACAAGATACTTGGAAAGGTTACTTACAACATGCTGGATTTAGCGGTTTTATGGCTTATGAAGTAGTTACTGATTTACGTCACACTAAATATTTAAACAAAGCTGAAGACATTATGACTTGGGCTAATCCTGGACCTGGAGCTAAACGAGGTTTAAATAGAATACACATAAGAGAAATAGAACAAACTGTTAAGAAAGATCAACTTAACTTTGAAATGAAACAATTATTAGATTACTCACCAGACTATCTTGAAGCTCATACTCAACCACTTGAGATGAGAGATATTGAGCACTGTCTTTGTGAGTTTGATAAGTATGAAAGGGTGCGGTTAGGTCAAGGCAGACCACGTGCTAAATATAAACCAAGTATAAAGGAACTAACTATATGAAGATATTTATACCCACTAGAGGCAGAGCAGACAGACAAGTAACACTTTCTTTTTTCCCTGATGATTTACGTAAAGAAGTTGTGTTAGTAGTAGACCATGATGAGGCTGATGAGTATGGTCAATATGATTGTGAGATAATGGTCTGCCCAGAAACAGTACACGATATAGCTACTAAGCGTTTATACATTCATGAAAATACAGATGATAATAAAATAGTTATGCTTGATGATGACTTACGTTTTTATATACGTAAAGCTACTAATGATTGGCATTTACGATATCTAGAAGCCGATGAGTATCCTGCTTTATTTGGGCTACTAGATAAATGGCTTGATGACTATGCTCATTGTGGTGTAAGTGCTAGAGAGGGTAATAATCGTGTTGAACATTTATCAGTAGAAAATACAAGGTACATGCGTGTACTAGCCTATAACTTAGATATGTTTGACGGTATAGAGATAGGTAGAACTAAAGTTATGGAAGACTTTGACGTAAACCTACAACTATTAAAAAAGGGT
>Ga0098043_1000956_pt1 | contig 10413 bp, 6 predicted proteins | sample 9B_taG_FD_92581 | JGI IMG/M metagenome (GOLD analysis project Ga0098043, IMG submission 92581) | Marine viral communities from the Subarctic Pacific Ocean - 9B_ETSP_OMZ_AT15188_CsCl metaG | ecosystem: Environmental > Aquatic > Marine > Oceanic | place: Subarctic Pacific Ocean | collected 2015-01-10 | reverse complement strand
TTATTTGTTACCTTTAATAGACCAATACATTTAGCAGCTAAAGGATTGGTTATTACATTTGGTCTAGCAATCATGACGGTTGCTTCAGGAATCTCAGGAATAGGATATGCTGTAGGATTCCCTATAAGCACACATCCCGAAGCATAAATTGAACCAGGAATGGCAGATGGCCCTATTCCTAAACATGTAGGATCTCTTCCAGGCAGAACAGGACTCTCATTCAATCCTGCTGTAGCTGAGGAAACAAATAATTGATTTCCTATATGTACGTCATTTTGTTCTGCCATTATGCTATGCTCTTAATTAATTTCATTACCCCTTTTAGGAATTTTACTGCACCCATCGTTCCCTGTCCACCTCTAAGTAAAACAGGTAAAGCAACGTCTGCACCTTCTGTAACAGAAAAATCTCCACAGTCAATCTCAGCTCTTCCTGAGCAAGTAATATTATAATCTCTTTCTGCTTCAAATCCAATACTATCATCCATTATAGTTTTCATACTATCACCCGTAACCTTAACTTCATTCGTGGCATCTAAGTAAATATTTCCAGATGGTTCACCACCATTTCCTATAAGAGCTATACTTTCAGCCTCTAGTACTATTTTTCCATTCGGAGCAACAATACGTATATCACCATTCTCAGCATACCATAATCCTGCTACCTCCTGAACTGGTTTTTCTCCACATCTCATCTGCAACACAGATGGAGCTCCCATAATAATACCCCCATCCAATTCACCATTCATTTGCAGACCAATATAATGATCAGTCTTAAAATTATTAGGACTTGGAAGAGTACGACGCAAAGCGGCCGCAAATTTAGCACCAGATAATTTATCTACCACATGACCAAGATATAATCCCCCCTCAGTGGTATTGAAATTTTGGGCTTTATATGATTTGGCTTCTCCTTTATCTGCCATTATTATATCCTCGTTCTTCTTAAACTTCCTACGTTACCAACACAATCGATTACTTGAAGTACGTTAGTTCCTTCAGGAGTTTCTATGTCAGGTCGATGGAATTTCATAACAGGATAGAGCATTGCATTATAACCAGTATCAGTATTTATGAAGACATCAGGAATCTCATTATATCCAGATCCACAATTAATAATCTTGATTTTTAAAATTCCACCATTCTCATCACACTCCTCAATGACAGCTTTTGCTCCATTTTCAGGAACAATACTGATGGTATCCTTACTACAATCAAAACCAAATCCTGGATTTAAAGGGTATATTGTATCAATACAAGCAATCACTGGATAACTACCTCCAGTAGACTCAGGCACACATACACCATCCATACAAATATGATTTGGAGGACAATCAGCATCAACAGTACACTCACCACCAGAAGGAGGACATCCAGGTGCCGTAAATGATACACTATACTCAGGAGTGCTGCCCCAATTAGAATCAGCCAATTTTCCCTTCATACAATCATCTAATATAATATCAGGATTTGCCTCTAAGAAGGTTCGTATATCATAGTCGCTAAATCCTAATTTTTGAGCCTTAGGATACTCTACTTTACATCCAAAAAATCTAACCTCATCACCAATTGTTGTAGGATCAAAGTCTGAAGTGATCACCTCATACATCTTAATCGAAAAACGAGATTTAGTGGGTTCATCTATTCTTTGAGTTGTATTTACAAATGGATCTAAAGAGGTTCTCACAATATTACCACTTGGCCCTCTTAAAACAAATGCAAATGCTGCTGGATTTCTCTCCCATTCACTATAACTATTATCTACGTTGGTGATAGTTCCTGTGATAGTATGAGTTCCAGTCGTAACATTATCAACTGTAAAGAAGGTAGAACTATTATGAGAATCAAAAATTGTCGTAGATCCTAAGAATAATCCATCAAAATTAATGGATCCTTGATTATCTGCTTGCACTTCAAACGTGTAAGTTCCTGGTTCTGTAATTTCCACTTCCCACTCTCCCCTATGAGGTGTATTAATGGATACATCATAAGAAGGATAAACTCCATAAGTCTGTAAGAAAGGTGACCATCCCTGAGGGTCAGTTAATACCCAATTATTGGCACTTATACCATTTTTAGCTAATAACCACTCAGATGTATCTTGTTCTATGGTTGTGGAGACTCCCTCTTTATATTCACCTAAACGATATAAAATACCATCTATTTTAAATTGAGGAACTTGAGTGAACTCTTCTTGAATAAAAGTACCCAAATATTCTCCATCAGCATAAAACCACCATTGAGCAACACCTGCAGGATAGGCAGGATCGGAACCATCGATTCTTTCTATACCATATCCACCTTCCCAATCATATACCTCTCTCAGTAAATTAAGATAGTCTATGTCTGAAAAAGTAAAATCAGTTTTTCCTCCAAATGGGAAATTACTCATATCCTTTGCCGTTGGAGAGTCTCCTACAATTATAGCTCCTGGTAACATGCTTGAATCAAAATCTTCATCTATACAAATTTCTGGTTTTGATGGAAGTTTAATGCAATCATCAGGATACAAGGTGATTATATCTCCTTCACTATAAGGGACATCCCAATTACCATTTGCTCTATGAACAGTAGTTTGACATCTTCCAGCCCAAGTTCTTCTCATCCCACCTTGAGATCCGTCTGGTTTTGATAGATAACCAAATCCTGTTTCTTTAACAATAACTTGAGTTACTCCGATGCCCGTGGTAGTGGGAGTGGGTTTTCCAGGCCTACAAATAATATTAACAACTTCGCCAGGTACATAACCTCTTCCTCCATTGTTAATAGAAAGCAGTGTGATAGTGCCCTCATTAACGGCATCGACGTTAAGAGTGAAATCGGTTCCATTTCCACCTTGAGTTATTAAATTAGTGGATCCCGCACTATATCCTGTCCCTCCCTGAAGATTTCTAATCGCTATTACTTTACCATTACCATCAACTTCAGAAATCTCCACTGTAGCATCCCTACAATGCATGTTAACAGTTTGAGCATCAGGTGTTACAACATTAATTAATCCACCCATTCCAGAGTGTTGATTGCAGTAATAGTATAAAGTATCAGGAGTATTATTATTAACTACAATTCTAGTGAATGCTCCAATCTGACCAGGCACTCCATCCACAGTGACCCCACGGGTATATTCAACTCCACAATTAGTGACGATTTCTTCTGTTTGAGGTGCAAAAGGATCTATGGATGATGCGACAATATTTCCAGAAGAATCTCTTAGAACCCATGCTAGAGCACCTGGATTGCTATCCCAATCCCTTGATGCGGTTGTATCAGAATGAGGAGTATTTTCTATGGAAGCAGTAATAGTGTGTTTTCCTGTTTGAGTAACATTAACAGATAGAAATTTAGGTGTGTTATGAGGGCCTTTCAAGTCAACTGCTACTCCCGCATAAGCATCGGTGCTACCTAAAAATATACCATCCCAACTTATAGTTCCCACATTATCTGCTTGCATCTCAAAAGTATAATCTCCTGTTTCTTGAATCTCAACTTCCCAATTACCAACATGAGTTCCTGGTAAAACTTCATGGGATGGATAAACCCCATAATTTTGTAAAAATGGAGACCACCCATCAGTGCTCAATACCCAATCATCAGGAGATAAACCATCCTTAGCTAAAAGCCAAGGATCAGGAGATGTGGTTTCATTAGTTCTATCACAATTCCAAATTCCATCAGATTTTTCAGAGAACCTTAAAGGATGCACCTTTCCAGCTTGAGCTTGTTGTTCAACAGTATATAAACTATCTCCTAATGATATATTTGTAGTTGCCAAACCAACAGGGCCATTTGAAAAATGTTGTTGATCAAAGATGTAAGTTTTACCTCTCTCCAAAGTAAGAGTTCTTTGTTGTCTACCATCTACTACATACTTATTACCTGCAGGAGTTCCCTTTACCTTATGTTGAATGTAACTCCAACTCCTAAACCAGCACCTGTTCCAACATTAGTATCATCATAAGTAGGATCAGAAAGATCACTAAGACCACCCGTAGTGCCAATACCTGTTCCATCACCAAAAGTAGTAGTTGCTATTCCAGTATCTCCTATAATGACTGTGCCTGTGAATCCTCCTCCATTACCACAATTATCCCTAAGACTTACAAAAGGTGCTTCAGAATAATTACCAGGTAAAACAATATCAATCCCTAAAAGATCTCCTGTAGCGTTAAGAACCGCATTTCCAGCCGCACCAGAACCGTTTCCACCCCAGAATACCACTTGAGGGGCTCCACATATTTCAGGCCCAGAATAACAATCACTAAAGACATCATTTATGGCTGATCCTGGATTGAAATCAAAATTAAAATTCCTAAGATTATCAGGAACATTAGTTAGTGCTTCAAAATCCTCTCCAACTTGTCTTGCTTTATCAAAAATATCTTTAATGTTTAATGATTTGTTCTTAGGAGCACCACCTTCATTAAAATTCCATCTCTTTACTTCAGGATCTTCTCCACTATCACATTTTTTCTCTTTCCTTCTTCGTTTCTTATAATCACTAAACTTCTCTCCTGGTTGTTTTTCTTTACCTGGCCCTTCCTTTGTGAGTCTACATGCATCCACTTCACATTCTAAAAGAGATAATATGGTTTTTAGAACACTTCCAATACTCCCCATTAAACTTGAAATACTTCCAAATAAGTTAGCAACAGGCCCTAGAATACCATTAATTAAACTAGATATTTGTCCTGTAATCTGACCTATAAAATTACCAATAAAATTATCTACAACGCAAGTAGCAACATTTACAATCTTATCAATAAAAGAAGTGATTGCATTTCCAACCAGATTACCAAGATTGGAAATCATCAATTTAAAAATACATGCAATCGCATCTATAACTTTCTTCTTTATACCATTAGCGGCAAATCTACCTGATAAAGGATTAACTGTCAACGCATTGTTTATAGCCGCTTCTAACTTTCTGATGAACTTCTTCTTCACCTTGTTCATCATCTTGGTGATCCATTTTGATATTTTTTTAGCATACTCATTAATTTTTTCCTCAATATTATCAAGACCCTCCTCAATATCTTTTTTTAACTTTTCCAAATCATTCTGAACACCTTCAGCAGCATCTTCTAAATTATCCACCCATGAAAATAATATAGGACTATCACCCTCTTTCTTTTTATCTTTATTCTGCTGTGTTTCTCCCTTAGGTCGTTGAGAAACAGTTTCACCCTGAACATCACTACCAAACTGAGTTTTGGGTCTCATAAACAATGTGGAACCTGGTTGGAATCCACTTGCTATCTGAGGGCCTTTTCCTTGTTTTTTCTGAGAAAGTTTTCCTTTGGTGTTAGGGGCAACTCTATCAATATACCAATTACCCGTATCAATTTGTTTAATTACATAGACAAGAGTATTGATAGGAAATCTTGGTTCTCCAACAGATTCTCCTCTTAAACCAGAAGTAGGGAAAGGAGGATATGCCCACGGAAGAGCCTCAGGAGCAACATCATCACCATGAATCCCAAATATACGAATCTTATATCGAGGAAAATTATATTCAGGGTTATCTTTACCTGTAAATTGAGTCTGTTGTAAAGTCTTTACATAACTAATATCATCCGCAATCTGAGCCAGTCGAGGAGTTGTCCAACCCATCAACTCCTCATATTCTTTTTTATTATATCTTTCAGTTTGAGACTTCATTCGTTATTAATCGTCGTATACTTTACATTCATCCGCATCAGGATGATTATCACAATAAATTTCTAAATGACTATCTTCATGGCGTGTATGCCAATCATTGATCTTCGCATCATTCTTATCTACTTCATCATCACTATGTGCATGAAAAGCATCATTGTGCATCTTTAGATCTTCCCTAGTATATTCATGCATACCATGATTAGTATGTTCTTTACCATCCTTGGGATCAATATAGACCTCGTGATCTAGATTGTGTTCTGGAGTGTTGGTTGTCATGTGAGTTCTCCGTGAGTACTTATTCATTATATCATGAAGATGGAGATTTTACACCATAAGAATCTCTCACTAAATGCAATGCTGTGAAAGAATTAGATTTAGTTCCATAATGGCATAAATCCGCTATCATATATATACCACTATCTCGCTTGTTACTTCCAATAGTGGTTTCTTTATTGGAAAGTTCCTCAAACTCACAATGAACTAAATCACCAGCGTGTAGATCAAGATCAGCAGAGATAATGATCTGCACTGACATGTTCATTTTTTGTCTATAATTTTGATGTGCTTGTTGAAAAATTTCCTCAACGACATATTTTGGTTGGTCAGTTTTTTCAACCTGTTGTTCTACATCATCTGTTCCCTTCACTGTTTGACCAGTAGCAGCTGTAGTAACTTGAAAACCTGTTAGTTTTCCTAAAAAATCTTTAGCTAGTTTAGGTAATTGTCTACCTGCCATCACCGTATTTTCACCAGAAACTAATTCAGTTTCTTTGGACTCACCAGTCACCTCATCAAAAGTATCTATTTTACTCCCCCATGCACCCGACTCAAATTGGGCTAGTGCATCTGTGCTTCTATCGACACATGACCATAGAATTTTAGCATCATAACTTGCAGGTATATTATCATCTGACTTTTTATTTTCAATAAATCTTTTGATTTTTTTTCCTGTTTTATCAAAAATTTCATCAAGAGATTTAAAATTATATCCCAATGAAGTTTCCCAAAAAAGATATCCAGCAGTTCTTCCCTTCGCACTTTTACCATCAGATACTTGTATATTAGGAATAGAAAGTTTTTGAATATCTAAAAGTAGTTCAAAGGGATATTTATTATCACCCCATTCATGATACTCATTTATAGTCTCATCGATGTTCAATGTCTTATTTGATTTTAAGTTGGTTCTTATAATGGCAGCTGCGATATCAGATATTTTTCCTGAGTATTTGGATCTACATCTATTTTCCAATAAAGTATTATCAAATGCTTCTTTAGATACAGCCGTTAAAGTATATGTTTGATTTTGAAAGGATTGCTTCATATTAGATATCGTTGCCAATCTTAAATTGGGTAAATCAATTCTTGTCCCTTTTTCATCTTCTATACTAAAAAAAACTTCTTCAGTACCTTGAGCAATTTCGGCATCTAGTAAACCAAGACGGGAATCCGTTCCATCATCTGCAGGAACCGCATTTCCTGTGTCCACAATAAAAGCCATCACTTCAACGTAAGGCATAAAAACACTTTCTCTATATTCAATAATAGGATTACCTGTACGAAGATCCACAAGCTCTTCATCACCAACATTTGCACGAATGGCTAAAGCATTATAAGTGAAAGGAGTTTCTACAGTTGACATGATTTTAAACTTCTTGAACTACGGGTTGAATAACAGTGGTATTATTGGTGATCACTCCATAACTACCATTAGAATAAGAGGTATCCTGAGCAAGATCATCCACATTGATGACGTTCTTCATAAAATTAGGTTCATCCTCTAAATCCCACCACTGAGTGATTCTAGGAGTGTCTCTCTTTCCTATCACTGTTATTTTCAGAGTGGGGGTATCATCATCATCAATTTTTTCAGACTGTTTAAGATTTACTTCTTCAGCATTTACACCTGTAAGTAATGTTGCAGGAACTATTAATAAACCAGCTGCTGCAAGAGTTTTTAATTTAGCAACTAAAGTGCCTGATGCCAACAGTGCAGCGAAAGCATCCGCAGGGCCAGGGACAGGACTATCGAGTTGAGATATTACTCCAGCACTAAGCAGTATACCAAGCACCATAGGATCTTTTAAAAGTTGACCCAAATTTGCCTCAGTAAATGCTAGTAGTTGTGTAGGATTAAGAGTATCCCAATTTATAACTGGTTCCTTAACAGGAACAGGATCCTTAACAGGAACCGTATCAGGAACTTTAACATCAGTCCCAGATATTTGCTCATTAGTTGGACTTAATCTTTCAAAGAGTTTTTGCAATAACCCCGCCGTACCTGGTATCAGCACTCCTCCAACTATTGTTCGTAAAGATGTTATTGTTGAAGTCACTAACTGTGGTATTGTTACAGGCACAGGTACAGGAGGACATACAGGTGTAACTCCTCCACCACCTGGCCCTTTAGGCCCTCTAGGTCGCATAAATGGTTTAGCCACCAAAGCAATGGCAGCCACGATCAATGCTCCATTAATTACTTTCTTTAGTAAATTAGAAACCATATCAAATTTTTCCAGTGCATCTTCACCACCAATTTTCTCAATAGATTTTCTCAACTCATCATAACCATCATAAGCATCTACAATAAATCCTATCACTCCTTCCCACATAAACTTACCAAATTGCATAATACCCTTAGCAATGGGTGCTAGTTTCTTTCCTATTGCTTCAAGCACAGGAAGATTATTTAAAAGTATATTAAGTAAAAATCCTCCTGCTAAAAATGCTAGAAAATTTTTGAGAGAGTCTAATATCCCTGTTTTAGGAAGTATATTTAAGAAAGATGATTTTTTCTTTTTTTCTTTATTTTCTTCTAATTCCTTCTCTCTTTTTTTTCTCCTCTCCTCCCTCATATTTTTTATTTTTTGAGAGAAAGAAGATAATCTAAATTTCAATTGAAGTCCCAACAAATCTTTTATCATCAACAGTTTATCTTTTACAGAATCCTCTTTCGTTGTTGTCAAATTGGCCGTAGGAATTGTAGTTGTTTTAATGGAAAGAGGAACTAAAGAACTCTGGGGTTTAATTGTTGGTTTTTCCTCTTCTTTATTAGAACGATTTAATACCTGCTGAGACATCTCTTTCCCAGACTTGGATTTTTTCTTCTTCCTTCCTGATAATAAGGATTTTCCTAAAGTTCCTAAAGCAGATAATAACATATTATACTCCTACCAAATCATGAATACCCAAAGAGCGAGTGGTCATTTCTCTATAAGTAGATCTATTTACAATCATGATATCAGGAATAGTCTTACTTCCAATCTTAGTAGGAGTTTGATCTTGTTTACTTATTCTCTTCTCTGGTAATACAATTGTCTTATCCGATGTATGACTTACAGGAACTTCAATAGCAACTAATCCCACAGCCTTAGCAGGGAAAAATCCACTCTCCCCTCCATATGCACTAATTGACTTAGATGGATCATTTATATTTTTTACCATATCTTTTAAATTTCCAACTAAACCACCACTATTAAAGTGTTGAACTAAACCACCTTTATTAAACTGCATGGTGTTATTAACCTTAGCAGATGCGTTCATTCCCTCAAAAATATTAGTACCATATCGTTTGACTGCATCCTTGGTTATTACAAACTCACCAGGAGTTAGCATCGCAGGAACTGTATCTCTATTACTTTCACCAAAAACACTTGGACTGACGAATCCACCTTTATTCATTGTTACAATTCCCTCACCCGTCTCATCACTATCATCTTGTCTCTGATTATTAACCCGACCTCCTAATTTATTGATCTGGTTCTGTAGTTCCAGCAACTCATCATTTAACTTTGCTTTTTCAAAAGGATTATTAGATTGTTGAAATGTAATTAATTTGTTGGCATACTCTTCAGATAGTAACTGGCGAGTTGCCTCTACTCCTTTCTCACTTATACTTTTTTCAATGTTCATCTCAGTCGGTGTTTTTCCTAAATTAGGGAAAACTTTAGTCAACCAAGCTGGGGCAGTAAAAAGAGCAACTCCTGCCAACCACGGATTTCTTGCTATGAGACCTACCAAAGCAGGAAGAGACCATGATAAAAATCCAATCAACGCTCCAAGTATAGTTCCTAAAGGAGTAAGAAATAGAAGAGCACCTGCTGTTAGTGCTGGCCACCAATCACTAAAAAATCTCTTAAGAGTATCAATTTTCTTTTTATTTTCTGGATCAGTAAACCACTTAAACAGAACATTAAAAAGATAACCTGCAAGAACAAATTTAAAAAACCTACCTATTGCGTTTAAAATATTAGCAAAAGGAGAAACTATTTTACCTACTAAATTCTTTCCAACTTTAGCAATACCCTTTGTACTTTCTAATAAATTTTCTCTGATTTTTCTTCTCTTCTCTTCTTTTTCTTTCTTGTCTATAGCTGCTTCTTTTCTATTTTGCTTGTTACCTATTCTTAATATCCCTATAATACTGTCCAATATAGAATTAATTTTTTCATCCATACCACCCTTCTTCTCCTCATCAACACTACCAGACAATAACGCTTGAGGTTTAATTTTATTGGTGGGTATTACTTGTTTTCTCGCAAATAATTTATTAACATTTATTTTTCTTCTTTTTTCTCTGAGTCCCTTGAGTTCATCTCTTAATATTCTTGACCTTGGACTGTCTCCCTGATTGGCAATCTCAAGAGTATTAATACCCTCGATCAACGCAGACATATATGTTTTCTCTGCATTATCAACAGCATAAACATCTACTGGTTCTATTCCAAGATCCAATAGAATTTTTGAAATTTCTGGTCTA
>Ga0098043_1000954_pt1 | contig 10426 bp, 25 predicted proteins | sample 9B_taG_FD_92581 | JGI IMG/M metagenome (GOLD analysis project Ga0098043, IMG submission 92581) | Marine viral communities from the Subarctic Pacific Ocean - 9B_ETSP_OMZ_AT15188_CsCl metaG | ecosystem: Environmental > Aquatic > Marine > Oceanic | place: Subarctic Pacific Ocean | collected 2015-01-10 | reverse complement strand
TAATCCGCTTCTAATTTCTCTAGTTGGTGTATAGCAACTTTTGCATTTAATAATATATCTTGTGCTTTTTTTCTATTTAATTTTTTCATAATTTTATATTGTCAACACTTTTTAATATTTTATCTAATTCACTTCTAAAGTAATCTCTTGTTGTTTCAGACAAGTGAACTTCATACAATTGTAGATTTTTAATACTACCACTTATTTTTCCTAATTCTTTTGCATTGTTCATTAATATATCTAAGTTACTCATAATTTTTTTAATTTAAATTTAATAATTCATCTATTTTATTAACTATATCATTTCTAATCCACATTTTTGTGTTTTCAGGTAATAAGTCATAACCATCACAGTCAAAATTATTTTTTGAATATTCATATAAGAATAGTCCGAGTTCAATTGTAAATCTTTTATTCATTTTATTTTAAATCTAATTTATTATATATATTTTCTATTACATTACTATATTTTATATAGTCGTCACTATTCATTGAGTTTTGTAGTATGTCACTTAATAATTCTTTTTCTACTTGATTAAACATTTTATATAGTATTTTTAATTATTAATCTTTCGTTTTCATTTAAGTTATAATATCTTTTTAGTTTATGACTTAATAATTCTTTATTCATATTTGAATTTTTGTAACTTTGTATTATTTTATTTAATTTCATAACTTTTATATTTTAATTTGTTAAACATTTTATTTCTTTATTATATTATCACTTTATTATATACTTTGTAGTGTACTTTTAGGTATATTTTTTATATTTATATAAGTATAACCTTTGTGTGTAAAGTCAATTATATTTGGATTTTTATGATACCATTTGAATATTAGTAAGTCATTTATTTTAAATCCAATGTACTTTTGTATATTTCCAGAGTTAGTTTTTAATGTAAACTTTTTAGTATTTAATATTTTTGAAAGGTAATGATTTGTTTTTAGATTTTTTAAATTTGACATTTTATATATTTTTATTAGTTACATTTATATTATCACTTTTATATTTATTTTGTAGTGTACTTTTTATAATTCTTTTATACTTATTATTTTATTACTATTTTTATCAAATTTGTATATTTCTTCTTTATTTTTACAACTTACTAATTTTGTTAAAATTCCATTAAATTTTTTATAATAACTACTATTTTTATTACTTAATACATTTTTGTATTTTACTTCAAAATGTTTCATTTTATATATTTTTTAATTACACTTATATTATCACAATATACTAAAAATTGTTGTGTACTTTTATATATTTAATATAAAATGTCCCTTTTTACAAATATTGTACTATAATATAATAGATACTTATAATAATTCAATAAAAACTTAAGTTCATTGAATATAATGTAAAAATAAATAAAGTATAAACTAAGTACTAAGATTTGTTAATGTATTTTTATTAATATTATAGGTATTGTGTCGAATCTCCGTGTATATGACAATAAAAGTGTATAATTATCACCAATAACTCAATAAACCACACGAATCTCTGTTAATAACACAAATAACTGACAATCAATGAGTTAAAATTGCTGTGTACCATCGATTTCGCGACGTTTTTTACAATTTACTGCAATATATTCGGCAAAACACACTATTTATTGTATATATGGGGGTATTTTATAATACACTTTTCCTATGTGCTTGATACACAATATGTTATGTGTAATACAAATACTCTATTTTTGCAATATAACCAATACATACCAATAGGCCCCGGGGTAAAATATAAAGAGGGGCAACCTTTTAACCAAATAAAACCTATTATTATGACACTATTTTATAGTTACAAGACCTGGAATACCGGTATGCAAGAAGCACAACCGCAGATACCAGAAAATATTATTAATCTTTGGAAGCACGCTACTGAAAAAAGTAACTGGCGTATCGTTGAACTACCTAACGGCTTTTATCAAACGGAGCATAGGGAACTCGACGACGAAAGCACATGGGTGGATGTTACTCGCAGAGAAACAATAGAGGGTGCTGAGAAAGCAATAGACTCTTCCATAGAGCATTATAAGAAGAAGCTGAAGGTTATTGAAGGACCTAAAGTTGTTAAAACATTTAAATAAATGAAAGGAACTTTTTTAAGTAAACATTATGGCAGTACAGCATCCTCTCCTTTAACTAAGAAGGATGCTTGCTATCATAGTGTAAAAGCTAGATACGACGTATTCCCCTCTGCGTATGCATCGGGAGCAATCGCTAAATGCCGCAAACGTGGCGGCCCTAAAAAGAAATAATAACTATTAAATACTAAAGATATGCCAGGTACTAAAAAAATGGGAATGTATAAAAAGCATAAAACTGCTAAAGGTATGCCTAAGAAAAAAGGTATGACTAAAATGAATGGTAAAGCAAAAGGGATGCCTAAAAAGAAAGGTATGCCCAAAATGTACGGTAAAAAGAAATAACCATGCCTTACAAAAGTGCAGCGCAGCGTAAAGCTGTATGGGCGAGCCGTAACGAGCAAGCTGCTAAAAAGAAAAGGAAACGTAAAAAGAAAAAGTAATGAACCATAAAAGAGTTAGCCAAAGAAAGAAATCTTCTAAGACTAAAGGTAATGTTAAGCAAACAGCTAAGACCGCAAGAAAAGTTGCAAAAAAAGTTGTAAAAAAAGGCTTATACAACGCGGCTAAAGCAGTTGCGGGCGGAGCACTTGCAGGAGCTCGTAGCGTTGCAAGAGCAGCAAAAAAAGCTGGAGCTTTTAAACCTAGAAAAGAGGCGGTTGGTACAGGAGTAGGCTTAGGTAAAGAACGAGCAAAAAGAGCTACTAAAAAAGCTGGTATGCCTAAATATAATAAAAAGAAAAAGTAATGGGAATAGGACCACAAAACTTAGGTGCTACTGGAATGAGTAGCAAAAGTAAACCTTGCGGATCTCCACTTAAAGTTATACCTGCTATAGTTGCAACTGTTGGTAAAAAAATTTTAGCTAAAAAAGTTGCAGATAAAGTTGGTAGTGCTTTTAATAAATTAGAAGATCTATCCGGAGACGGAAAGGTAACACAAAAAGATGTATTAATTGGTAGAGGTGTAATAGATAAAGATGGCAGCAAAAAAAGTTAAAGCCCCCGCCGGTTTCCACTGGATGAAAAAGGGATCAAGTTATAATCTTATGAAGCATACAGGAAAATTCAAAGCTCATAAAGGCGCATCATTATATGCTAATTTTAATGTACAAAAGGTACATAAAAAATAATGGCCGTAAGAAAAACCAAAGCTGGTTTAAATCTTAAAAGATGGTTTAAAGAAAAATGGACTGACGAAAAAGGTAATGCTTGCGGTTCTCGTAAAAATAAAAACACTAAAAAGTGTAGACCCTCAAGAAGAATATCCGGCAAAACAGTAAAAACTTGGGGAGAGATGTCACCCTCAGAAAAACGCAGGGCGGTAGCGGAAAAGAAAAGGGTAGGGATGGGAAGAAAGACTTCTCAGATAAGAAGAAAAACTACTAAAGCTAAAAAAAATGCAACTTCCAAAAAACGGCGTAGCTAAAGAATTAAGATCATACACGGGGTCATTATTCATATTTCTATTTGTAATAGGAATAATAGTTACTTTACTACAATATCCTGTGCTAGAATCCAACAAAGAAGTTGTAATGATGTTGATAGGAACAATTGCGGCCTCAATTCCAGTTATCATAAGTTCTATAACAGGAACCAAGCCCGATGATATTAATTCACTCAAATCGGACATCGAGAAAAAACAACTTATAATAGATCATTTAACTAAGTCAAAAGATGATTTAGAAGCAATGGTTATTAATTTGCAAAAAGAAATGTTAAAAAATCAAGATGATGTTATGGATAAAATAATCCTTAAGGCGGCAATGGATTTTGATGACATACAATATGCAAAAAAAAGAATTAAAGGATTAGATGATTCGTAAAAAATTAACCCGCAAAGCTAAAACAGCTAAAGCTAAAAGAGATTTGCGTTATGCAAATTCACGCTCTAGAGAAATAAAAAGAGCAGATAGCCAAAAGAAACGAAGAGCTGCAAAGAAAGCGGGCAAGAATATTAAAGGTAAAGATTACGATCATAAAGATCGAAAATTTAAATCAATTAAAAGAAACCGTGGTAATGACGGTAAAGGAACTAAAAAAGAAAAAAAATGAAAAACGCTATTAACAATCAATTTAAAATGAAAATGGGGTCTAAACAAAAAGACACCGAAGGCAATTTTAGTGAAAAAGATACTTCGCTAATGAAAAAAGCTCCATTACTTAATATATCTACTGTATTAGCTGATGACCCAGGTTCTGGTGGCGATAAATTTGCAGCAATGGGAGAAGCTTTTGAATCAGGATATAATCCTAAAAAGAAAGACGAAGAAACAGAGGATGAGCCCCAAGGGGGTGCAAAGGTAGATTACGCAACAAAGTTTGGAGATATGGCTTCTCAAGCTGGAAAAGATTCAGAAGATATTGACCTAATTGGATCAATATCTGGTTTAATGAGTTAATAATTATGCCAAGTAAAAATGCGCCTTCAAGAAAAAAATCTCTTGGTTATTATTCCAAAGTTAATAAAAAAGGGGGTACTGGTAAAAAAGCCGGCGGTGGTATGACCGCTAAAGGGGTTGCTAAATATAGAAAAGACAACCCGGGCAGTAAACTTAAAACTGCAGTTACCACACCTCCATCTAAATTAAAAAAAGGCAGTAAAGCGGCAAAGAGAAGAAAATCTTTTTGCGCACGTTCTAAAAGTTGGACTTCGGAAAGAGGTAGAGCCGCTAGACGTAAATGGAACTGTTAAAATAAAAAATTAAATTAAATTAAATCAAATGTCACAATTCGGCAAAACAAAGCTAGTAAAAAAATTACATTTTGATAAAAGTGCAAAAGATAAACTTTTAAGCGGAATAAATAAAATAGCAGAAGCTGTAGGTTCTACACTAGGTGCTAGCGGTAGAAACGTTATAATCGAAAATGATTATGGAGATCCTCACGTAACAAAAGATGGTGTTACAGTTGCTAACAGCATATTACTTGAAGATCCTATTGAAAATGTAGCCATTTCTATGATGAAACAAGCTGCACAAAAAACAGCTTCAATTGCAGGTGATGGTACAACCACCTCAATTGTACTAACAAAAGCTATAATAGATTCTTATTATAAGCTTAAGGGTGATGAATTTTCATTTAGGGATATTAAATCTGGTATAAATAGATTTGCTAAAGAAGTTATAAAATATATAACAGATAAAGCAGAGCCAGTGAATGACAAAATGCTACACGATGTTTCTATAATATCAGCTAATAACGATATAGAATTAGGTCAAACAATAGCGGATGCTTTTTATACCGCCGGTGAGAATGGTATTGTTACTATGGAAATTTCCCCTAATAACGATACTTATATAGAAAACGTGCAAGGTACTAAAATAGGTAGTACTTGTAAAGCTCCACATTTTTATACTAATAAAGAAAAAGAGCTTTGTGAACTTGAAAACCCTCTCATCTTCATGAGTGCTTCTGATATACCTAATGTCAGAAAAATTCAAGAAATCTTGGAGTATGCTATTAAGTCCAATAGATCCATACTCCTTATTGCTCCTTTGGAATCGCAGCCTCTTACGGCGCTTGCTATGAATAAAGCAAAGGGCAATATTAAGGTCAATGTGATCGACCCTCCAAGTTTTGGACTAAAGAGAAAAGATGTATTGGAGGATCTAGCATTGCTTGTCGGGGCTACTGTTTTTGATGAGAGCCTGGGGGATTCGATTGATGCGATTACCCCTGACATGTTAGGATCAGCAGATCGCGCTGTTTCAGATAAAGATGGCACTGTACTTGTTATTGCAGAAAAAAGCAAAGAAGTACAAGACCGTATAGAGTATTTAAAAACTGCTCTTGCTAAAGAAGATCATTCTGTAATGACTAAACATTTAACAGATAGAATTGCACTTTTAAGTGGTGGCGTATCTGTTATTATGGTAGGTGCCGCTACAGAAGTTGAATTAAAAGAAAAGCAAGACAGAGTAGATGATGCAATACACGCTGTAAGAGCAGCTAAAAAAGAAGGTATATTACCAGGTGGAGGTACCGCTTTAGCACACGCCGCAATTATAGATTGGGAAATGAAATTAAATCAAGGCGAATTAAAAGGTGTAGATATATTAAAATATGCACTTTCTGCTCCATTTACCAAAATACTTACAAATGCAGGCTTAAACCCTAAAACTACGTTGCATAGTTGGGGAGAGGGTATTGATGTTACATGTGGTTGTAGAAAAAAGTTTTTAGAAATAGGTATTATAGATCCTCTTCTTGTAACTAAAACAGCACTACAAAATGCAATATCGGTTTCAACTACAATATTATCGACAGATTGTGTAATTTCAAATGTACGAGAAATATGAAAGCTATAGGGGATTATATAATACTTAAGGAAGTAGTTGAAAATATTGTAAAAACAAATGGTGGATTAGAACTGGCAGAGAAACATAGAGAAGATATAAGATATAGAAAAGGTATTGTTATTTCTTCTGGACCTGATATATTAAAAAAAAATGATCAAATAATATTTGATAAAATAGCAGGTCATGATATTGAAAATAATAAAAATATATATAAGGTTATTATGTTGAGAGATGTAATAGCTGTATTATAATGGATAGATCTGATTTTGTTGAAAGAGGCGAAATTAAAGTTGATTTTTTAAAAAATTACAGATTAGTATCAAGGTGGGCATGTAAAAATAATAATCTTAGCATTTCTGATTTAGAGTTACTATTTTATTTAGACCCTATAAACTACTTTACTATAAATGATTTTAAAGATGGTACTATATATTATTCGTGGGATAAAACAAGATTTTATCGGTTACAAAAAAATGGGTGGGTAGATAAAGTACATGTAGGCAAGGGAAGAATAGGAGACCATAATAAATATAAAGTAAGTTATAAAGGTAAACTATTAATTAATAAAATATATAAAATATTAATAGGAGAAGAAAGAATACCTGAATCAACTAAAAGAAATAAAATATTAAAAAGAAAAAGCTATATAGATAAAGTATATAGTGAAGCTATTAAAAAATTTAACAAACAAAAATAAAAACAAATGGCAATTTTAACAGTTACAACAACAATAAACGCTACTACAGGAGCAGTAACTTATACTGCATCTAACCCAAGTGACGGTGATATAATAACAGGGGTTGTGCTTAGAGACTTTATGACTAATGGCCCTACTAAAAAAGCTGATGGCACATATGAAACAGATGCTGCTAAATTAGTATTTAATGTAAAAGTAAGGCCTAATAGCTTTACTGCTGTAATGACAATAACAAAAGGTAATGTTGACTATCCTATAATTATGTTAAAAGCACCTGAAGGTTTACAACAAGAATATAAATGGGCTACAGGTGATGTTATTAAAGTTAACCCTGTGGTTGCTGCACTTATAACTAACGGATAAAAAATAAAAAAATGAAAATAATAGTAAAAGATAATTTACCAGGTGTTCAAGTTGATGCAAAAAAATCAACAGAAGCAGTAACAAAGCCTATAACTAGAAAAGTTAAAGAAGCTCAAAAAGGAACTTTATTAAAAAATAAATAATGGCAAGAATCAGTACATATACGATCGACTCTACTATTGAGGGATCTGATAAACTTTTGGGTACTGATGCAAACTCAAGTTCCGCATTAGCAACCAAAAATTATACTATAAATGACTTAAAGGCTTTTATAAATGGCGACCAAACAACAGCAGCCATACCAGATGTAGTGCCTTTAGGTTTTGCTCTCTCTGTTAATAGAGAAGGTACGGCATTTGAAAAAGCACAAGTTAGAACGCTTGCTGGCTCAGTATTGACTAATGTTGTATTAAAAAGTAGCACAGTGAATACTGGTGCAGACATATATTTGAACACACTTGGTACAGGCCAAGTTTTTTTAATTATACGTGATTATAATGATGGTTCGTTTGGTGTAGATTATGATTTCCAAGCTTTTGCAGATAATTCAGCAACATTTACAGGTGTACTTGGAGGTGTTACTTATACAGGTACTGTAACTTCTTTTAATCCAGGTACATTTACAAATGACAGCCCAGCAGCAAATGATAGCAAATATGTTACATCAGGAAGTAATAAATATACTGAATTTTGTTTTAATGTAACTCTTGATGCGGGACAAACATATACAGGCGGTCAAGTAGCGTTTACATCATTTACATTTTTAACAGGAGCGCAACAAGTTGAAACACAAGTAGTAGGTGGTTTAAAAATTACAAAAGGATTAAATATTGAAGGTGATGTTATAATTGGTACAGATACACCGGATACAGATCCTAAGTCTCTTACGGTGCACGGCCCTATAAAAATTAAAGATACTGAAGGAAGTATTGAATTTGGTGATACAGCACCAAATGTTACTTTAACTACAGACGGTACTAATTTAAATATAGGTGGTAACGGTACAAATGTAATATCAAATAATACTAGATTTACGCAAGATATTGTAAAAGATACAGATACAACTGCTAATAATGGTAGAACAGTGATGGGACAAAATTCATTTACTGCTATAAATACCGATGGCACCAGATCTGTATTATCTTCTACGGGTGTTCAATTACAAGATTCTTCTGGTAGTGCTTTAGCGCAACAACAAGTATCTGGTAATGTATCAGTTGGTAGTTTATCAAATCAAGGCAACCTAACATCTATAAAAATAGATGGTAACTTTTTTAGTTTACCAGAGTTATCATCAGGGGTTGCAGAAGCAATACCGGGTCTTACTGAAACACTAGCAGGGCCTACGGGTAATATATCAATGGGTAGATTATTCTATGGTACTCAAAATGCAGCGGGAGCATTATTCCAAGCTGCCACTTCACCGGCTACACTTACATCTGCGCAAGCAATTTCTACAGGCGCAACATCTACAACTATAGTTTCTGGAAATATAACAGATTTTGGTAATATACATACTAATATTCCTTCTGGTCAAAAATTGTATTTTGTAGAAAGCACATACACAACAGCATTTCCCTCAGCAGGAGGCCAAATACTTGATCAATCAGTAAATATATATTTAGTAGTAGCTTATGATACAAGTTCAAACATAGTTACATTTGGAAGGCAAGGATATGGTACTATGAATTTACATACAAGTACATTTAATGTAGATTCAGAAACATTTAAATTAAGTACAATACCCAACGCTCCAAAAAATAATTTTTTACAATATGACACGGCTACTAAGGCTGTATCACATTCAGCACTAAATATATTAGCATCTGCAAACGGTGCAACATATGATTTTGGCGGTAATAATGATGTGCCTGTTGCTTCTATTAATTTTGATAATTTACAAATTACAGCACCCGCAAATGGGCAAGTTGTATTAAAACAAGGATACGCCTACGGAGGTGCGCTTACTGCAAATACAACTGTAGATAATTTTAAGCATTATATATTAGATGCAATATCTGCTGATAGAATTGTAAGTTTGCCAGCGGGAACAGCTGGGAGTAGCATAAGGTTTACTAATATGTCATCGCTTAATTCGAGCGGTAATTATGTAGCTTCATCTTATTGCTGGACAATAAACCCAAATGGGTCAGAAAAAATAATGAGATCTACATCACTTGTGCTTGATGAATCAACGGCTTCGTTTGAACTGTTTTATTCAGATGCTACAAATGGTTGGATCGTAAACGGAATAAGCTAATGGGACTAACAATAGATTTACCAAGTGCTGGACTTTTAGGAATTACAAATGCAACCGGCACAGTAATAACAGGAACTGCTAATTTAGTTGTAAATTCAATAAATGTATTAACGGGTAGTGGTACTTATACAGTAACTCTTCCAACGGCTAGTTTACAAGCAGGTAATGAGGTGGTGCTTAAAAAAACAGGCACCGCTACCGTTACTATTGCTAGCACTACAATAGAGGGATCCAGTCAATCAATAACAATAACAAATAATCAACCAATAAGATGTTTATACGTAAACAATACAATTGGTTGGCTAATAACATAAGCCATGCCAGATATTAAAACATTTTATCCAGGTAGTAGTTCAAGTAATCCTGTAAATAATTCAACAGCTGCGGTTTCTGCTACAACAGCTACAACAGCTACAAATGTAGACGACCAAAACTCAGCTAATAATGCTTTAGTTTGGACAGGTACTGCTGCGCAATATGCAGCGTTGGGATCTAAAGATGCTAATACATTATATTTTGTAACAACTTAATATGCCAGTATATAAAGGAACTACAGAAATAACCAGTGGTAAGCTTTACAAAGGAGCTTCAAACATTGAGAATGGTTATAAACAAACAGCTTCTTTTTATGTAAATGCAATAGCAGCAACTGTAAATCCAACAACTAATAGCCGTAATAATACAGATGTAACCATAAGATTAACTTTTACAGGAGGTTTTAC
>Ga0098043_1000952_pt1 | contig 10432 bp, 12 predicted proteins | sample 9B_taG_FD_92581 | JGI IMG/M metagenome (GOLD analysis project Ga0098043, IMG submission 92581) | Marine viral communities from the Subarctic Pacific Ocean - 9B_ETSP_OMZ_AT15188_CsCl metaG | ecosystem: Environmental > Aquatic > Marine > Oceanic | place: Subarctic Pacific Ocean | collected 2015-01-10 | reverse complement strand
TCCTTACCCGGCATTGGCTAATCAATCAACAACTTACGAGCGTATTGCTGATGATGGTCAAAATCAGACCAGTCTTACTTTTGACTATGGTGGTGCGTCCTGGAACCGTTTAGATATTCATTCCGGTGAGTGTGGTTCAAGTTCTCAGGCTGTTCATTTTAATATGCAAAATGTTGACGATGCTGTTTTGACCATGACTTTTCCTGAGTCAAGTGTTAGTTCTGCTGGTTTCTTATCAGGCTGCGTCAATGATGCTTATTCGGTCACTTGGAACTACAGCGATTCAACTTCTGTTACTGAAAATTATGACGCTCAGTCCAATGCGAATGTTGCGACTATGTTTGAAAATATAACGCATTCGGTTACTGACAAATTTATTACTTCTGTTGAGATTGTTTATGATGACTATGTTATTGTTGATGATATTTTTTGGACTTTTGGAACTCCAACAACCACAACCACTTCAACCACAACCACTTCAACCACAACAACTTCAACCACGACCACCACTACTTTAGATCCCTTGACAATTGAAAGAAATAATAATTTTTCTGAGACTGGAATTCTTGAAACTAACCAGGAAAGGTCCGACCGTGAGGCTGCTGAAGCCGAGGCTGCTCGTCTTGCTGCTGAAGCCGAGGCTGCTCGTATTGCTGCTGAGGAGGAGGCTGCTCGTATTGCTGCTGAGGAGGCCGAGCGTCTAGCTCAAGAAGAGGCCGAGCGTCTAGCTGCTGAGGAGGCTTTAAATAAGGAAATGGAGGCCAACTTAAATGAAACAGGATTTTTTGAAACTAATGATGAAAGGCTTGAGCGTGAGGAGGCTGAGTATCAAGCTGAGCTGGATGCTAACTTTGAGGAAACTGGATTTTTAGAAACTGATGAGGAGCGTGAGGTTCGTGAGGAAATTGAATATCAAATTTACCTCGAGGAGCTTGAGGCTGAAGCTGAGGCTGAAATCTTAGCGGAACTTGAGGAGTCTATTGACCTTGAGAATTTAAACCTTGAAGAGGAGGACCTCCAGGAGTTTATTGATGTTATTCAAGAGCTTGAGGAGACTGACTTTGATGTTTTTATTGTTGAGGAGGAAGTCCTGGAGCTTGATGACCTTGAATTCCCGGATGACATCGTTCTTATAATTGTCGAGGAGAATGAAAATCTTTTAGATCCGCCAGAAATTATTGAGGACTTTGACTCTGATGAAATTGTTGAGGTTGTTGAGGTAGACCTTGAGGATGAAGTCTTTGAGGAGGTTGATGATGAAATTGCTGAGCTTGTATTGAAGTCATTGAGTCAATTGAAATTGTCGAGGATGAAATTCCTGAAATCCCTGAGGAAATAATCGAGGACCTTACTGAGGATGAAATCGAGGAGGTCGTTGAGGTCTATGTGGAAACTTTGACGGAAACTGAGAAGGTGGAAATAATCGAGGACGTTGTCGACGCTGGTGTTGAGGAATTGACCGAGGAGCAGGTTGTTGTTGTCCAGGAGGTTGTTGAGTCTGCTATCGATGATGTTGAGGAATTGACCGAGGAGCAGGTCGAGACGGTTGCTGAAGTTCTTGGTCTTGAGGAGTCTGATGATGTTGCTGTAATTGCTGAAGCTGTTAAAACTGACGAGGCTGTTGCTGAGGCGGTTGATACTTTTGTCGAGCGTGCTGTTGAGAATAAAGAAGTAGAAAATTACAACTTGTCTGATGTTGTTGTTGAGGTTCAGGTTGAGGAGTTTCTTGAAAATCCAGCCGTAATTTTTCAGGTGGATTTTGAGGAGATTAGCTTTGCTGGTTTGGGCGATGACTTAACTAATCAACAAAAAGAAAAGGCACAGGAGGTTGTCGTTCCCGTTATTATTGCTAGTCAGATTATTTCTGCTAGTGTTGTGCCGTTTAGGAGGATAGGATGATAAAAAAATTGTTAGGGCTGCTTAAAAAAATTAAAATTTTTAAGTGGATTAAAAGTATATTGCAGGAGACTCTTGCTCAAACTTTTACGCTCTTAGGATTTTTTATTGCATGGTTAACCTTAACCGGAACCGCCAAGGATATAGTTGGTGTTGCTATACTTATATCGCTTGGTCTTTGGTTATTAACCATCGGCTTTAGAAAGTAAACCTAGGGGGTTTTTGGTAGCTTTATTGTTAGCTTGCACCTTGAGTATGCCTGCAACTAATCAAGATGTTGCTGTTTATCAGCATTGCCTTGCTCATCGTAATGTTTGGGTTCTTGGGGCCAAGTGGTCTGACCTTGTTGAGGACCATTTCCTACCTGAGGACCACTTAACTGCTTATAAAATTATTGGCTGTGAAAGTTCCGGGGTTTCGTCTGCTAAAAACCCCACATCATCTGCTGCTGGTTTATGGCAGTTCATTGATAAAACCTGGACCTGGGTTTCGTCAAAATTAAATATTGAGGGTTCTGCTTTAGATCCCCACACTTCTACGCACTTTGCTGCGTTCTTAAAATATAAAACACCGCAAGGCTGGGGCCATTGGGCTGAGTCTGCTGCGTGTTGGAAAGGACCAAATGAAAAAATTAAACTTATTTCAATTCATTAAAATTAAATTAAAAATTTACTATCAATTATTTCTTATCTTTACTTATGAGGTTTTGTGGGAGTTGTGGTGGTGGATTGACGGTTTGCATATTAAATTTTATCGATGGCTTATTAACAAAAGCATTTATTGACCAAAATCAAAACAGTTATGGTAACATACCGCCATGGTTAGCAATAAAAATAAGGAGGTCGTCATGACTCAAAAACCAAGGCGGGTGCAGCCACCTGTCGTTATTAAGCTACCAACTAATCCGGAGGTCAACTGGACCACTGGGGAGTTGGTAATTACGGACCGTCAGCTAAACAACTTCTATGATGAAGTCAAAAGGCACTGGGACCGTAAGCAAATGAGAAAATCTAAGAGCCGGGTGGTTCGTCTTAATGAGGCGGTTGACCAGGTTCTTGAGGCCAAGCAAGAGGTCGAGGACCTTAAGTATGAAATTGAGCAGTGGAAAGAAAACCTTGAGGGTACAAACTTCGAGGGAACTCTTAAGTATGAAATGCTTGAGGAATGCTTGCAAGGTATCGAGGAGGTCTTTGAGCAACTTGAGGAGGTCACTTATAGTGATGGTGACATTATTTTCCCTGGTATGTTTGACTGAGTTTCGGTCAAGTCACTGAAAATGGAAAGCCAGGCCTACGGGCCTGGTTTTTTATAGCCTAAATTCATTGATTCACAAAATATGGCCATGACAGGCCTTAGGTTTTGTTTTAACGGGTATTTGTTGTCTAGGCTACCATTGGGCCTACTCATATTACAAATCGCACACAGGGGCTTGAAATGGCCATAATACACCGATTATCTGTTTTACTTCTGACTAGGCCACTAAGGTTTTTGATTAACAAATAAAAGTATTATTTTTGTAAGTAAAAAGAAAAGGATATTTATTATGGCTACTTTTGTTTTCACGGATGCGTCTGTGACTATAAATTCAGTGAACTTATCCGACCATGTTCGTTCTGTAACTTTGGACATCACATCTGAAGAGCAAGATGACACTGCCATGTCGGCGACCTTTCGTAGTAGAAAAGGAGGATTAAAGGACGGCTCGATAAGTCTTGAATTTAATTCAGACTTTGCTGCTAGTGAAGTTGACGCTACAATTTTTCCAATCCTGGGAACTTCTGTAGCTTTTGACATCAGGCCAACCAGTGGTTCTGTAAGTTCAACAAACCCAAAATATACCGGTAACTGTTTAGTGACTCAGCATGTTCCTTTTGGAAATGCTGTAGGTGACCTTGCAACTGTAAGCGTTACTTGGCCTACCACCGGTACAATTTCGAGAGCTACTTCTTAGTATGTCTAATCCATCAGGGTTGCACCAGCTCACTTTGGTGCTAGTAGACGGAACTAAGCAAGAGCTTGATTTAAGGCCTATTGACTTTGTCGCTGTTGAGCGTAAATTTGGAACTCGTCCAGCTGCTGAACTTCAAAATTTAGCATTTGAGGAGTTAATGTTTTTATGCTGGAATGCGTCAAAGCGTTTAGGCACCACTGACTCTTTTGATAAATGGTTGGAGGGTGTTGCTAAAATTGACGGCCTTGAAGGGGATGATTCCCCGGGGTAGTTGACGGTCACTTCGTTAGCATAATTTGTGATATTGCTTTAGCTGCGGGTTTAAGTCCGTTAGAAGTGGCCAATTTACCACTCGAGTATTTCTTGGGTTTACAAAATTCAATTATTAAAAGAAATGAACAGGAAAGGCAAGCAAGCAAGTAATGGCTAAAGGTTTAACAAAAAAGACCAGTGGGTCCGGTATTGCTGCTGACGGTTTAAACGATGTTATTCGTGGGCTGCGTGGCTTAGAAAAAGCTGGCGAGGTTCGTAAGGAGTTTAGATCCTTTCACAAGGATTTAAGTAAAGAGGTTGAGGCCGCTACTCGTGCTGAGGCTTTGCGTCAGCGTGAGCAAGGTTCAGCTGTACCAAAAAGAAAACGGGGAGCTGCTGGTTATGTTGGTGGTGGCACTGATAAAACTGCACACCTTGATATTCGTAAAACCAATAAATTTGTTAGAAACTTAGAATTTGGCCGTAAGTATCAATTTATACCCAATCTTATTGTTGGTCGGTCTAGAGATTTGGGTTCATCAAATCAAATAAGCAAGACGCAGCGTGGTGCTGTTGGTCGTGCTGTCCAACCTGGAGTTAAATTAAATAATCGAGGTATAAAAGGTTCTTATTATCCTGCTGAAAAAATGAAGCGTAGGGTTTATAAGGAGTGGGTTGGTGACTTTTGGACTCGTCAGGGTGGTTTTCCTGAAGGGACAAAGTTTGGCGGTTATGTTGCTGAAAAAACAATAGCTAAAATCGTACCGGGACTCTCTGAGGATTATGCTGACCAAATGTTAAAGCTAGCAAAGAAAGCCATCAAGGGTAAATAATGGAAAAGAAAACGCTGCGGTTTGAGTTTTTAGCTGACACTAAAAAGTTTTTAGGAAAAGTTGGCCGAGTCGGCAAGTCTTTTGAGGCTTTGGGCCAAGACATGAACCGTGTAGGCGGTCAAATTAATAAAGTTTTTGCTGGTATTGGTGTTGCTGCTGGTGCTGTTGCAACTAAAGCAATCGGTGAGTTCCGTGCTTTTGAGGACGGAATGCTTGAAGTCTTTACTTTGTTGCCTGGCATAACTACTGCGGCCATGGACCAAATGACCGATGACGTTCTTGCTTTGTCAAAAGAAATCGGCAAGTTGCCTGAGGAAGTCATCCCATCTTTGTATTCATCTCTATCTGCTGGTGTGCCACCTGATAATGTTTTTGCGTTTCTTGAGACCGCTAATAAGTTAGCTGTTGGTGGTGCTACGACTCTTGAGGTTGCTGTTGACGGTTTGTCATCTGTTGTCAATGCTTTTGGCTCTGATGTTATCTCTGTTGGTGAGGCATCTGATTTAATTTTTACGGCTGTCAAAGGTGGTAAGACCACCGTTGATGAATTGTCTGCGTCTTTATTCCAAGTTGCACCTGTTGCTGCTGCTGCTGGTGTTAGCTTTGGTGATGTTACTGCTGCTTTGGCTACTATAACGGCTGCTGGAACTCCTACGTCTGTTGCTGCAACGCAGCTGCGTGCGATATTTTCTGCTTTGGCCAAGCCATCATCCAAGGTTTCTAAAATATTTAAGGAGCTTGCTGGCAAGGATTTTGCTAATTTTATAAAGGAGGGCGGTGACGTTCAGTCTGCTCTTGCCTTGATAAAAGAAGAGGCTGATAGAAATGGTGTATCTTTGTCTGCTTATTTCACAAGGGTTGAGGCTGCTAACGCTGCACAGACGCTTACTGGTAAAGGTGCGGCCAAGTTTGCTGCTGAGCTTGAGGCTGCTGGTCAATCTTTTGGTGCTACCGATGAGGCTTTTAGAACTGGTGCATCGGGCATTGGCCTGGTCCTTGATAAAATACGAGCAGCTATCAATGTTTTTGTAATTGAAATTGGCCAAAAATTAGCACCTATTTTGCTTGATTTTGTCGATAATGCCAGGGCTACTTTTGAACGCCTGGAGCCAAGGGTCAAAGCATTTAGCGATAATGTAAAGGAGTTTATTGGTTCTGCTGAGTTCCAGGGTTTAATTAATAACATTCGACTTGCTTTTGAAAAACTTGAGGAGCGTCTGACTCCTGTGTTTGAGCGTATCCGTGCCTTTATAAAAGAAAACCCCAAGGTTGCTTTTACTGCTTTGGCCACCATTATTGGAGGTATCTTGCTTGCGTCTGTTGTATCCTTGGCATCTGCTGTTGCTGCTTTGTTTAGTCCTTTTGTATTAATTCTTGGAGCTGTTGCTGCTTTGGCTGCTGGTTTCCGTTTTGCTTTTGATAATGTCGAGGGTTTTAGAAACTTCGTAACTGATTCTATTGCGTTTCTAAAAAACTTATTTTCTAATTTTATTAATTTCTTTAAAGGCGAGGGGTTTCAGGCTGGTTTTGAGTCTGCTGTATTAAAAGTCACTGAGGTGTTTGACCGATTAAAAAGTTTTTTCGAGTCTGTTGTAAAGGTCATAACTGGTTTATTAACTGGCGATGTTTCGTTGGCTGTTGATGGTTTTAAAGGTATCTTTAGGGATCTGTTGGATTTTTTCAAAAACAGCTGGGACTTTGTCAAGGTTTTAGCTGGTGTCATCATTGATGGATTAAAAAAAGTTAAAGATTTTATAGTTCCTAAATTAAAAGATTTCGGTAAGGGTTTACTAGAAACTATTTCAACGGTTTTAAAAACTTCAGCGGGTGTTGTATTTGAGGGTGTTAAGTTTGTATTTAATAAAGTTATTGACAAATTAAACGGCTTTATCAGCTCATTAAATTCAGGCCTGGGCTTTTCGTTCTTTGGTATCGATATTGACCCACCTGACATTCCAAATATTCCACGCTTGGCCAAGGGTGGCATTGTGACTCAACCTACGACCGCTTTAATTGGCGAGCGTGGTCCTGAGGCTATAATTCCGTTGTCGAGAGCTGGCGACAACCTTGGCCGCTCAAATGTAAACATAACAGTCAACGCTGGCATGGGTGCTGATGGTTCTGAGATTGGTCGTGAAATTGTTGAGCAACTTAGAAAGTTCCAGCGTTCTAATGGTCCACTTCCACTTCGTATAAGTGCTTTGGACATAATTTAATGGCTGCACCTACGCTGCGTGTTCGTTTTGGTTTTACCCCTAATGTTTTTACTTTAAATGATGCAATTCGTGGCCGCCTGGACTCAGGAAATGTTTTAGGTGGTGCGGTGACTTTAGTTGATGTGACTTCTTTTGTTCAGTCTGTAAATGTCAACCGTGGTAGATCCCGTGACCTTAACTCTTTTAGTGCTGGTACCGCAACTGTTTTGCTTGAAAATTCAGCTGATGGTCGTTTTAACCCAGCAAATATTAACAGTCCTTATTTTCCAGGAATAGAACCCTTGATTGAAGTTTCTATCGATGCTCTTGTTGCTGGTGAGTCATCTTATACAAATCTTTACACTGGTTTTGTTACTGATTGGGTTACTCAATATCCAAATAAAACAACTTCAAAGGTCCAGGTTTCCTGTGCTGACTCTTTTGTTAAGTTGTCAAATATTGAGGCTACTTCTTTGTCTGTTAGTTCTACGGACTCCGGGTCAATGGTTTCATCTATCTTGTCTAACTCTCAGGTTGCCTTTTCAGGTTCAACTTCAATTGACACCGGCAACTCAACGATGCAGTCAATAAACAAGTCCACCAATGTTTTAGGTTTAATTCAAGAAATTGAAAAAAGCGAGAACGGTGCATTTTTTACTGGTGCTGATGGAACTCTTAATTTTAAAAACCGGCACGCATCTTTTCCTACTACTTCCTCACAAGTGTTTTCTGATGATGGTTCTGACATTCCTTATTTGGAAGTCAGCCAACCTGTTGATGACGATTTAATTTTTAATGTCATAAATTTAAAAAGAGAAGGGGGAACTGTTCAGTCGGCAAGTGACACGGCTAGCCAGGGTAAATATTTGAAGCGTTACCTGGAAAGGACCAGTCTTTTAAATTCAAGTGATTCTGATGTTTTAAATGCTGCAAAGTTTTTGCTTGCTAAATTTAAGGACGCTCTGCCTAGGTTTTCGTCCATGGTCCTAAATGTTGACACTTTATCAACTTCAAACCAGTTGGCGGTCCTTGGTCTTGAATTATCAAGCGGTATAAAAATTGAAATAACCCCGCCGGGCGAGTCTGCTCAGGTGGCTCGTGAGTCTGTTATCGATGGTATTTCTTTTGCTATCTCGCCGCAGGATTTCGTTGTTCGGTTTAATGTGTCTGATGCCGTCAACTCTGCCTTTTTTCGTCTTAATTCTGCAACTTATGGGCAACTTAACGACGACCGTCTTGCTTATTAGCTGTATTTGGCCTAATCAGGGCCTTTTAAGCCGTTTTAAGGCCTAGTATTTCTGCTTGTGGAACCGTTGGGCCGGGTTGTTCAGTGCCGTCACACAGCGTTATATAATAAATCAAAAGCCTAATTTCATTGGGTTTCTTTTATCATGCGGTGACAGAGGGATTAGATAATAAGTCAAAAGCCTAACTTCATTGGGTTTGCTGGTTTGATGAGTGTTCATAGAGCATAGTGTAAAAGTCAAAAGCCTTATTTTATTGGGTTTTTCAAAATTCCTACTGTTCATAGAGCACACGTCAAAACTTAAAAGCCTAATTTCATTGACTTTTGTCTGTTTGATGAAGTTCATACAGAATAGATAATTTTATAAAAGCCTAATTTCATTGACTTTTGTCTTTTTTATAAAGTTCATACAGAATTAGATAAATTCTTGGCCTTGAAAACATTGGGCTTTTCGTCCTTGCGTTTTAGACATAAAAGCATAGAGATTCTTGGCCTTGAAATCATTGGGCTTTTCGGGTGGTGTTTTTATATACAGATTATGAGAAAGTTAAGGCCTTGAAAACATTGGGGTTTTCGGTGTTTAAGGTTTTAGATCCCTGGAGGATGTTCTCTTGATTTTGTGGTTTTTTTTGAAAGCTAGCCAAAAGCGAGCCAAATGGTGCAATTTGACCCGCTTTTATCCTTTATAAGCCTTTATAAATTGGCTTATCTGTAAAAGGTGCGGCGGTGTCCTACTCTCCCCGTGTTTTCCGGACGGTACGGACGGTACGGAAATAACGGAAATAACGGAAAGAAAACGGCCTTATTTCTGACTCTTTGTTTTCCGATAATTCCGTCCTGTCCTTTAATTCCGATAATTCCGGATAAAAGCTAGCCAAAAGCTAGCCAAAAATAAACCAAGTTTAGTTGCAATTGTCCTGGTTTTATGGTGTTATTAAGTCATGGTTAGCAACAATAAGGAGGTCATTCAAATGACAAAAATTAACCAAAAAAATGACGGCGTTAGTTTCGTTGTCAAAGTATTCAGTCCGGTATCCGGCGAGCTTGGTCAAGAGAAGTTCTTTTCCAATCTTACTGAGGCTATCGAGTTTAAATTATCTGAGCAAGAGTGGGGTTATCCTTGCAAGGTTTACCGTCTTGTTGAATTTAACGAGGTTTCATAATGGCTGCTGTTAAATTTTGCAAGCATGGGACTCGTCTTTATGAGCAGGGCCTTGCTGGTTCAGGCGATTGGTTCCACGCTGCTAAATGCATAGACGAGTTTTGTATGCCTGTTCCTTGTGACCCGGGTCATTTTAAGTATGACTCGTATATCGAGGATGTGGGCGACGGTTCTTTTGTCGAGTGGTTCGAGTGTGGCCATGAGGGCGAATGTGACGACTATATTCGTGTCGTCGCTGGTCCTGACACTTGCTGCAAGTGTGGCTTTGGGTTTGAGGACATCGAGGACTTGTTTAGTCCTCAGGACCGTGTTGAGTCCTGGCGTCATGTTGTTTGTCCTGGAGGTGGTTTACATGACTAAAAAATATTTAGGACCATTTCCTACCCCGGAACTTGACCAGGTGACCTTTACCTATTCTGACGATTATGTAAAAGTGCCAGGCGGGTTCCGTCGGGTGCGTGTTATTAAATCAATTCAAATGGGACCCGTTGAGTCTAGGGATCCGTCGGTCAGTGAGGAGGAATAATGGCTTTTACTGTAATTAGAAAAAGGCAGGCCAAGTCGGGAGTTCGTTATCAAGCGTCAGTAAAAGAAAAAGCTGACGGTACTGATTTGACTATTTGGTCTGCAACTTATAAAACTAAGGGCGAGGCTCAGGCTGCTGCTGCTGAATATCTTGACGGGGTAAATAAAGGCACCGTGCGTCATGTCGTTGACAAATCAACTTTTAAAGCGTTTTGTCTTAATGTTTGGCTGCCGTCTTGTCGTGTAAAGGTTGAGCGGGCTGAAACCATGCGTAAGTATGAAATGTATTTCAATAACCATTGGGTTGAGTTCTTTGGTTCTCTTAAAATGACGCAGATTGAGCCAGCTGTTTTAAACCGTTGGCTTGAGGTA
>Ga0098043_1000951_pt1 | contig 10443 bp, 4 predicted proteins | sample 9B_taG_FD_92581 | JGI IMG/M metagenome (GOLD analysis project Ga0098043, IMG submission 92581) | Marine viral communities from the Subarctic Pacific Ocean - 9B_ETSP_OMZ_AT15188_CsCl metaG | ecosystem: Environmental > Aquatic > Marine > Oceanic | place: Subarctic Pacific Ocean | collected 2015-01-10 | reverse complement strand
TTAAAGGTGTGTTTCTTTCTTCCATAATTAATTACTACTAAACATTGTTTCGCTGTTCACAGCGTATAATTCACAAAAATCTGTACTATCATTTTCCATTTTTATAGTGGCTTGATAGCCAATGAGTCCACTACTATTTATTACGTTATTTTTAGCAAACATAAAGTAATCGCCTATTGTAGGTCGTTTAGCTTTAGAACCAATATCTACAACAAAGCTTAATCTATCAGACGCTACAGAAATGCATGGGCCAACTTCTTCTAAAGTCCCGTTGTCTAAAAAATAAACTATATCTCCTTTTTGCAATGAAGTATTTATTTTTTTATCAAAGTTTATTGTTAAGTTTGCCATAATTAAAATGTTTTTGCCGGAACAAATGTTCCTTGTGTTCTAAACCCGGTTGTCCATTGGGAATCTATTCCAGATCTGTATTGAGACGATGTTTCACCTAGTACAGCATCTATTCCTAAATCAGGGAAATTAGCATTTCTTGGATGATTTGCAATACCCCCCGCAATACCCCCTGGAGCACTATAATTACCATTAAAAACCATATCGCCTCCACTTACAAGTTTATCAAAAAGAGGTTTAGGAGCCAATGCCGCTACATTAATTAAAATAACATAACTATATCCACCATCAAATTTTGACCCAGACTCTAGTGTTCTTCCAGTATTGTCCTCTATTTGAGTACTAGACAAATATAAATGTGAAATTGACATATTATTATATACTTGTAGTTTAAATTCAATATGCCCTTTCCCTTTACCGTCAATTTGTGTTTCAACAGACCAAATATTTTTTACTGGATCTTCTATAGTAAGACCGGGTGTATCCCATACTTCAATAGCTTTTTGTCCTGTAACACCTCCACCAAAAGGATCATATTGAGCAGACTGATGTTTAACTATATATAAACTTCCGGAATTTACATTAGACAATGTATTCAGCCTGTCTAAAGCATACCCAGCATATCTTCCATCATAATAAGTCCCTTCAATTTTAATTTTTTTGTTTTCGTATCCTTTAGCAAGTATAGGAACTTTATATTTTCTATAATAACCACCATTTGGCGAAACCTCAAGCTCTTGTAATATTCCATAAGTTCCGCGGTCATATAATACTTGTGGTTTTAATAATCCACTTGAACTAACTACAGGAATAGCACATTTTGTATCTGTAAATTTCACTTTGTTTTCAGCTTGAATAAAATTATAATGCCCCGTGGGGTATCTAGTATCTCTATCCATTTTAAAAAGATTTACATTATCTTTTAAATATTGAAAATGAAGATCATTTATGCTTAATAAATTACCTCTATCATCTCTTTCATATAATAAAGATCCATCTGTTAAAGTATTACTATTTGATTGTAATTTTAAAAAAGCTACAGAATCATCTGTAACTAGGCTACAAGGATTATTAATGTGCGTTGCTGTTTTACCTATTTTTACATCAAATTTATTAAAATAATTAGGATAATCGTTATTGACTGTTGTTAAAATTTCAGGATAGTATACTTCTAAACCTATAGTGGTATTATTAAAATTAACAAGCATGTTTGCTGTAAGTGTTTTGCCATTATCAGAAATTTCAAATGTACTAGCTACACTTTTTGAATTACCAAAAATATCTGTATATGATCCAGCTGATGCTTTTGAAAAATAACTACCTAAATTTGTTAAATTATATTTGTTTGTATCTGTTACATCCGGATCCCACCAATAAAATAAATTGTCTGGTATAGTTAAAATATGTTGTAATAATTTATTACCGGCAGATCCGTCATTAATCCAATATCTACCAGTATTGTAATCTGAAAAAGCAGTTGGTTTATTTGCTGAAACCATCCACCCAGTAGTAGGGCTTGCGCCACCGCCGTCTCCTCTTAAAATCATGGTTGCCGGCGTTGTTTGATTTGGTATTATTCCAGCCCATTTATCTGCTCTTTCTGCCCATTTTGTGCTTGGCACTTGCGGCGCTCCTTTTAATGCACGAGAACCTCCGTTAGGTATTTCAAAACCTGAAGCTTCTATTCTTGTTTTGAATAATAATAGTGCTCTAATTTCTACACCCGACTGTGCCTCAAATATTTCTTCAGTTGGCCTAATAGTAATTGTTTGATTCGTTGAGGGCATTTTAAACGCTGCATTTTTAAAACCTAAATGTAATTGAGGAGTTGAGGCGCCTGCATAACTACCAAAAGAAACTTTACTATTTACCGCATAAGTGGACGTTACATCATTATTAGACGCATCGTATATTTTAAAAGGGTTTAAAATTCCTTTTTTAGGTTTGTAACTGCCGCTAGCTGTAAGTGTAAAATAATAATTAGCTTGTGTAGAATGTGTTTTATTAGCAGGCCCTACAATAGTATATGGTATAGATGCTCCTTGGTATCCAGCTGTAGAATAATTAGAGGTTGCACTTCCACCTGCAATAGTAGCAGAATAAGCAATAGTTAAAGTAACATTTTTATTTAAAAATTTATCTAAATCTAAATAAAAGTTTTCACTCTCAACAAAATTATCTGAAGTTATTTTTGCTTCTATAGTTAAAGTATCATTTGTAGCCGATGCTAACGTAAATGTTGTAAACTCAATAAATGTATTAGTATTATTTTGAGAAAATTGTATATCATCAAATGTAGGTATTTTTGTTAAAGAATATCCCGTACCGTTTAATGTTATTACCTTTTTAAAATTAATATCAGCAGTATCGCTCGAATATCCGCTTGTTATAAAAGGAGCGAGAGTTGATTTATTTGCTGTAGTTACAAAACTTCCAGCATCTATAGTAAACATTATATCGTTTCTAGTTCTCAGCGGTCTAGTTAATGTAAATGTTTCTGCTCCAAAATTAGTATCAAATACTGTACCATCTTTAGTTTCAACTTTAACAGTAAAGGTTTTAGCTGTATCACCAGCCGGCAAAACTAAATCAATTGTTTCTGTATTTTTAACAAATTTTAAATCCGCTATAATATTAGTGCTATCATAAGATAGTGTTATTTCAGCTTCTGCACCAACTTCACCTATTAAAGATAATTTTCTTGTTTCACCATCATTTGATACATTTGCTGTATTTAATAAACTTGAAAATATTATTTTATCCGGTATTATTATTTCTTCCGGTTTTACAGTTATTGTATAATTTAAATTAGTTGTGGTTACATTAGGTAATATTATTGTTTCTTTTACTTGAAAATCCCCAGAGGGTAATTCTAATATATTTAAAGTAACAGCCGAATTGTCAACAGTTATCTCTGTATTTTTTAACAGATATCCGTCGTTTGCTGATATTATTCTTGTATTTATTTCCTGAATTGTATTAGGATCATTGGTTATTTCAAATGTTGAAGTACCTATATTGTCTGTAAAATTAAATCCAGTTATTGTTGCCGTTCCCGAAACTTTAACAGGTTGTAATACAGCTCTAGCAGTAATTGTTATATTTAATGTTTGGCCGTTAGTTGGTGATAAACTTTCTAAATATGAACCTCCTATAGTAGCAATAACATCATTATTTGATTGTTCAAGAGTTATTAAATCTGAAGGTAAGTTAAAATCAGAAGGTTTTATTATATAACCTGAAATTGGTCTTATGATAATTTGTATATTATCTATTGAAGTATCTGTTTTTATAACTACATCACTTTTTTGATCAGAAGAAAATGACGTCCCATCAGATAATTTAACATTAAACTTATCAAAAGTTTGGGAGCCTACTTGGTCTGAATAAGCTGGGGCCCCGGCCGCTACTGATTTACCAATTCCTTGAGTTGAAAAATTCTTTTGATCAAGCGTATTTATTAACTTTTTTTCTTGTGTTAGATTAGCAAAATATTTATTTTCTTTAGGTATAAAACTTGTTTCATTACCTGTTACTTGATCTGTTTTAATAGTTTTTGCAGACCACCCAGAAGTTCCTTCATAACCTAATGTTTTAAACTTTTTAATCATCGAAGGATCATCATTTATTATAAATTCTACGTTTGAATTATATTGTAAACCATAGAAATTGTTTCTTTTTACGTTATCGCTATGCTGTTTCCATAGTTCACCATCTCTATATGTATAATATATATTATTAAGGTATACAGCATTTTCAGGAATAAAAGAAAATCTAGATACCCACCCTTGCACATCTTCAGAAAAACATATAGTATCTAAATCTGCAAAAGATATATTGTATACTTTTAAATTACTATCATATGAACCTAATATTGTTGAAGCATTTTGTAATCTTTTTTCAAAAAAATTACCCATATTTGCTCCTGAAATAGGCGTTAATCCATCTTTAGATAATCGAAGTACAACACCTCTTGTTTTATCAGCAAAGTAACATCTAAATCCATATGATGCAAATGATTCTGGATTAGAACTAATGCCAAATTCACCGTTATATTCTACAGGGTCACCTAAAACGCGAGCATCAGAAATTAAATTAGACGAGCCATCTGCATTATAAAGAGCAGATTTATTAGCAAGTACTCTAAGAGTTTTATCTTCACATAAAACAACCATTGAGTCATCCCAAGCATGAAATTTTTGTATAGACCCATAAGAAGGCAATAAATCTTTTGTAATAGAATTTGCCATGCTAAACTCATTAGTTTGATTTACACCACTTCTTGAATTTATTATGCCAGAAAATATTATGCCATTAAATTTATTTTCTTGTTTATATGCTTCACGTAAAACTGTAGATGCTTTTACACCATTGTCAATAAATGTGGCATTAAAGTCATCTCTTATTCTATTTGATTCCACACCGTTTTTAAAACATATTGCATTATACCAATCAAGTATTTTTTCATTAGAATGTTCGGAAATATTAAATATATCTGAAGCTTCAAAATAAATATTTAAATCTGTTTTACTTGGCAAAGGCTCTGTTTCAAATATAGCAGGTTCTTTTACAAATATTTTTTCATTATCTAATTCTTGTAATATTTCTATAGAGGTCTCTGAATTCCAAGTATCATCTCCTCTTACACAAACTTTTTGTTCTAATTCAACTTTATTAGTGTCTTCATCAATAAATCTAAAATGTATGGATTTAATGTCCCCTTTTGCCCTCCAGGGCCCTGAAGATCCAAATGTTTCTTCCTGACTAGTAATTAAAACATTGCCAATTTCATAAATTTTATCATGATGAGGTGTACCATCTGAATTAACAAATCTTACAAAATTACCAACTTTAGCAAGTTTAGCTAATTTATCTACTTCGTGGTTTATTCTATCAGTAGCCGCTTCTAAAGTTATATTATAACTCATAGATCCAGCCGTGTGTTGTTTACCTTGTTCTGGGGTTGAACCATTCACATTTGATCCCCCAAAGCTCACAACAAATTTATTTCGTGGATCGGTTCCACAGTCTTTTTTAATTCTATTTATGTTTCTATATGTGTTTTCACCCCTTCTCCCCGTGCCATCGTGGTCATCTTTAGAATATATACCTATTAAATTAGCAGAAGCTTTTGCTATATACTCTTTTCCGCCTACACTTTGTGATATAACAGCGTCTGATAAAGTAGCGTTTGTTTTAAGTTTTATAAAAAATCTGCCATCAAATTCTTTATCGCCAGCCGCTGAAAACTCTTCAAAAACGTTCATGTTTACCCCAAAGTTAGTGCTGGCGTCACCTATATTGCCACTAGCTTTTTGATATATTATTTCAACATCCTCCCCAAAAGGGTCTTCAAAATCTATTTTTATTTCATTATCACCATCAGGGTGCTGTGATAGTCTTTTTATTTTATAAGGGTTTGATTCTTTGCCTAAATATTCAAAAGTAATAAATCTACCTGGTTTAATTTCTTTAGTATCAGTTAAAGGGACACCGTCACTGCTCCCGTTTGCTTGCTTAATTTGAATAGAAGCAAAATCTTTTATAGGAGCGTTATTTTCAGCTGCGGATTTATTAGTTACGTCGGTTCCCCCACCAGATCCGCCATAGTCATCAGTAAATTTAATATCCGCAAAAGAATTAATACCTTTTAATCTACTAGTTATAAATTCTGGTGGATCAGATGCAATATCAATTATTTTATATCTATTGGTTTTAGAGCTAACATATTCATTATTACCATGATTCTTTTTTAATATTAAGTAATGCTCTTCTGTAACCTTGTTTCTTTCTCCTGAAGGAAAACTTATATATGTGAAACCATTTTCATCATCTTTATAAAATCTATCAGCAGCTAAATTATAATATTCACTTGATGTTTCTTTTATAAAATACCTAAAATGCGTAGCCCAACCTGGAGGATTATTAGTTAAAGAAACCGCTAGCCTATTTTCTGTTGCAGCAAGTTTTTTGGGTATAGAAATAGCACCAGAATCATTTGAAAAAACAGGTGTTTGTCTATTATATTCATCAGAATATACAACACCCATTTGATAAGTTCTGTTCGATTTTACAGTATATTGTTTATTAGAAGGTAAAGTTTTTGTTTTTACAGAAAAAGCTACATCATCATTAACCGTATACCCTTGCGTATAATTACCATAAATTATTCTATTTGCTGTTACTTCTTGCGCTCTAGCTTTTAAAGGCACATTATCCCATTGCCTTAACAACTGTTTATTATCTATAACAGAATGGATTTGTTCCTTTGTTATTGTAAAAACGTCAGCATCAGGTTTATCTTTTGTTGGCTCAAAATCTAATCTTTTTTTAGTTAATAATGTATAAACATTATTATTTTTTGTTTCCTTAAATATAATGTCAATCTCTTCAACTTCATCAGAACCTAAATCAAAATCTGTAAGTGTTATTTTCCTAGCTTGATTTATCATCCCGTAGTTAAAAGCTTCTTTACCATCGTACCTAAAATATTTTAAAAATGGATAAAATGCTGATACAGTGAAAGGTGAAAATACAGAATACTCCCCGTTTTTATATTTCCATCTATATGCAAATCTAACAAAAGCTAATTCATATATAGGGTCATCTTCAATTAATTCAACTAAATAATTAAAAAGACCCGCTAAACCTGAATCATCAACCTCTATATTAGAAATAGTTAAATTTATAGACGATGTATTAACTACATTAACCACAGCCTCTACGACAATGTCTTCCTCTGTTGTTGTAAATCTTACAGATGCCCCCACTTCCCATTCTGGAATATCAGAAATATTTTGCAATGTAAAATCATCCCCCGCTGCTTTTTGACCAAAATCAAATGCTACATTTAAACTAAGTTTTGATGTATCGGTCATAAGCGTATCGTACACATCAAGTTTAGGTGCGGTTTTTGGAGATTTTTTTACAACAGAAATATCATCTTCAGTGATTGCTCTATATTTAGTTTCTGTGCTTCCGTCAAATTTTTTTTCAGTATATTTTATTTGTGTTTGATTTGCTACAACTTTATAACTACTAAATTCTGAAATATTAATTCTTCTAGGCTGATTTAGATTATCTGTCCAAAAAAGAAGACCATCAATTATATTTATTCCTGTAATTAAATGATTTTTTGAAAGATTTAAAAAACCATCTGTAGTATATGTAAAGGCAACATCTAAATTACCATATTCTTTATCGTTGTAAAATATACCTTGAAATTCTAATCTTTTTTCATTACCTTCTTTTACAACTTTTATAATTGTATTTTTTGGTATAGATATTTTTATTTCAGGTTCAGTAACAAATAATTCAACATTGTGCTTTATGCAAGTTTCTTCATTGTCTCCTGTATTAATATTACCAAAAACTGTATTTAAATCTGCATTTATAGGTAATAATAAGTTTCCTGAAGCTGATAAATAAAAAGATAAATCTTTTACAATAACATTTTGTGTTGATTTTTCATCTATTAATATAGCCTTTATTACTTTAGTTTTTTCATTATATTCATAAATAGCATCAATACCGTCAGATGTTATAATCCAATATATTTTATCGTTTCTAGAATCAGAAATACTACCTAAAGTTTTAGCGTTATTAAGCTGTAAATTAGATAATTGTTCATTACCTAAAATATTTTCAATAGCACCCACGTCAGAGCCCTCAGATGATGATACTTGTATGTTTAAAGCATCTATGTATTCACCATTTGGTACAAGCCTGTTGTCGAGGGCTTTATTCATTCTCCCCGACGTAAAAGTATGCTTAAGTTCCGCCATTAGTGTTTAATTTGTTTTGATTTGCCTCTCATCGTTTGAGTAAGGTCTTCCATATTAATGTTAGCTAATCTAATTTTGGCTGATCGCATTGTAGCCTTCTTTTCTTTCTTTAATCTATTTACTTGGTATTCAGGTATATTTGCTTTTGCAGACATAATAGCTAGCGCTATAGATTTATACATGGCTTCTTCCGCAAACTTATGTATTTTCATATCCCCATCAACATTTAATCCATCCGACACGTATTTTATAATTATTATTTTGTTTTTAACACCGCTACTAAAAGATATAACACCTCTTGGCTGGTCTATTATAAATGTATCGTTTCTATTCGCGTCTTGTGGATTTATACCATATCTTTTACCAAAATCAACGTTAATTCCGCCTCCTTCTTCTAAATACTTTGTATCTGACAAATCCGGAGTACCTGTAGCATTATCATTTTGAGCTTTAAATCTTTTTGAAGCTTCAGATTCTTTACCTAATAGTACATTACCTTGGTCGTCATATAAAAGATTATAATCTTGATCTTGAAGAAAAGGCGTTGGGGCTGTAGTATTATTTGTTGGTTTTAAAGGCCTTTCAAGTCCATTGTCATCTAAACAAGTAATTCTTACATAGCTAACAAAATCGTGCGGTAATGGAAAAGACAACGATGGTGGTATTTCAATTTCTATTGATTTAACATTATCTATAGTGTCATAGCTTAGCTCTTGCAAAGTTCTTTGTGCATGATATGCAATCTCAGTTCTTTTTGCAGATTTTATTATTTTATCATCTCCAACATAAGAAACAAGAAAATTACTTATAATATCATCAATCGTTATAAATTGATAATAACCTTGGTTCTTACTATTGTAGTATTCTTTTGGAGTAAATTGTGCTAAAGCCATTTATTATGATTTTTCTTTTTGTACTTTTAGATTATCTTTTTGTTCCGCTACTTGACTTATTTCAGGTTGTTTTATAACCAAACCAGCATAGCTTAATATCTTATATACAACAGTAGTTTCATCAGATTCGTGCAATTCAAAATCTGTTGCTGTTGATGAATCAAATTTTGCTACTGAACTTATTTCTACGTAATCCCAAACAACTTGTGCTGGTTTTTTAATGTAAGTACATGATAGAGAAGTTATTGTGGAAGGATAAACCGTAAGGTTATTACCGTTTCTAATATAAACAGGTTTTTTAACATCTGGTTTTGTAAGTTTAGATGCATTTATATGTAGAAAATCGTTTTGATCTATTGCATCAAGCTCTGTTGTATTGTTATAATATACAGTGCCAAGTCTATATATATCTGATGGTAAAGCAAATACAGAGTTTGCTATACTCAATGTAGCTGTAGTTCTGAATAAATTAATTTTTTCTTTAATATTGTTAACTATATTAGCGTACTCATTTGTTATTTCGCCTGTTCTGTTAAATTGATTTAGGTCATAAAAGTACTGTTCAAACACTTCTAACTGCGCTTGATTTGCTAAAAGATTATATTCTTGTGGAGTCATATAACCTCTATTCTCTTTATTAAGAATGGCTTGTACTCTTTGATATACTGTATCTACGCTAATCATATTTTTTTATTTATAATGAAGGGCCACACTAAGTGACCCCGTCACTATAGTTTGACTATTTAAATTTCTTTTCAATTGCTTTATAAACTTCAGAGCCTTCATCTGTTTTTAAATACGCAGCAAAAGCTGAATATGGATTTTCATCAAAAGGTACTGTCATTAACTTCTTGTTATTATTATACCAGAAAAAATTTCTTTGTTCTTGGTCTAAATATATAATAGAAGCCTCTGTTGCTTTAATTGTAAAGTTTCTTAATTGAACATTATCATCATTTACTAAATTTATAAATAATCCAGGATTATCTTTTGCAAATAATAATAAATCTCTTTTAATTTCTTGAGATGTCATTTTTGAAACAGAAGAGCCTTGTTCTACTCTTAATACAGCTTCTGCATGATCAACCTCTAATTTACTTGCTAAATTTAAAGCTTCAATTTCTAACTCGATGTCTTGTAACTCATCTTTGGCCTCTTCAACATTATCAATTTCGTAGTAAGTTACATTTCTTTGAGGATGATATAAAGACAATAGCTTTTGTAAGCATTGGTCAATTTTAGACACAAATAACGTGCCATCTTTAAAAACTATATGCTGTAATGTAGATCTACCTTTTTGTTCATCAACAAATGGAGACTTTTGATTAATAGCATATCTTAGTTCTCTTGAATATCCTTTTTCTTCATCAAACCACATAAGAGGTGTTCTTCCGTGATGTTTTGATGCTAAGGTA
>Ga0098043_1000946_pt1 | contig 10461 bp, 2 predicted proteins | sample 9B_taG_FD_92581 | JGI IMG/M metagenome (GOLD analysis project Ga0098043, IMG submission 92581) | Marine viral communities from the Subarctic Pacific Ocean - 9B_ETSP_OMZ_AT15188_CsCl metaG | ecosystem: Environmental > Aquatic > Marine > Oceanic | place: Subarctic Pacific Ocean | collected 2015-01-10 | reverse complement strand
GTTTTATAATTTCATTAACTCTATCTTCTTCATATTTAAGAGCTTTTATTTGCTTAGTAGATAAGCCTAAATTAATTAACATATTTACCTGATCTTTTTTAGTCATTTTAAATAAATCTATAGATCTTTGCTCTTGTTTAGAAGGAACATAATTTTCTATAGCATTTAAAGTTGAGTCCATTTTTTTAGGATCTTTATTATAGTACTCCATAATTACATCAACCCTGTCTTTTTCTTTTGGATAATCTTTAGGATTTAACTCTAAATCTTTTATAATTTTTACCTGTTCTCTTTTATTTAAATCAAATACTTGTTTAGTTTTTTCTTCTACTAAAACAGCTTTTTGTATTTCTTTATCTGTTTTGTCAGGATATTTTTCTCTTAGTTTTTCTTTTTCTTTTTCTAATTTTTCTTTTTCTTTAGCCTCTTTCTTTTTTATTTTTATATCTTCTTTAACTTCTTGTACAGTAGTATCTTCTATACCTAAATTATACTGACTCCAACCTAAAAACATTAAAACTCTTTGCAAAGCTGTATTTTCATTATTTAAAGCCTCTTGAACGTTTTGTGTTTTTCTATATAATCTATTAACAGGTATATTAGTAACACCTTCAATAACATTAGTAACAGCTGACCAAACTGGATTGTCAATATCAAAAGTTTCCATTTCTTTTATAACATCCATGTTGTAATTAAGCGTTTTTTCTGCGTTAACTATTTTTCTAGCTTTAATACCAAGAGGTGGTGATAAATTTAAAAACTCCATTAACACAGCACTTTCATCTGGGTTATATTTTTTTTGTCTTTGCTCACTAAACTTTCTGTACATGTTTTTAAGTGTAGCAACACCAGCACCAAAAATACCAGAACCTCTTAATATAGAATCTAAACTACCTTGTATAATATATTCTTTTTTCTTTAACAAGTCTTCATCATCTTCATCATCATCAAACATTAAAGCAAACAAAGCTGTTTGTAGAGTATAAAATATTAAATTTTGCATTGCGAAATAATACATAATTCTAGAAAAATTAGAAACATCACTTTGTAATTGAGTTGTATTACCAGGTGTTATTCTTCTATTTTTAATATCTAAAAAAGCTTTTTTACCTAACCTATTAAACTGTGATGTTACGTTTTGAAAAGCTAGTATTATTTTACCAAGTGGTGAAGCTTGCTGTTGTGAAACCATATCGGGTCTTGCAGACTGCTGTGTTGCTTCTGCAATAGCTTGAAAATCATCAAAAGCTCTATTTTTAGCTTCGGCTTCAGATAAACCTTGTTTTAAATAAGTATTAATTCTGTTTCTGTAAAACGGAGCACCACCAGTAGCTATTGCTATATTATCACCTATTTGTGTAGGTAAAAAACCTATTTGTAAAAGCTTTGCTATTAAAGCTCTAGGTTTATTTTTAGCTTTACGTAAATCAGCCGCTAACTCAGCACCGTTAACATCTGTTTTAATACCACCTCTTCTTTGTTTTAACATATCAGAGTTAAATATAAATGCCCAGTCAGCCCAATACTGTTTTTGATCTGCAAACCTTGCTGCTGCTTTAAATATATTGTTATCAGCAAAGTTTATAAAGTTTACCATAGACATTTGCTGTAATAGAGCAGATCTCATATTAAAGAACATGACAGAACCTACAGAACCGTTTATGTAATTCATAAATCTATTTACTATTTGGTTTTGTCCCACTGGTCTGTTTCGACCAGTTTCAGTTCTATATAATATATCTTCTAATGCAGATCTAAAACTTCTACCGTATGCAGCTTCTATTTTATTTAAGTTTTCTGGTGAAAATACTATTTGTGCATTTTCATTAAACTCTGTAAAAAACTGTTGTCTACCAACTCTACCTGTAGCATCATCTAAATCTGTTCTTATATCACCTGATTCCCAGCTTTCTGTTGGATCTACATATTCTTTTTGCTTAGATATAGTGTTTATATTTTCAGCATAAGACATTAAATTAGTGTCATCCATTACAAGCTTTACTAAATTAGCTTGATCAGTTTTACTTAAACCAGGTATTTTATAACCGTTTTTATTCCATATATATACTCTTATAGCATCTTCAAAAGTAAAATCACCGTCTGGAGTTTTCTTTTTTAATTTTTTCTTAACATCAGGCATTTGTTTGTTAAGATTTTTGTAATCATTTGCAATACTTTGTTTAGCTGTATCTAACTCTCTATAAGCTCTATTTAACGGTCGTATTAAAACTCTTTCAAAAAAATCTCTATGTCTGTTACCTGCTTCGCCTTTACCTAAAAAGTTATATATTAAACCTACAAAATCTTCGTGTGATGGTGGTATAAAAAATCTAAACTTACCTTTATCAGCACCACGCTTTCTAGCTTTAACATCTGAAAAACGTTTTTCTGCTTGTATACCAGTAACCTCTTCTAATATAGTATTAAACTCTTTACCAGCAGACTTACTAAACTTAACTCTAGCTTGTTGTACTTTAGACTTAACATCAAACTGATTTAACATGTTTTTAACAGCTTGTACATTTTGTAATGCATCATCAGCAAAATAAAAATCGTTATAACCTTCTGCTACTTTATCAGCAACCCAAAGTGCTTTTGCATCTGCTGTAGAATTACCAAGACCAGTTATGTTTTTTAAAGGTATATTTAAACCGTTACCTTTTAAAAAATCAAATATAGCTTTTTGTGAAGCAGGTGGCCTAGCTGTTAATACAAACATATTTTCAGGTCCAAATTTACCTTGTAGTTTCATAGCTTTTTTAAACAATGGTGCTAGTTTACCTTTTACAACTTTATTAAAATCAGAAAAGTCAAACGTATAACCTTGGTCTTGTAAACTTTCATAACCACTAGCATATTGTTCTGCGTTTAAAGTGCCTGTAGTACCATCTGGTGCTGTATACTTAACTAATGACTCTGTTGTAGCTAATGTATCATCAAAATCTAAAATAGTAATACCTCTTGGGTTTCTATTTGTTGAACGAGAAGCTATAATAGCATTGTTTAATTTATTTATATTTTCTATATTTGATTTACTATTACGTATGTTACCAGCTTGATTTATATTATATTTATCAGCTACACTTTGGTTATCATCTATAGACTGTAAATTTTCTGGATCTAAATTAAACTCTTTACTATTAGCTGTATTTTTATTAAAAAGTCTATTAACAAATGTATCTTTGTTTAAATCAAAATTTTCACCAACTCCAATTTTACTAACTTTATCTAAAGCTGTAGCGTCTTTTTTAGTTATAACGGCTTGTACATAAACATCATCTCTTAATACTTGATCAAGAACTTCTTTAAAATTACCATCCATAATAGAATTCATTAGCTTTTCTACTACGTATATGTTCGGCACAGCGTGCTCAGGTCTTAATTTTGTTTTTGCTAAATTCTTAGCTGTTACATCTAAATACTTAATAGGCGCGCCTGTTTTAGAAGGATGAGAAGAGTCAAGCGTAGATGATAAAGCTATTCTGTAAGCCGCTAAAGGTATTAGTTTATCTTTACGATTATCAGTTATAGCATCGTTTAACAAGTTCCAAAACTTAATAAAATTATATCTACCTATTCTATTTATTTCTGTTACCTCATCTCTAAATGTTTTTTCAGTTATATTACCATTTTTAAGATCTTGCAAAAGATTTTTAACTTCTTGATCCATACGCGGAAATCTTTCTATACCTGCTTGTTCTTTTCCTTTACCTCTAACTGTAAACACGTCTGGGTATTCTTTTGCTCTTTCTCTTATTAAATCTTTGTAAGCTTCGTTCTTACCTTTATTATACCAACTAGTTAAATCTGGAGCTCTTAATATACCTAAACCATATGTGGCAATAGTAGAAGCTGGTTGGATATGATTATTTTCAAAAGCTGTTATGTCACCTTCTATAGGCTCATATTTTAATTTATATTTTTCAGCAAAACTTTGTAATCTTTTTTCACCAGCTTGATCTGCAGTTTCTTTAGTTTTACTGTACATAACATCTGGTGTACCGTCTTTAATATTTTGTACTACTACATCATAATTATTTAAGCCTTTTATTTGTTGTCTAACGGCTTGATTAGACATCATCTTACCTGTTAGATTAGCTAGTGATAAAACTCTAGCGGAGGTGTTTCTATCAGTACGTACAGGCACACCATCTATAATACCAAAAACTTCTAAAAACTCTTTTCTGTTTATTTTATTTTTTACTTGAACAGCTAAACCAGCTTTACTACCAGTTTCTGTCATTTTAGTTCTATTAGTTTTTGTATAAAAAGCTTTTAATATACTATTAGGTACACCTGTTGAAGTACCGCTAGCTGTATTACCTTCTGGTAGCATTGCTATTAATATGTCAGCATTTTTATTAATAAACATTTGAGACGACTGTAACTCACTTTTAGTTATATTAGCATTTGTTATAAGTTTTTTAGGAGCTATACCAAACATTTCACCAACTATATCTGGTACTAAATTTTTTAAACTTTTAAATGTTAATTTACTAAAATCAAGTCCTGATAACTGATCTTCTACAGCTTGATCAACTTCATTTTTAACACCTAACCTTTCTGATAAAACAATTTTTTTCCTTTTTGGTTTAGCAGCAACACTTGGTGTTTCTTGTTCTATAACTATATTTTCAGCAGCTGTTATTTCTTGTACAAACTCTTCACCTAAAATACGTTTAGAAGCTTCTATTGCTCTTAGTGGTAAGTTTTGATTTATGTAAGCAGCTAAAGGTACTCCAGTGCCAGGATTATATGTTCTAATTAAATCTAATATACCACCTTTACCTATTTCTATTTCACTAGTTAGTAGCTCTCTATCAAAGCCAGGCGCTTGACTACGTCTATTAACTATTCTGTTTGTTATAGGTTTAAATTTATCTATTATTTGGTAAGCACCTCTTTGCCCTTGTTCTTCATATATTTGTTGTACAGCGTCAGAGTCTGCCTTAGAGTATCTTATAGTACGATCAGCATCAGCACTAGTACCACCTGTTTTTCTAATTACATTAGTACTCAAAGCTCCTTTGTGTATACTATTATTGTAGTCTTTTAAAAACTCATAAACACCGTTTGCATCATCAAAGTTTATTTGTTTAAAACCAAAAGCCCTTAGTATAGGTGTCAAAAATTCACCAATATTAGAAAATATACCTTGATCAAAAGTTATATCACCATTAGCTATAGCGTCTGATGTTAAAGTTATCCACTCATCTTTATATTTATCCATATATTCTGTAGAGTAATTTTCTTTAGCTCTTTGCTCTACAACGTTCCATTGATCACCAAATCTATTTTTTAATTCAGTTTTTATATCACCTTCAAATATTTTACCTTCTTGTACTGCTTTTCTAAGTATACCGTGTAGTAACTCGTGGCTACCAACGTTAACAGCTTTTTTACTTCTTGCTACTTCTTTATTTATAATAATCTCATCACCAACAATAAAACCATCTGAAATAGCTGCTTCATCACCATATTGAGTTCTAATTTCATCAACAGTTAATTTATCATTAACTTCTAAGTTATACAATGCACTGTGTTTTTTAGCAAATTCTATATTGTTTTCTAGCTTAGCATCAGCTTCTGCTTGTTCAAGTATATTAGCTAGTTTTTTTCTAGCTCTTACACTTGACGTTCTACCATCTACAGAAGAATATTTATTTATTATTCCGTCTATCTGTGCTTGTATGTCTTCTAGTTTTTTCTTAGCACCTGGTACTGATGCTAAACCTGTTTTTTTAACGTCTTTTTCTGCTTGTTGTCTTTGTTTTTCAAGATTAACTAAAGTATTTCTATCAGTTTGATTTTCAACTTTTGGATCAACTTTTATTTCTAACTTAGCGGTTTCTATTTTATTACTAACAAAAGCTTCAAATACAGGGTCGTTTTTAATTTCTATATTCATACCAAGAATATCAGCATTAGTAACGTTTTTACTGTTAAGCATGTTTCTTACAGTTTCCTTGTTTAAGCTTTCATTATTAACCTTGTATTGTTTGTTTTTTATAGTATTTGCAATAATATCTACAACAGCTATATTACCAGTTACACCTAAAACACCTTCTTGTGTTGCTGCAACAAGATCTACGTCTTGGTCAGCAGCTATTTGACCTAAAATTTCACCACTAAAATCAGTACCACTTTCTATTAATGTAACAGCACCTGTTTGTTTTGCAACTGTTTTTAAAGTTGATGCACCTGTTGTTACTGATTTTTTAGCTATATTTGCAACAACACCTCTACTAATGCCAACACCAAGTCCTTGCATTGCAGCTATAGTTAAACCTCTTGCTAAACCCTGAGAATATATTCTTTCTACAGCATCTACATCGTTTAATATATCTCTAACGTTTTCAGCATTAAAATACTCTAAAGTGTATTGTACACCTTCTGCTCGTGCTCTTGTTATTAACTCTTTTTCTAATAGATCACTCATAGTCAAAGCAGTTTCCATAGAACCTGTTAAACCCATATAAGCACCTGTAGATGTTCTTGCAAAAGCTCCATACCCGCTCCACCAGCTAGTAGCAAGACCAGCCCCACCACCGGCTAATACAGATTTTTGTACTTCATCAGAATAAACCAAAGAATAAGCAGCTGTACTTAAAGATCTAGTTAAATGAGCAGCACCTGCGTCTGGGTTTTTTATGTAAGCAGCTAACGCACCCCAAACACCACCACCTTCTTGCTTTAAAGTTTTTTGCCACTCATAATCAGCTCTAGTTTGAGGTAAATTTCTAACTAATTTTAAAGCTTCAATAGATTTTTTAAGATCTTCTTCAGATATATCTTTACCTTGGTTAAAAATTTCAAACGCATCATCTACAGATTTACCAGTATATTTACCTCCTTGTAAACTAGTATAAAGATCTTCATGAAAACTTTTATCATCAGACTCCATATTAGCATTATAAATAGCTTGTTCTTGTTCTTCTGCACTTAAAACCGTAAAATCAAACTTACCAGTTTTTTTATACTCTAAATATTGCTGATATTTTTCAGGGCCATAGTATTTTAAAAGCCTATCTTGATAAGTTTGTTTGTAGTCATCAGGGTTAAAAAAAGTTCCTGGGTTTGAAATGTCTTCAACTAAAGAAACACTATTGTCATTAATAATTACGTTGGTATTATCTGTAACAGTTATTGGTGTGTACATTGTCACATTACCTTCTGTATCATAAACTGGACCTCCAAGATCAACATCAGGCCCTTGATCATAATAATCATCACCGTAATCAGCCGGATCTCTATAAAACGTAGGATTACTCTCATCATCTAAATTAAAATATATTTCAGCACCGTTTCTACCTAGTATATCATCACTTCTTGTTTTCCAAGAAGAAGCCCAATTCATAAATTCATCAAGCGCGTTTCTACCGGTTTGATTAGTTAAATATTGTCCACTACCATCTAACGTAAAATCTGTTTCAAATTTTTCTTGGTTACCGTTTGGGTCTATAGCTAATATATACTCAGTTGTCATACCATCAGCTGTTTCAAACTGAAAGTAATTACCTGTTTTTTTGTGATATGTAGAGCCATATCCTAAATCTCTATTAAGAAATTTTATTGTATTATCACTATTTTGATTAAAATGATAACCATCGCTTTTAACAAGACTAGGTATATTCATTATATAATTAGACTCGTTTTCTATAGCTTTAGGATCTTGTTCTTCGTCTGTTATTTTTATAAACGTACCAGTTCTAGTTTGTTCTAGTTGCTCTTGTGACTTATTATAAAATTCTTGTCTACTTTCTTCATTTTTAAAACTAAAATAATTTGGTAAATTTTCGTAGTTTGCTATAGAATTATCACCATATGTACTAGGATCGTTAATGTTAAATTGTTTTAAAAAAGTATCTTTTTTAACTTTCTCTCCATTTCTAAGTATGTAATCTGTACCATCTTCAAGTTGTCCGTCAGAAACAGGTATTGTAACACTTTCTACTTTGTTATATGGCGCATTGTCATATTTATCACTACTTGTATCTATTCTAAGACCAGAGTCACTACCAACATAGTCTATGTCAGAAACATCAACATCTGTTTCAGGTTGTAAAACACCACCACCAGCTACAATGTTTTCACGAACATTTGCAATGTCTATATCAGTTTGAGTTTTAGGGCCACTAGCAGGCTCTATACCAGGAACTGAAGATGAAGTAATGTTTTTATTTTCATTAGTCAACTTCTTTCTTATAAGATCAAGCTCGCTCTTAGTATAAGTACCAAGATCTATGTAAAACTGCATTTGTTTTTCAATATCTACCATACTAAGACTCCTTGTTGTTTTCTTCTTTTTGTTTTTTGTTTACTTCTTCTTCTTTTACCTTACCTTTTGCTATTAACTTATCTGCTTCTTGCATTTCTTTTTTAGTCATATAATCTGGATTAAATGACTTTCTAATTCTATTTGCAAAATATTCGTGTAGTCTATTATCTATTTCAGGATTAAATGCATCAAGTTGTAATATATTTTCTGCTGCAGCACCCATTTTCATTAAATAATCTGCATTATCGTTCATATAATCTTGTAAAAAATATCTACCACCAATTTTATCAGACACAAAAGATTTCCAATTATCGTTTTCTGCTAGCAAATTACTAACAGCGTAATCAACATCAAAATCTAAAGGCTTGCCAATATTATTTCTTTGTTTAACAGCATCTTGCTGCATTGTCATATAATTATTTTCACCATCGCCTTTTATAACCCAGTTTTCTGTTATATCTTCTATTTTTTTAGTTACCTCTTCTTTGTTTTCACTTGGCACAGTAAGAAGTATATTCATATTTTGATCAAAAGAAATAGTACCTTGTTCAGTCCAAAATGATCTATCCCAAGTTAAATCTGTATAATTTGAAAATAAGTTTTTACCACCTATGCCGCCACCATAATTCATAGCAAACTCTTCTTTAATGCTTTTTAAATTATCTAAGTCAGTCTTTATTTTTGTAACAGCACCATAGAATTTACCAGCCCTTATTTTATCACCTTCAGCCATAGCTTTATCATAGTTTCTAACTAAACTAGAAACAAAATCATCTATTACCCGTTGGTTTCTTTTGCCATGTATTTCATTTACCTTAGAGTCATCACCATAAGGCATGTTTTCAAAATATTTTTTAACTATTTTATCTGCCATAATTTTATTTTTTATTACTCACCTGTACCTCCAAGTAAAGATAAACCACCAGTTATACCACCAGTAACAGCACCGGAAACAAAGCTATCTAATTGTGCGTTTGCGTTATCAATAGCTTGATCAGCAGCAGCTTTTCTACCAAGAGCCATTTCAAGCATTTTATCTTGTTTTGCAAATTCAAAGTCTTCTTGCATTTTTTTACCTTCTCTTTCTAACATATCTCTTTTTTGTTCACCTTCTCTAGCTAATTGCTGTAGTCTACCAGCTTCACCTCTTGCTCTAGCTTGATTAGCTTGCTCTTGCATACCAATAGAAGCAGAAGCTTGTTGTGCTGCTTTTTGTCCTTGATTAGCTAATACTTGTGCTAAACCAGCTACACCACTACCGCCTGCAGCACCTTTCATGTTAGCCATGATGTTAGCCATGTTTTGTTGTGATTGTTCTTTTTGAAACTCAGCTGCTTTTAAATCTACAGTTTGATCTTCATATACGTTTTCCATATCAGCGTATGGATTTTTTACTCCAGCGTAAGGATTAGTCATTTTTCTATCCTCCCACGCATCCATTTGGTTACCTAAATCTTCATTAGCGGCTCTTTGTTCTCTTCTTCTAGCAGCGCCACCAAACAAAGCATTTATAAATTTTGCTGGTGATGATTTTTTATATGCCATAATTTTATTTATTTATATGTATAATAGTTACAGTTTTTATGTTTTTTTTACTTAAGAGCAAGTTACAAACTTTTCTATATCAAAATACAAGGAAGTATTTGACAAAGCCATGTTTTCAATATTAATAACACCAGTAATAGTAAAAGACCCTACACCAGGATCAAAAAATAATGATTGACCGTCTTCTATTGTTTCTGCTGAACTTAAAGTTATGGTTCCATTACCACTTCTATTACTTTTAAAAACTACTGTTGGGTTTGCTCGAGATGAATCTATTCCAGGACCACTAACTGTAGCACCTATTGATATATTAGACACTTCTGACAAAGCAACTGTAGTAGAGTTAGAACAAGCCGAAGTTAAAGTAGTTTTAACTCTTACTTCTTCTATGTTTACATCTGAAATGCTTACACTCATGCCAGTTAAATTTTGTATTTGAGATGTGCCAAGAGCATATATTTTTGATGTATTACCTGTTAAAGCCGAACGTTGCTGCACGTTAAAAGTAAGATTACCAGCTTGAGCAGTGGGTTTTCCGTTTCTATCTACAGCTGTAATATCATTACCAGCAGGATCTACACCTAAAACCGAAACATCTAAAATATTTCTGTTTATAATTTCACTTGTATAAGGTCCAT
>Ga0098043_1000944_pt1 | contig 10473 bp, 19 predicted proteins | sample 9B_taG_FD_92581 | JGI IMG/M metagenome (GOLD analysis project Ga0098043, IMG submission 92581) | Marine viral communities from the Subarctic Pacific Ocean - 9B_ETSP_OMZ_AT15188_CsCl metaG | ecosystem: Environmental > Aquatic > Marine > Oceanic | place: Subarctic Pacific Ocean | collected 2015-01-10 | reverse complement strand
TTGAACCTGAACCTGAACCTGAACCTGAACCTGAACCTGAATTGGAAATAATAGATGACACTCCCAAAAAAGACCGGAATCGTACCCCGTCTGAACCACCTGAAGATGTCACTGAAGAAGAGTTGGAAAACTATTCAGATAAAGTACGTAATAGAATACGACACTTTAGTAAAGGCTATCACGATGAGCGAAGGGAAAAAGAAACGGCTCAAAGAGAACGTGATGAACTTGAGCAAGCAATGCGGAACGTACTGGCTGAAAATGAAGCACTTAAAGATACCGTTGGGAAAAATCAAGAAACCTTACTTAAACAAGCTAGGCACAGCGTTGATGGAGAGCTATCACAAGCAAAAGAAGCATTTAAAGCAGCACATGAATCAGGTGATACAGAAGCTCTTTTAAGTGCCCAAGAACGATTTACTAACGCAAAATTAAAAGCAGATCGTTTAATTACTCTTGAAGACTCTCCAGAAGTAGTACAAAATACCTCTAATGTACAAGAACAGCCTACGAATAGACCTGCGCCAGATCCAAAGGCAGCAGAGTGGAGAAAACAAAATACTTGGTTTGGGCACGGTAGCCACGAACCAGAGACGGCCTTTGCATTAGGTCTACATAGACATATCACAGAAGTGGAGAGGGTATCTCCAGATAGTGACGAATACTACGAGAAGATAAATTCTCGTATGCAAGAGAAGTTTCCCGAATTATTCGAGGAGACCAATGAACGGGAGGTAAGTACACCTAAACAAAAAGCAAGTAATGTGGTTGCACCCGCAACGCGGAGCACAGCACCTAAGAAAATTAGGTTGACGCAAACACAGATTTCTTTGTCAAAACGATTAGGACTTACACCTGCACAATACGCCAAACAGTTGGCATTAGATATGAGGAACAATAATGGCTGAGAATAGATTAGATCGGCAGTTAGAAACGAGAGAAAAAACAACTCGTAAAAAGCATTGGCAGCGACCAGAAGTCTTACCTTCTCCCACGCCTGAAGACGGTTACGCTTACCGTTGGATACGAGTAGCCTCCCGTGGTACAACTGATGCCACAAATGTTTCCTCTAAATTACGAGAAGGTTGGGAACCAGTGAAAGCATCGGATCACCCAGAAATTACGTTAGTCAGCGTAGAAAATGAAAAATTTTCCGACAATGTAGTAATGGGCGGCTTAATGCTCTGCAAAGCACCAAAAGAATTAGTAGAGGAACGTACTGAATATTACGAGACTCAAACTAAATCCCAAATGCAGTCAGTGGACAACAACCTTATGAGAGAAAGTGACGCCCGTATGCCTATCTTTAATGATAGAAAAACGAAAGTTACTTTCGGAAACGGAACTTAACTATAGGAGTGTATAAGCAATGGCTTATCCCACTGTTGGTAGCCCTTATGGGCTAATTCCGGTAAAACTGTTAAGCGGTGTTCCTTTTGTTGGTACTACTCGGCTTTATTCTATTGCTAGTGGTTACGGTACTAATATTTTTTATGGGGACGCTGTCAAACTCGTTACCGGAGGCACTGTCGAACGTGACACGTTTGATGCTGCCATGACACCTATCGGTGTCTTCTTAGGGTGTTCATTTACTGACCCCGGCACAAGTCAGCCTACGTTCAAGCAGTTTTACCCTGCTAGTACGGCAGCGTCTGATATACAAGCTTACGTTGTAGATGCCACAGATGTACTGTTCAAAGCAGCAGTCGTATCTTCTGGTACAACGATTGGCGATCTGGCAATTACTGATATAGGCGCTAATGTAGCTGGTGTGGATAACACTGGCAGCACCATTACTGGTAATTCTAAGAGTGCTATATCTGATACTTCTGCAACAACTAACTCGCTACCCTTCCGCATTGTTGATCTCGTGCAAGAGACTAAAAACTCTTCGGGTGGCTTCACGGAGGCTCTTGTCAAGTGGAACGCTGGACATGCCTTCAATAATCTAACCGGAATATAGGAGTAGCGTAACATGGCAATATCACGCGCCCAATTACTGAAGGAACTCCTACCCGGATTGAACGCTTTGTTCGGATTGGAGTACGCTAAATACACAGATGAGCACGCAGAGATTTTTGAAACAGAATCTTCTGATCGTTCATTTGAAGAAGAAACCAAACTGTCGGGTTTTTCTGCGGCACCTGTTAAAGACGAAGGCTCTGCCATCGAATACGACAATGCTCAAGAAACTTTCACAGCTAGGTATACACACGAAACCATTGCGATGGGTTTCTCAGTGACGGAGGAAGCTATAGAGGACAACCTTTACGACTCCCTCTCCGCTAGATACACCAAGGCACTGGCTCGTGCAATGGCCTACACTAAGCAGGTTAAAGGTGCAGCTATACTCAACAACGCCTTTTCTGCTGGTACAACTTATGGGGACGGACAAACTTTATGTTCTACCGCACACCCATTAGTTTCTGGTGGCACTAACTCAAATCGCCCTGCTACTGGCGCAGACTTGAATGAGACTTCTTTGGAAGCCGCTGTCATTCAAATATCTGGCTGGACAGATGAGCGTGGTTTGTTGATAGCCTCTAGGCCAACTAAACTTATCATTCCTTCTGACCTACAGTTCGTAGCAACAAGATTGTTAGAAACTGAAGGAAGGACAGGAACAGCCGATAATGACTTAAATGCTATTCGGAACAATGGGTCTATACCGGGTGGATATTCAGTTAATCACTATCTGACAGATACAGATGCGTGGTTCTTAATGACTGATATACCCAATGGACTCAAGCACTTTGTGCGAACTCCGATGGCAACGTCTATGGACGCTGACTTTGATACGGGTAACAGCCGTTATAAAGCGAGGGAAAGATATTCATTTGGAGTATCAGATCCGCTTGGCATTTTCGGTTCACCCGGAGCATAATACTAGGGGGTGTAAAAACCCCCTTTTATTTAATCCTGACAGCGAAAGCTGACGCTAGCCAAGACAGGAGATAAAAATGGCTAATACTACATTTAAAGGCCCAGTTCGTTCAGAAAATGGGTTTCAATCTATTGTAAAAAGTTCATCAACTGGGGATGTAACTAATACAATGTCATTAGAGTCTTATACCGCTACTATCACTGTTGCTGACGGTGCTACTACTGGTAAAGAGTCTGCAATCGGTATGCCTTCTAACTTTATCCCAATGGGAGTTGTTGTTGCTGTGACTACAGCCGCAGCTAACGCAGTAAACCTAGTCGATATTGGCACAGATGCTGATACAGATGGTTTCGTAGATGGTATATCTGCCGCTGTAAACAGCACAGGTTTTAAAGGGTTTTTCCCTTGTAACGGTGTTTTAGGTATGTCTGGTGGTACTACAAGTGCAGCAACAGAAACTGCTGACGAAGTAGAAATTGTTGTGTCAGGCGACCCCGGTGGTGATACTGTTGTCGTATTGAAGTTCTTTGGAATCAGTGGTTCCTCTGACGCATCTTAATAGGGGGTAGACATGGCTGATACAGTCGCTTCACAAACTATTGTAGATGGGCCAATACACGCAGTTTTAAAATTTACTAATGTTTCTGATGGCACAGGTGAAAGTGCGGTCACTAAAGTAGACGTTAGCGCATTAGAAGCTAATCAAAATGGAGCAGCTTGTACTGATGTGGTCATAGAACGTATTTGGTGGCAGTGCGTAGGCATGAAAGTTCAGATATTATGGGATGCTTCTACAGACCTATTTTGTATTGAACTTGGAGAAAATCAAAGCGGGTATCACGACTATACCTTGTTTGGTGGGCTTACAAATAACTCTGGGTCAGGAAAAACAGGGGACGTTAATTTTACCACTGTTGGGCATAGTAGCGCAGATACCTACACCGTAATCATGTACTTACGTAAGAAGTTTGGGTAAGTGTTGTGAGAGCCTATTACAAAAAAGGTGGTAGGGTAAAAGGTAAAGGCATGAAAGGCATGTCGATTAAAAGTGGGGATAAACGCCCCACTAAATCGGGTGCTGGCATGACAGCAAAAGGCGTTGCTAAATACCGAAAAAACAATCCCGGCAGTAAATTGCAGACCGCAGTAACGGAAAAGAAGCCCACGGGCAAAAGAGCGTCTAGGCGTAAGTCTTATTGCGCTCGTTCCGCAGGGCAGATGAAACAATTTCCAAAAGCAGCAAAAGATCCTAATTCTAGGTTGAGACAGGCACGTAGAAGATGGAGATGCTAAATGGCTTTTTTACAATCAAATATACCCTATTTCAAAGCTTGGGTACGCAGGGAATATACAAAGAACATGGATATGTATCATGGTGAGTTCTTACACGCTATGGTCGTTGCTGTTACGAGTATGCCTAATAGATGCCTTAGTTTTCAGGTTATATTTACCGGGTGCGAGTCTGATGACACTGATGAACCAAACGTACATGGTGGAGCTATGTGGGCAAGGATGCCGATAACAGCACTAGTTGGAGACACACCTTTGGAAGAGTGGCCTACAGAGTTACCTGTTTGGGCCGCACAGCCTTGGGATTGTATGTCTCACGAACATGCAGTCTACAAGATAAATAGAGCCACTCCTGCACCTTGGATAGCTAAAGTAGATGGCGAGTTCTACCCCGCAAAATACTATTTCACCGTTGATTATACTGATAGTGAGATAGCAGATGACCCTGCTCAACACAAACAAAGCCATGTGTTAGAACTGCTAGATGCAGGAGAATACACAGGTAACATTGTTGCGCTACCAAATAATAGAGTTCGTGTGACTCATCCTGCTTGGTTCGAGACAGGGGAGGGCGCACCAGACTTTAGACCCAACCAACATATTTATAATTCTAAAGAAGATGTAGAGTATGTTTGGGACACGGCAAGAGTATTTAACAACTTATATAGCGAGGACGGAGATGGCGAAGAAGTTTCCTGATTTAACTGGGGATGGCAAAGTAACTCAAAAAGATATTTTAAAAGGCAGAGGTGTTCTTAACACGGGAGGTAAAGTGAAAAAGAAAGGCATGGCTAACGGCGGTATGACCAAGAAAAAAGGCATGGCTAATGGTGGTATGACCAAGAAAAAAGGCATGGCTGGCGGTGGTATAGCTAAGAAAAAGAAAGGTTACGCTATGGGTGGCCCCATGAAAAAGAAGGGCTACTCAAAAGGTGGCGCAGCGGGCGGCAAGCGTAAAGGTAAAGTACGTGGCGTTCGAATTGCTAGTAAAGGGTTTAGACCCGCTAAAATGGTTAAGATGAAAGGTTCTTAATATGCGAAGATACTACAAAAGTGGAGGTAAGATTTGCTCTAAAGGTAAAGCTTGGGCAAAACGTACGTTTGATACTTACCCTTCTGCGTATGCAAATATGGCAGCAAGTAAGTATTGTAAAGACCCTAACTATGGTAAGAAATCAAAGAGTAAGTAGATGGGCGAGCTAAAGAAATGGCGTGACCAAGATTGGGTACGTATAGGCACTGACGGTAAAGTGAAGGGTAAGTGCGGTACTTCTAAAGATAAGAAGAATCCTGATCGGTGTCTGCCACGCAGTAAAGCAAATAGCTTATCACGTAAACAAAGAGCCACTACCGCTAAGAAAAAGAAACGAGAGGGAAGTAAGGGGAAGACTGTTGTGAAAAATACAAAAGCAGCGGAAGTAAAACTTAACGTAGGTGGTCTAGCTAGGAAACGTAGATACCATAAAGGGTGTGGCAAGGCGATTATGCCTAACCGCAGAAAGAAAACTTTGTATGTAGGGAGTAGTTAAATATGGCAATTCCATTAATAGCCAGAGGTGCCGCAGCACTAGCGAAAAAAGGACTTAAAAAACTTGGTAAGCGTAGAGCAAATCTTACTAAAAAAGAAAAGGCTGAAGGGCCGCTTGCGGATACAAAACCTAAAAGAAAGACAAAAGTTTCTAAAAAGAAACAAGCTGAGAGACGAGCGGCTAATGAAGCAGCCGCTGTAAAACGAGGCGCAAAAAGATTTGGAGCAGGGGCCGCAGGTACTGCTGCCGCTGGTGCCGCTGGGGTAGCAGCAACTCGTGGGGGAAACAAAGAATCTGAAGATAAAAAACCTGTGGCAAAGAAAACCGAGAACACAAGAAAACCCACTGCGCCTCCACCCAAACCTAAAGTAAAAAAGAAGACCGTAGAAGAACGCAGACAGGATGCGGATCGTAGTGGGCCAGTAGGTAGGACCAGAATAACAGATGATAAAGGCACTAAACGGTTTCTTAAAAGAGACAAACTACGAAAAACCGCACGAGAAGCTACTAAAGTAGAAAAACCTCCCACGGTTGAGTCTGCGGCTGATTCGTTAAGAAAAGGCACTGCTAGGAGTGTTGCAGAGGCTAAAAGAAAAGGACTTGATACTTTTACTAATGTTAGAGGTGACGAAAAAGCCGCTGTAACCAAAGAAGAGCTAGAAGCATCAGGAATGAGTTTGCGAGATTACCTAAATAAACAAAAAGGTAAAACTCGTAGGGGTATGATGAAAGGCGGTGCGGTTAAAAAACCATTTAAAACAGGAGACTTAGTAAAGGCAAAGCCTAAAGCTAAGAAAAAAGTACGCGGTGCAGGTATCGCTCAAAGAGGGGTTCGTCCCTGTAAAATGAGGTAATACTTATGAAAAAACTTGAGGTGTTCCAGAATGGCGTGTTTTCTGATACAGGATTGCCTGTATACCAGATAGGCACTAAAAATGAGGACGGTACCTATGATATTACTGTGTACGATCTCATGGATGAAGGACAAGCGAAAGCAAAGTTGCAGGAGTTACAACCTGAAACCAAAGTAGAAGCAAAGCCTAAAGCCAAGCCTAAAGCTAAACCAGCAGTAAAGCTACCTTCTAAATCTGATCTTAGCAGCATGACTAAGGTTGAGATAGAAGAAGAGATGCGGTTTCACGGCTTAGAGTTAGATCGCAGAAAGGCTAAGATAGATTTAGTCGAAGAATCGGTTGCTTATTTAAAAGGTAAATAGCTATGACAACATCAGGTACTACAGCGTTTGACATGGATTTTACAGAGATCGCTGAAGAGGCGTGGGAACGGGCTGGGCGAGAAATGCGTTCTGGGTACGATTTACGTACGGCTCGTAGATCCATGAACTTGATGACAATAGAATGGCAGAACCGTGGAATTAATTTGTGGACGATAGAAGAAGGCACTGTAACCTTAACCAAAGGTTCTTCTCAGTATACGTTACCTGCAGATACCATTGATCTTATTGAACAGGTTATCAGGACTAATTCTGGTAATACCTCTACGCAATCTGACCTTACACTAAACAGGATAGGAGTAAGTACATTTGCGTCCATACCCAACAAACTAACTGAGGGTAGACCCATACAGATGTGGATAGACAGGCAGAGAGATGCGCCTGTGCTAAACCTATGGCCCGTCCCAGACAAAAACGATACTTACATCATAGCTTATTGGCGTATTAGGCGTATCCAAGATGCAGGTAGTGGGGTACAAACGGCAGACATGAACTACAGGTTTCTACCTTGTCTGGTAGCAGGGTTAGCTTACAACATCGCTTTAAAAGTACCTGAACTAATGGATAGAGTGCCTATGTTGAAAACGGTGTACGAGGAAGCATTTGCCCTCGCAGCCGCAGAGGATAGAGAAAAGACTTCTGATTACTATGTACCGCGCATAGGGGTTATATAGTGGCTAGGTATGCTTCTGCAAAAATAGCGGTAGCAGAGTGTGACGTTTGCGGATTTCGGTATAAACTAAAAGAACTAAAAAATCTTATAGTAAAGGGTCGAGATACAAACATAAAAGCGTGTCCTGAATGTTGGAATCCAGACCAACCGCAACTTAGGTTGGGAGAGTTTCCGGTAGATGATCCGCAAGCTTTGCGAGACCCAAGACCAGATTTTGCAGGTCGAGAGAGTAGTAGGAAGATACAATGGGGTTGGAATCCTGTGGGTAACGGTAATAACCCTTTTGACTTAACGGACAATGATTTGGTAGGAACCACAAGTGTAGGTTCTGTCACGGTAACGACATAGAGGTATAATTATGCTATTTGATGAACCAAAAAAGAAAAAGAAAGCTAAGAAAAAAGCGGCTAACTCTAAAGGCGTGAAGATACGCGGCACAGGAGCAGCTACTAAAGGTTTGTATGCAAGAGGCCCGATGGCATAACTTATGAACTATACCGAGCTAAAGACAAATATTCAGGACATATGTGAAACTACTTTTACGGACGATCAGTTAAAGTTGTTTACTGAACAAGCGGAGCAGAAGATATATAACACTGTTCAGTTTCCTGCTCTACGTAAAAACCAGACAGGTAATATGAGTAGTGGGAACAAATACCTGACCTTACCCACTGATTTTTTGTGGTCGTATTCTTTAGCTATTATAAGTTCAAGTGAGTATATCTATCTCTTAAACAAAGACGTTAATTTTATGCGGGAAGCTTATCCCAACCCAGCTACAACGGGGGTACCCAAACATTATGCGTTTTTTACAGATGAGTCTTTAATTATCGGCCCGACTCCTAATGCAGCATTTGAGGTGGAGTTTCACTACGGTTATTACCCAGAATCAATAGTCACCGCCAGTACATCTTGGTTAGGGGATGACTTTGATAGCGCATTGTTAAACGGAGCCTTAGTAGAAGCCATACGTTTTATGAAAGGTGAAGCTGATATGGTCGCTCTCTATCAAAAAATGTACATGGAAGCGATTACTTTACTGGGTGCCCTTGGGGACAACAAGTTACGAGAAGACGCTTATCGTTCTGGTCAATATAGGATGGGTGTAGGTTAGTATGTTTGATGTAGAAGTAACGGCCTCTGTAGGAGGGTTTGAAGTACAAACTACTAACGAGAGAGGGCACACCCCTGAAGAGTTAGCGGCAAACGCTGTGGCTAAGATTATAAACATTGCAGATAGTGCTGACCCTGTACTAAGACAACAGGCAGAAGCGTTTAGAGAAAGGATGTTCTACGTCATTGTACATGCTTTGAATCAAGCTGTTAAAAGTGATAGAACTACACTCTATAATGAATTTAAGAAGCAAGGCCACGTTGATGTGGCTGAAACACTGAGGAAACTATAATGGCTATATCGCAAGCATTATGTACATCGTTCAAACAAGAGATACTACAGGGTATACATAATTTTACTAATGGTTCTGGTGGAGGCACCACTACTTCTACTGGTTCGGGCAATACTTTTAAAATAGCTTTGTTTACTAGCAGTGCTAGTCTTGGGGCGGGTACGACTGCTTACGCTGACAGCAATCAAGCATCTGGAACCGGGTATTCAGCAGGGGGCAATACGCTAACAAATGTAACACCTACAACCTCAAGTACCACGGCATTGGTAGATTTTGCAGATACTACGTGGAGTAGTTCTAGTATAACGGCCAGAGGCGCACTTATATACAATTCTTCAACCGCAGCGGGTTCTGCAAACAGGGCAGTGGCAGTATTAGACTTTGGTACTGATAAAACAACTAGTTCTGGGGATTTTACAATAACCTTTCCAACCGCAGACGCAAGTAGCGCGATAATTAGGATTGCCTAATGTCTAATGTAAACATAGTCTTTGAGGGATATAACAGTATAACTCAAGGTTATAACGAAGGCGGTTATAACCAAGACGTAGCGTTTACCGGATTAACTAGCGCATTAGGTAGCGTTACTGCTACAGACGAAACAGGGATAAATGTTACTGGGGTTTCAGCCAGTGCTACGGTTGGTAACACTACAGAAACGGCTGGTGGAGGTATATCATTAGGTGTTACAGGTGTAGCGGGTACGTCAGCAGTCAGTTCTGTAAGTATATGGTCTGAGGTAGATCCTAGCCAAACACCTAACTACCAAGCTATATCAACCACACAAACACCAAATTGGACGGACATAGCGGCATAAATTATGGCATCAACATACGTAAACAATCTTAGAGTAGCAGAACCAGCTAACGGAGATGCTGATTGGGGTACTAGCACCAACACCTCGCTTGAGCTTATTGGTGAAGCGTTAGGTGTAGGCACAGAAGCTATAACCACCAACGCTGATACTCACACCAGCACAGTAGCAGATGGAGCTACAGATCCTGCTAGAGCTTTACATCTTCAGTATACAGGCACGTTAGATTCTGCTTGTACTATCACAATCGCTCCAAATACCCTCAAGCGAGTACAGATCATTGAGAATGCGACCAGCGGTGGTCAGTCTATTATTATTAAGCAGGGATCGGGTGCTACGATTACTATCCTCAACGGCACAAAAAGGATTGTGTATCTTGACGGAGCAGGGTCAGGTGCGGCAGTTGTCGATATTACGGCAGCGGCTTTTGGCGCACAGGCTTTTTATGTCCCATCTGGGACTACAGGAAACAGACCAACAGGTGTCGCAGGAGCTTTCCGATACAATACGACAACAGGTGCGTTTGAAGGATACACCGACAGTTGGGGAGACATAGGCGGCTCTGGTGCAACCAACGTATCCTTAAACGAATTTTCTGGTGACGGCAGCACCACAGCCTTTACCTTATCTGCTGATCCCTCCA
>Ga0098043_1000937_pt1 | contig 10520 bp, 19 predicted proteins | sample 9B_taG_FD_92581 | JGI IMG/M metagenome (GOLD analysis project Ga0098043, IMG submission 92581) | Marine viral communities from the Subarctic Pacific Ocean - 9B_ETSP_OMZ_AT15188_CsCl metaG | ecosystem: Environmental > Aquatic > Marine > Oceanic | place: Subarctic Pacific Ocean | collected 2015-01-10 | reverse complement strand
TGATATAGGTAGTCAACAACTACCAGTAGGCACCACTGTAGCCATGTTAGAACGTGGTACTAAAGTTATGTCGGCTATACACAAGCGTTTACACTACGCTCAAAAGAAAGAGTTTAATTTATTAGCTGGTATTTTTAGTAAAAGCTTACCACCTACATACCCTTACGATGTACCAGGAGCAACTAGGGAAATAAAAGTAACAGACTTTGACGACAGAGTAGATATATTACCTGTTAGTGACCCTAACATATTTAGTATGGCACAAAGAGTAATGTTAGCTCAACAGGAACTACAGATGGCACAGGCAGCACCACAAATACACGATTTACGTGAAGCCTATAAACGTATGTACGAAGCCTTAGAGGTGAAAAACATAGATTTAATTTTACCCCCAGTTCAAGAGATACCGCCTCGTGACCCTATTAGCGAACAACAAGCAGCAATGACTGGTCAACCTATTAAAGCTTTTGAGTTTCAAAACCATGAAGCCTATATAACTGCACACAGTGCTTTTTTACAGAACCCTGCTGTAGGTCAAAATCAAGTTGCACAACTAGCTATAAGTTCTAATATACAAGAGCATCAAGCTATGTTATACAAAATACAAATAGAACAAGTGCTAGGTCAACAACTACCAGAACTTGGCAATGATATTCCCCCACAAGTGATGAATGAACTAGCACTTCTAGCAGCAGAGGCAACACAGGTGGTTACAGGTCAAGCCCAAGCTATAGCACAGGCACAAGCTAACGCTCAAACTAATCCTATAGTTGAACTAAAACAACAAGAATTAGCACTTAAAGCACAATCAGATGCCTTAAAATCTCAAGTAGATTTAGCTAAAATAGAATCTAATGAAGCTATAGCTGAAATGAAAATAGCTCAAGATAGAGAAGAATCACTTATAAAAGAAAAAGAAAGTATACGTAAATCTTACTCTGAACTATTAAAAGATGTAAGAAGTTCTGATACAATTAATAGAGGAAATTAAAATGCCAGGAATGAATAAAAAATCAATGATGGATAAAATGATGGGCATGTTGCCAGGTAATGCTATGAGGCGGAGAATGATGCATGGCGGTGAAGTCCATACAGATGAAACGCTGGGAGGCGATAGTAAAATGAAAAAGAAAGCGAAAAAAAGAGGAATGCAACGTGGTGGCGGAGCTATGAAAGATAAGCCTATGGCTATGAAACGTGGCGGAGCAGGTAAAAAGAAAAAATCAAAAAAGCGAGGTTAGCATGAAAGAAGTTAAAGTAAGCACACCTAAAAGAATTGATTTAAATAAAAAGCCTATAAAAACTGTAGACATACTTTATAAAAAAGTATTTGGTTTAGGTAAAGTCAAAACACAAGGTACTGGTGCTGCCACTCAAGGCATTAGGCACAATGCTGATTGGAGTGGTAAAGAGTAATGCCTTTATCACCCAAACAAAAAAAGTTAGCTGCAGTCGAACCACCACGCAACAAGATCACTGGTGCAGATTTAAAAGCACTAGGGTCTGGTAGAAAAGAGATGGGTCACGGTGGTGAACCTAATTCTGTTATGTGTAAAGGTCAAGGTATAGCTAAAAAGAAAAAAGTTACTAAACTTTTATAATGGCAGAATACGCTGGTAAAAAGGTTAAGCTCAACACACCAAGAGCATTGCGTAAAGGCGAGACTGGTTATGGTAAAAAACGTAAAGTAGTCTTTGTCAAAAACCCCAGCACAGGTAGAGTTAAAAAAATTACTTTTGGTGATGCTAAATTAGGCATGCACAAAAATAATAAAAAACGTAAAAAAGCATACTGTAGTCGTAGTAAAGGTTTAGGTAGTGACAGAATGAAAGCTAACTACTGGGCAAGAAGAGACTGGGGATGTTAGATAAACTAAAGAAACAAATAGCTGAAAGAAAAGAGCAATTAGTACAAACTTTAGCAAGTGGTGGTATTCAAAACTATGAAGACTACCAAAAAGTCGTAGGCGAAATATCAGGTCTGTCGTTTACGGAATTTTTAATTAGTGACCTGCATAAGGATATAGAAGATGAGTAAAGAAGTAACAGCTTTTGGCAAAGGTGGTGAACCAGTGCCTAGCACGGTTGATCGTTTTGAGAAAAAAGAAACTGATACAGAAACTAAGGAGGATTTAAAATTCACTCCTGACAGTGTTCAAGAAGATGACAGTCTAAAAGAACAACTCCCTACCCCCACAGGCTACAGACTATTAGTTTTACCTTTTAGTAGAAAGCAAAAAACTAAAGGTGGTTTATACCTAGCTAATGAAACATTAGAAAAAGAACGTATAGCCACAAATGTAGGATACGTAGTATCACTTGGTCCAGACGCATACGCTGATAAGGATAGATATCCTAAAGGTGCATGGTGTCAAGAGGGCGATTGGGTGATATTCGGCAGGTACGCAGGAGCACGAATTAAAATTGAGGGTGGCGACTTGCGTTTATTAAACGATGACGATATATTAGCAGTTATTACTAATCCTGAGGATATAGTATCTGGTTAATTTGTAGTCACGCATTATAAGGAGTAAGACATGGCAGAAGAAGCCTTGCAACAAGAAACAGAACAGGAAGAGATAACGGAAGTTGAACTCCCTGATTCTGAGGAAGAAAAAGAAGAGGAAGAAGAGGTTGTTCAAGAGGAAACTCAAGAAGAACCTAAACAAGAAGCTGATAAAGAGTCAGATGAGTTAGAAGACTATAGCGAGGGTGTTAAAAAACGTATCGCTAAACTAACTTATAAGGTTCGTGAAGCTGAGCGACGTGAACAAGCAGCAATCGATTATGCTAAATCAGTTCAAGGTGAGTTAAACAAAACTAAAAATAAACTTTCAAAAACTGATCAAAACCTATATGATGAATATAAAGGTAGAGTCGGTTCTGAACTTCAGTACGCTCAAGACCGTTATAAAAAGGCATATGAGAGTGGCGATACAGACGCCATGCTCGAAGCTCAAAAAGATATTGCTAAACTAGCAGTAGAAGAGGAAAGCCTTAAAAGGGTCAAAGCTAAAGAAGAAGAGGAAGTACAAAACGAGACACCTGTAGATGTTGAAAAAGAGATAGAATCAAATCTTCAACCTCAACAGGCTCAAGTACAAGCAGACCCTAAAGCTCAAGAGTGGGCTAAAAGGAATGATTGGTTTGGTTCTGACGTAGCTATGACTACTAGTGCCTTTGCTTTTCATAGGCAACTAGTAGAACAAGAGGGTTTTGATCCTACCTCTGATGATTATTATTCAGAAGTAGATCGAAGGATGGCTGAAGCTTTTCCACATAAATTAGGAAAAACTCAACCAAATACAGTGAACGAGGTTGTCGCTGGTTCAAGTAGAGGTTCTACTACAGCAAGAACACGTACACGTAGGAAAGTACAACTCACACCGAGTCAAGTAGCAATAGCAAAAAGGTTAGGTGTGCCACTAGAAGAATATGCTAAGCATGTTAAGGAGTAAAAATGGTAGAAGATAATAATACTACTAAATCAGATCGAAGCTCTAGATCTGCGGAAAGTCGAGAAAATAAAGCTCGTCGTAAACCATGGAGTCCACCGTCTTTATTAGACGCACCTGAACCACCAGAGGGTTATGTATACAGATGGATACGTGAATCGATGGCGGGACAACAAGATCAAGCGAATATGTCTAAACGTATTCGTGAGGGTTGGGAGCCAGTAATGGCTAGTGACCATCCTGATTTTGAAGCCCCTACATACGATGATGGTAAACACGCTGGAGTCATAGGAGTTGGTGGCTTAATCCTCGCTAAGATGCCTACAGAAACAGTCGAAGAAAGGAGAGCATATTATGCTAAACTTGCTGGAGACCAAATGGAAGCAGTGGACCACAATCTTATGCGAGAGAGTAATTCTGTTATGCCTATAGATAGACCTAATAGGACAAGCAAAGTTACTTTTGGAAGCGGAGGTTCTAAAAGTTAATTTTAGAACTTAATTTTGAATTTTTATATACATTAAAGGTGATATAAATGGCTAATGTAAATGATCCTAATGGATTTACACCAGCATACCATATGAGTGGTGGCACGATTAGACCTTCAGAATTTGCTATTGAAAGTGGAGCTAGTGGAGATATTTTCTCAGGCGATGTAGTTAAACTTACAAGTGGTTATGTTCTTCAGGCAGGTGCTACAGATGCTCCTCTAGGTGTATTTGGTGGATGTGAATATCAGGACACTACTGGTGAAGTTATCTTCACTAGAAGATTTGTTTCTGGTACAGCATCATTGGGTTCTGCAGATATTAAAGCATACGTATATACTGATCCAAACATTGTCTATGAGGCACAGTACACAGGTACTCCTACTCAGGCAGATGTTGGAAAAGTGCATACTATCTCTACAACTGCAGGTGATACTAACAACAACCGTTCGAAAGAGGGTGTGACTACAACTACCGCTAGTGGTATTGCTAAACAAGTTGGCTTCGTCGATAGACCAGACAACTCAATAGGCGAGTTCGCTAGAGGGTATTTTATATTCCCAGCTTCAACGTTCGGTAACGACTAAAGGTGATTAATAATGGCAATTAATAGAGCACAACTAGTTAAAGAACTCGAGCCAGGATTGAATGCACTTTTCGGTCTTGAGTACGATCGTTATGAGAACGAGCACGCTGAAATTTTTGATACAGAAAATTCAGACAGGGCTTTTGAGGAAGAAGTAATGTTAGCAGGTTTTGCACAAGCTCCAGTTAAAGGAGAGGGTGCTGCTGTAAGTTACGATACTGCTCAAGAGACTTTCACAGCTCGTTACACTCATGAAACTGTAGCTTTAGCTTTCGCGTTGACAGAAGAAGCAATCGAAGACAACCTCTACGATAGTTTATCTTCTAGATACACTAGAGCTTTAGCACGTTCAATGGCGAGCACAAAGCAGGTAAAAGCTGCAAACGTACTAAATAATGGTTTCTCAACTTCCTTTCCAGGAGGCGACGGTAAACCTCTCATGACTACTGACCACCCTAGCTTAACAGCTGGTGATCAGGCTAATGAGCTTAGTACTGCTGCAGATTTGAATGAAACTTCCTTAGAAAATGCATTAATTGATATTTCTCAGTTTAAAGACGAAAGAGGTATTAAGATTAATGTTCAAGCTAGGAAACTGATAGTACCACCACAATTACAGTTTGTGGCTGATAGAGTACTACAGTCTCCAGGAAGAACAAGCACATCTGACAACGATATAAACGCAATGAAGAATATGGGTATGTTCCCAGAAGGATACGTTGTTAACCATTATCTAACAGATACTGATGCTTTCTTCATCAAAACTGACGCTCCTAATGGTCTCAAACATTTTGTAAGATCTCCTATGTCAACTGGCATGGAAGGAGACTTTGAGACAGGTAATGTAAGATACAAAGCTAGAGAGAGATATTCATTTGGATTCTCTGACTGGAGAGGTATCTTTGGTTCACCAGGAGCTTAACCTTTCGGGGTAGGTATTTAATTATACCAGTAAGGGAGCTTCGGCTCCCTTTCTTTTTTCTAATATTTAACTTACAATTAATTAAACCGAGATTAATAAGTTGCACCAACTGGCTCGGCAGACTTACTCCAAAGATGGGGCAACGAGTTTAGTTATAGGAGAAAACAATGGCTAAATCAACTTTTTCAGGTCCAGTTAGATCTATTTCTGGTTTTATTACCGCAGGGAATACTTCAGTCGTAAGTTTAACAGCAGACACAACTTTAACCGTAGACAGTCACGCAGGACGCATACTTACTTGTAATGATGCTGATGGTAAATTTACTTTACCCTCAATCGTTACTACTGCACCTAGTGACCCTACAGATCCTAACTCACTAAATAATTTAGGTGCAACATTTACTTTTGTTATAGAAACTGCAGCTACAGACTTAGATATTAAAACTGACGGAACAGATAAATTCGTTGGCGGACTATATATGGGTAAAAGCGATGCAGCAGGTAAAACATTCTTTTCAGGAGCTAGTAATGATGTTATTACTTTAAACGGCAGTACTAAAGGTGGCATAGTTGGTACTATTATTAAAGTAACTGCTATCGGTTCAGCCAAGTACGCAGTAGAGGGTATTAACCTTGCTTCAGGAACTGTAGTAACACCATTCGCTGACGCTTAATATTAGGAGCTTAACATGGCAGACGCAGTAACTTCAACCACCATTTTAGATGGTGAAAAAGATTTTATAGTTCAGCTGACCAATGTAAGTGATGGCACAGGTGAAAGTGCTGTTGCTAAAGTAGATGTAAGTGGACTTCAACCACGTAAAAGTGACGGAGCAGCATGTACAGGAGTAAAACTTACTAAAGTTTATTATTCAATACTAGGCTTTACTAAAATAGGTTTATTCTGGAATGCTAGTAGTAACACTTTGTGTATGGAGTTAAACCCTAGTGCTGACGGTATTTTAGATTTTGGACCTTTTGGTGGTCTGCAAAATACTGCTGGCTCTGGTAAAAATGGGGATATAGTTCTTACAACTACTGGACACAGCTCTGGTGATACTTACCTTATAGTTTTACATTGTATAAAAGACTATGAGTAATTATGGCAACATCAGGAACTAAAACATTTGCCTTAGATATAGCCGACACTATTGAAGAGGCTTACGAACTAGCAGGGCTAGAACAACGTACAGGGTACGATGCTAGAACTGCTAGACGTTCTATGAATATAATGTTTGCAGATTGGGCTAATAGAGGAGTCAATCTATGGACTGTTGAGGAAGTAACACTTACACTAACAGATGGGACATCTTCTTATAATTTAAACGCTTTTGATATAGACATACTTTCAGCTGTAATAAGAGATAACAGTCAAAGTCCTGTAGTCGACATTGACATTGATAGAATAGGTAGACAAGAATATTTAAACATACCAACTAAGTCTACTAAAGCTAGACCAAGTCAATTTTTTGTAGACAGGCAAACTACACCAGTAGTTAAGCTTTGGCCAACACCTGATTCTAACAATTACCAACTTATATCTTATAGAATACAACGTATAGATGATGTCAATACTTCATCAGAAGACCCTGATGTACCATCTAGATTCATACCTTGTATGGTAAGTGGATTAGCGTATTACATAGCTTTAAAAAAGAATCCAGGAAAAGCTGGTTTATTAAAACAACAGTACGAACAAGATTTTAAATTAGCTGCAGATGAAGACAGAAACAGGGCGTCACTAATGTTGACACCCTCACGTAGATTTTATTAATGCCTAGAAAAAAGAGAGACCCTAAAAAAGGCACAGGTAAAAAACCTAAAGGGAGCGGTAGAAGATTATACACTGATGAAAACCCTAAAGATACAGTTAGAATTAAATTTGCAACACCAGCAGATGCTAGAGCAACTGTTGCTAAAGTTAAAAAGATTAAAAAACCATATGCTAGAAAAATACAAATACTCACCGTTGGTGAACAAAGAGCTAAAGTTATGGGAAAAACAGTGGTAGCTGGTATTTTTAAAAAGGGTAAAGAGGCGATAAGAAAAACACGTAAAAAATAATGGCATACGCACAAGGAAAATATTCAAGGGCTATATGTGACAGATGCGGTTTTGATGTAGCATATAGTGATTTAAGAAAAGAATGGACAGGTTTTAAAGTTTGCCACGAGTGTTTTGAACCTAAACACCCACAGCTAGAACCACCACACCACGCCACTGATCCTGAGGCTTTACATGAACCTAGACCCACTATACCAGCACCTACTACAGGACAAGGGTTTGTAATAATAAACAACCCTGTTGATAGTGCAGGTGTAAGTTCACCAGTAATGCAAGTTAATTACAATGACCCTATAGGTGCTTTATATAATTTATCTGCTTTAGATGGAGACGTAGGAAGTGTGACAGTAACGCTTGATGGTACAACTACTCCGTCGCCCTCTCCGTCTCCTACACCAGCACCAACACCAGCCCCATCTATTACTACATACACCATCACTGTGGTAGGAGGCAACCCATCAAATCACCCTTATCATAATGTAGGCTCATCCAATAAATTTGCTATTAATGGATCAACTGCCTCTGCTGATGTTAATTTATATTTATCTGAGGGTAGTACTTATAGATTCGATCAATCAGATGCAAGTAATAGTGGACATCCTTTAAGGTTTTCTACTACTGCTAACGGTACGCACGGAGGCGGTTCAGAATACACTACTGGAGTAACAACTTCAGGAACACCAGGATCTTCGGGTGCTTATTCACAAATAGAAATAGCATCAGGAGCACCAACACTGCATTATTATTGCACTAACCATAGTGGGATGGGGGCTACAATATATACATCATGAGTTTTACTTATTCACAATTAAAAACAGCTATACAAGACTATCTTGAAAGCACTGAAACGAGTTTAGTAAGCAATCTAAATAATTTTATTGAAACAGCTGAGGAACGCATATTAAAAAACGTACAGCTTGATGAGTTTAGAAAAAATGTAGAAGGAGAATTTAGTACTTCTTCTCCTTACCTAACTACTCCAGATGATTATTTAGCACCATTTAGTCTATCAGTAATAGATGGTAACGGTGATTACACTTTTTTATTACTAAAACAAGTTTCTTTCATTAGGGATTTTAGTCCTAATGCACTAACCACAGGGACACCTAGATACTATGCAGAGTTTGATGATGACACGTTTATTATAGCACCATCACCAAGTTCTGATTTTAAGGTAGAACTGCATTATTATTTCAGACCTAATTCATTAACGTCTGCAGGAGATAGTGGCACTACGTGGCTATCTACCAATGCTCCTAACGCCATACTTTACGGTAGTTTAGTAGAAGCATGTACGTATCTCAAAAATTACGAAGCTATACCTGTATACGAAAGCAAATTTCAAGAGGCTTTACTAGGGCTTAAAAACCTTGGTGAAGCTAAATCAACTAGAGACCAATACAGGTACGATGAGATACGGAGAGAACCACAAGCATGATTATAGAAAAACTTGAGGGCAAGAATATTGCCATAGTTGCTATGGGCGAGAGTCAATTAGATTTTCACCTTAGTTTAGTACATTCAAAAACTTACGATGAAGTATGGGGTATAAACTGCATGGGGGCTATCACTAAATGCGACAGAGTATTTATGTTAGATCCAGTTAGTAGATTTATGGATACAGATGACGCAGGCACACAAACAGATATTATGCGTAGGTGGTTGCCTGTAGCTGATTGCCCAATATACACTTGTGAACTTGATGAAAGATGTCCTTCAGCTGTTTTATATCCACTTCAAGAAGTAGTTTCAAATGCCAACTGTGCGTACTTAAACAATACTGTGCCCTTTGCTTTTGCCTTTGCTTTACACAATAAAGTTGGTAGTATTAATTTATTCGGGATTGATTTTACTTATAGAGGTAATATGCATTTTGCAGAAGCAGGCAGAGCATGTTGTGAGTTTTGGTTAGCTAAATGCATAGAAAACGGTATGACAGTAAATGTTGGGGCTAGATCAGGATTACTTGACACTGACTGTCCTATAGAAAAAAGAGTGTACGGTTATCATAGACTTGATGACCCTGATATAGTAATTTTAGATGATGAAAAAAATTACCATCAAATTAAGTTATCTAAATATAATGAGATGTTATATCAAGAACAATTATCCAATATCACTGAAATAAGGACTGTAATGGATGCACCACCAGAGGCTAAAAGATATTAATGTTAGATGATATAGTAAAAAGTAACTTAGGTGCTATAACAGTAGAGACTCAACAAAACAGAGGGCACCCACCAGAATGGTGGGCACAGCGATTAACTGATAGAATATGTGGTATTAGTGAAAATGCAGCACCTCATATCAGACAACAGGCAGAGGCATATAAAGTAGCTATTTATGAAACAATACTTTATCATATTAAACAGGCAATCAATAGTGAGCGTTGCACGATGCGAAACTTATTGATTACACAAGGACATGAAGATTTAGCAAAAATTTTGAAGGAGCTTTAAATGGCAATATCATCAACATTAACAACCAGCTTTAAAAAAGAGTTACTTGAAGGCACACACAACTTTGCTGCGTCAGGTGGTAATTCTTTTAAACTAGCTTTGTACACATCATCAGCTACGCTGGGTGCAACTACAACTGCATTCACTACAACTGGTCAAGCATCAGGTACTAACTATACTTCTGGCGGAGCAGCATTAACTAATGTAGCCCCAACTAGTTCTGGTACTACTGGTTTTACTGACTTTAATGATTTAACTTTTAGTACAGCTACAGTTACAGCTAGAGGATGCATGATCTATAATGATACTAACAGCGACAAGTCAGTAGCTACTATAGATTTTGGTGGAGATAAAACATCAACAGCAGGGGACTTTACCATAGTTTTCCCAGCTGCAGCTGCATCAACTGCTATTATAAGAATAGCTTAGTTTTAGCCTAGTATGGCTATTATAAACGGCTGGGGTCGAGGCACATGGGGTGAGGGTGCTTGGGGCGAAGCTTTACCTTTTACTTTAACGGCACCTAGTGCAGCAACATCAGCATTAG